>QWCN01002547.1_pt1 | contig 23566 bp, 19 predicted proteins | sample 1972711 | NCBI WGS metagenome assembly QWCN01 (sample SAMN09866707, study PRJNA288562) | Human gut metagenome isolate term1_stool, whole genome shotgun sequencing... | isolation source: gut | host: Homo sapiens | place: USA: California
TACGCTATATACGGTCGGGACGATCAAAGAAATTCCCGGGGTAAAGAAATACGTGGCGGTCGACGGAGGAATGTTCGACAATCCCCGCTATGCGCTGTATCAGGCGAAATATACGCCCGTTCTCGCGTCGCGCGCGGCTGAAAAGGCGACCGAGGTGGTGTCCGTGGCGGGGAAATGCTGCGAGAGCGGGGATTTAATCGCCGTCAACGTCAATCTACCCAAGGCGGAGTCGGGAGATATTTTAGCGATACTCTCCACCGGGGCTTATAATTATTCGATGGCGATGAATTACAACCGCAATCTTATCCCGCCCTGCATCCTGGTCAGAGAGGGCAGGGCGGATTATATCGTCAAGCCGCAGACTTACGAGGATTTGACAAGAAACGACGCCGTTCCCGATTCTCTGAAAACGGAAGAATAAAAAAAGGAAAGGACTGAATTTTTTTATGTAAGATTCGTTTGAAAAATCCTTTCACACACTTGCTTTTTCAGATAAAAAACGTTATAATAACTTTATGGAATATTTCATGGAAAGATTTTTACCGCTTATCGCAAGTTTTCTCGCGGTTATGGTCGTCATTACGCTGCACGAATTTTCGCACGCGTTCGTCGCCTATAAATGCGGCGACCCGACGGCGAAGTTCAGCGGGCGCCTGACGCTCAACCCTGTAAAGCATTTCGATCTTTTGGGGATCCTTTCCTTCGCGCTGGTGGGATTCGGCTGGGCGAAGCCCGTTCCCGTCAATCCGAATAACTTTAAAAAATACAGGAGCGGCTGTTTTTGGACAAGCGCCGCGGGAATCATCGCCAACTATATTTCCGCGTTTTTATTCGCTCCGCTGTTTTTGTTGTCGACAAAATATTTGGCGGGCAATACTTACGGGTATCTTTTTATCCGCGACCTCACGTATTTGTTGTTTGCGTATTCTTTGAGTTTTTGTATCTTCAACCTGCTGCCTTTTTATCCGCTGGACGGCTTCCGCATCGTGGACGCCCTGAACAGGAAACGCGGCAAAGTCTATTGGTTTTTACGCAAATACGGCTATTATATCCTTTTGGGACTGATCGGCATAAGCTTTCTTTCCCGTTATATTCCCTTTTTGGGATATATAAATATTCTCGGCTATGTGATGGAATTTGCCGTCAATATTTTCGGTTGGCCCATCGATAAATTCTGGGGTCTGATCATTAGATAAAGGGAGGGAACAGTGGAAAAAATTACGGTGGAATCGGTCAAAAATTTCGATTCGGAAGTAGATTATACGACGGTCTTGGATAACTTCGAGGGACCTCTCGATCTTCTTTTATATCTCATCAAAGAACAGGAGATCGAGGTCAAGGACATTTTCGTTTCGCAGGTCACCGAGCAATTCCTCATGTATATGAAAGGACTGCCGTACATCGATATGGATAAAGCCAGCGATTATCTGAATATCGCGGCGACCATCATCGACATCAAAGCCCGCAGCCTCGTGCCCCCGCCCGACGACGGATTCGACGATTATTACGACGAGGACGACGATCCGCAGGGAGAATTGATCCGCGCCCTCGAAGAATATCAGATGATCAAAGAGGAGGCGGAAAAGCTCAAAGAAATGGAAACGGTCGGCTACTATTTCAAGGAGCCGGATAAGGACGTGAGCGGCATACAGGTAAAATATAAAGATTTTACGCTCGACGGCTTACTGAAAGCGTTTGCCAAACTCATGTTGAAGCGCGAAAGCTTGAAGAGCGAAACGGACGCGGCGCGCGAAATTCCCCGCGACCGCTTCACCGTTCCCGAAAAGATAAACTACATACGGGAAACCGTCAGGGAAAAAGAGCGGGTACAATTCGAAGAATTGTTCGAGGATAGCGCGTCCAAGGCGGAGATCGTGACTACTTTTCAGGCGCTTTTGGAACTGTTGAAACATCAGGTTTTGATTGTATCGCAAGAAGAGATATTCTCTTCCATTACTATTATGAAGAATCCGAACAGAAGCGAGGACGAAGAAATTGGAGAAATTGACGAATATAATTGAAGCGATTTTATTTGCGTCGGGGGACGCCGTGCCCGTGGATATGCTGCGCGACAAGTTTTCGCTTACCAAAGCGGAAATGGATACGGCGGTCCGCCATTTGGAGAAGAAATATACGGGGGACTGCGGGATTCAGCTTCTCACCTTTAATCACAAGCTGCAACTCGCCACCAATCCCGAATATAAAGAGGCGATCGCGTCCGTTCTCACCCCCATACGGGAAAAGGAATTTACGCGCACCATTTTGGAATGCGCGGCGATTATCGCCTACAAACAGCCGATCACCCGCTCCGAATTGGAAGCGGTCCGCGGCGTCAACAGCGATTATGCCGTCACTACGCTTTTAAGCCTCGACATGATTGCGCCGGCGGGGCGCAAAGACGTACCCGGAAAACCGATACTGTACGCTACGACGGATAACTTTCTCAAACGCTTCAAGCTGAAATCTTTGGCGGATCTGCCCGATTACGACGAATTGATGCAGAAGATCGCCGAGATCAACGCCGCTACCGAAGCGAGCAGTTACCTGTACGAGAAAGACGTATACGATCCCGATAAAGACCCCGAACTCAGAGAGGACGGCGGCGCGGCGGAAAGACCCGTTTCTTCCGACGGATTTGAACTGCCCGATTTTCTCAAAGACATCGAGGACGGAATCATTAAAATACAATAACCGTTGTTTTTGACGGAATTTTGACGAAAACTACATACTTTCACAGAATCTGCCCATATTGTAGGTATGGGCAGATTCTTTTTATTTGCCGCCTTGGGACTTATCTTGCTGGCGGTATTGTTATTTTTTCCGATATTTTTGGAGGCGGACGTTCATTACGACATGAATCGGAAAAAATTTGGCTTTGCCCTGTACGCATATAAGGTAATCAAGCTGATAGGCGGATACGTCACCACATATCCCGGCGGAATCGCGCTGCATATTTCTCCGAAAAAGGCGATTTTAAAGCCTTATTCGGGCATGGATTCGGAAAGAAAACGGTTTTCGTTTACGAAGGCGTTTCGGATCGTTTCCTTTTCGCTGACGACGGAAACGGGGGCGGAATATCTCCTGCCCGTTTCGATAGCGCATACGGCTCTGCGGGCGGTATTTTTTTCCGTCGGCGGAGAGAGGGGAAATATCGAAAATAATTTGTGGCTGACGGACGGGGACGAACTCAAAATTTCTATGAATCTCGTCACCTTTTTCAATCTTTTTATTTTGCTTTGTGCCTTTTTGAAATTTTTAAAGGAGAAAATCAAGAGTTTATGGCGGAAAAAAACAAAAAAATCAACAACTTAATCGATTCTTCGGTCCTCACATTGAACGACATTGCCGACGTGGATACGGTCATCGGGAAACCGATCGTCACCGCGAGCGGCTTTCAGGTGATTCCCTTTTCCAAGGTGACGATGGGCTGTCTGTCGGGCGGTGGGGAATACGGGGACGTCAAGGTAGTCAAAGAAACGGATTCTATGCCTTTTGCGGGCGGCAGCGGTTCGGTGGTGAGCATGAAGCCGATGGGCTTTATCATCGACGACGGAAAGACCTGCCGCATGATCCGCATCACGGACGAACCCATCGACAATCTGATCGAAAAGGCGAGTGAAATCGTACAGAATATCACCGCCAAGGGCTGAGCATGAGCACGGCGGAATACCTTGCGGAAGCGGAAAAAAGACCGCGGCGCTTCCGTTTTTTGTGCGGTTTTTTATCCGCGGCTTATTGCGTTTGTCTGTTGAGTCCCGCGGGTTATGCATGGGCGAAGGCGGAAAATAAAAAGACTTCCGTTCCGCCCGCGCAGGCGGAATGCGTCATGGAGGCTAATTCCCGCCGTATTCTCTACGAGAGCAACGGCGCGGCGCAGCTTCCTATGGCGAGCACCACTAAGATTTTAACGGCGATCACCGTCCTCGAAAACAGCGCCGATATAAAGGAAAAATTCGAGATTCCTTCCGCCGCGGTAGGCGTCGAGGGGTCGAGCGTCTATCTGAAAACGGGGGATACGTACAGCGTCGAGGATTTGCTGTACGGACTGATGCTCCGCTCCGGAAACGACTGCGCCGAGGCGCTTGCCCTCCATACGTGCGGCAGCATCGGCGAGTTTGCCATCAGAATGAACGAAACAGCCCAAAAAGCGGGCGCGCTCGACAGCAGCTTTAAAAATCCGCACGGGCTTCCTTGCGAAGGGCATTACACGACCGCGCACGATTTGAATCTCATCGCTTGTTACGCCATGCAAAGCGCGGAATTTCGGCAGATCGTTTCGACGAGGTATTACGAGCCCTGTCATTGGGCGAATAAGAACAAAATGCTGAAAAACTACAACGGCGCGATCGGCGTCAAAACGGGATACACGAAACAGGCGGGGCGATGTCTTGTGAGCGCGGCGGAACGGAACGGCATGACGCTCGTCTGTACGGTCCTCAATTGTCCGATGATGTACGAGCGTTCGGAGCAACTGCTGGACGACGCGTTCAAGGCGTACGAACAGACGCGAATCCTCGGCGGCGATACTCCCGTGCAGATAAAGAAGGGAAATAAGACCTTGACGGGATATACGAAGGAAGATCTCTATTATCCGCTGCTGCCCGAAGAGAAGCTCCTGCTCAAAATGGAAACGGAAATTCGGGAAGATTTTGACGGGAAAGAAAAAAACGGTGAAATTATCGGACAAATCAAAATCTATCTCTTAAATCGATTGCTTTTTTCGCGGAATTTATATAAACTATAAAGAAAGGTTAGAATTAAAATCCACGAAGAAGGAATACGAATGAGAATAAATAAATTTTTGGCCGAAAACGGGATCGCCAGCAGACGTCACGCGGACGAGATGGTCGCGGCGGGCAGGGTAAAAATCAACGGCGAAACGGCTTCGCTCGGCGCGGATGTCGACGAGGAGGACGAGCTTGTGATAGACGGTCAGCCTTTGGTACGGGCAGAGAAAAAGCTCGAATACTATCTGATGAATAAACCCAAAGGAGTTCTCAGCACGGTTTCGGACGATCGCGGACGCAAGACGGTGATGAGCCTTCTGCCCGCCGACGCGGGGCGTGTTTTTCCCGTGGGCAGGCTGGATTACTCCACGGAAGGGCTTTTGCTGCTCACTAACGACGGCGACCTTTCCTATCGCCTCACTCATCCAAAGAGCGAAATTCCCAAGACCTATCTTGCCCGAGTCGAGGGAACGATGACGGAAAAGGACCTCAATCGCATCCGCTCGGGAATCGAACTCGACGGTATACTGACTAAAAAATGCCGCGCGCATATCGTCGAAACAAATAAGTCGTATACGAAAGTGCACGTCACGATTACGGAAGGCAAAAACAGGCAGGTGCGCCGTATGTTCGAGGCGATCGGCAAAAATGTGGATTTTTTGAAGAGAATCCGCATCGGCAATTTGACGATTTCGGGACTCGACCGGGGCGAGGTGAGAAAACTCACCGATGAGGAAATCGTCTATCTCAAAAATTTATAAGGTTCTTTCGAAAAGACATAAGGAAAATCCCACCCGATTTTGAAAATCGGGTGGGATTTGATTTCTATTTTATGTAAAAACTCCGTACTTGGCGCGAATGGTTTTTAAAATGCGTTTTAAACCCTATAATTTCGCATCAGACCGACGACTTTGCCGAGGACGGATACTTCCGCAGGGTCGAAAATCATGTCCGCCAGGGCCTCGTTTTCGGGGTGTAAAACGATTTTGCCGTTTTTGTGGAAAAAGCGTTTGACCGTAGCCGAATCTTCTATGAGGGCGACGACGATCTCTCCGTCGTTTGCGGTCTGCTGGCGGCGAACCACGATTTTGTCGCCGTCGAGAATGCCCGCGTCGATCATGGAGGTGCCTTGTACGCGGAGCATAAATAGATCCTCGCCCTTAAATTCGCTGGCGGGGAAGGTATAATAGTCCTCGTAATTTTCATAGGCGAAAATAGGCTGTCCCGCCGTGACGGTACCGATCAGGGGAATATTGACGGTGGCGCTTCTGCCGATACTGACGGAACGCTTTTTGTTATCCGTTTTACTCAAAAAGCCGCGGTCTTGCAGCCTTTCTATATAGCTGTGGACAGTGGCGGTGGACTTGATGCCGCATTCCTGACCGATTTCCCGCACGGAGGGCGTATAGCCGTTTTCTTCGGAAAACCTCCTGATATAATCCATCACCTTTGTCAGTTTTTCTTCATTGATCACGTGGGCATTCCTCCTTCCGATATTCCTTGTCTATATTATAACACACTTTTTTGAGGAAAGCAAACAAATGTTTATGGTTTTTTCTTGATTTTTTGAAATTTTATGTTATAATAGAAAGGAAGTAAAGAAGAGAGGCGGATAAAAATGGAAAAGACGGAGCAGGGACATACGCAGAGGTGCGTTTTATACGACAGGGATTGCATCGGATGCCTGGAATGCGAAACGTGCGATCTGGATCCGAACAAAGTTTGCGACAACTGCGGAAAATGTCTGGATATCAAGGATGTGGTTTCGATCAAGATCGATAAAATTTATACGAATCCCGAAGAGTACGAAGAAAAGTGAGAAAGAAAAAAGCAGGCTCTTTTGCGCCTGCTTTTACTATTTAAAGATGATTTCTCTGCGTGATGTACGAGGTAAATTTATCCGCGTACATCGAGGGAATGACTGCGTCAATTTTTTGTCCGTCGTCCGTGAACTCGATATTTCTTTCCGTCAGGAGGGACTTGACTTTTCCGTATTCGGCGAGTTTTTCGTAAGGGACGAACAGATCGCAGAAAAGGAACTCTTCCGAAAAGCGCTTCATGATTTCCCGTTTCAGGGTGTCGATCCCGAGGTTCTCTTTTGCGGAGATCGCCACGCTTCCGTAAGGAAAAACGGATGGATCCTTGATTTGCTCGCTCTTGTTCATCACGACGAGATAGGGCGCGGAAAAATTCATTTCTCCCAACGTATCCAAAGTCGTTTTCAGCTGCGTTTCGTATTCGCCCGCGGCGTCGCAGACAATCAGCGCCAAATCGCAGTTAAGCGCGCTTTCCAAGGTGGATTTGAATGCCTCGATAAGGTTGTGGGGGAGATCCTGCAAAAATCCCACCGTATCGACGAGCAGAAATTCCACGTCGTCGATGGAAAAGGTGCGGGCGGTGGGGTCGAGCGTAGCGAACAGCTCGTTTTTTACATAGACGTTCGCCCCCGTGAGAAGATTCATCAGCGTGGATTTTCCCGTATTCGTATAGCCGACCAGCGCGATCGTTTTGACCGAATTCTTTTTTCGGCGCACCGTTTGCAGGGAGCGCCGTTTTTCCGTTTCTTTCAAACGGGCTTCGAGATAGCTTAACCGACCTCGGATATACCGCCTGTCCGTTTCCAGCTGCGTTTCTCCGGGGCCGCGCGTTCCTACGCCGCCGCCAAGACGGGAAAGCGCCTCGCCTTTTCCTTTGAGTCGGGGATAGATATATTTGAGTTGGGCAAGCTCCACTTGCAGCTTGCCTTCGCTGCTCTGCGCATTTTTAGCAAAGATATCGAGAATGAGGGTGGTGCGGTCGATCACTTTGCGGTGGTCGAGCGCGGCGGAAATGTTGAGCGTCTGCGACGGAGAAAGCTCGCCGTTGAAAAGCACCGTGATCTCGTCGAGTCCGCAGAGTCGTTCCCGAAGCTCTTGCAGTTTGCCTTCTCCGATAAAAGTAGCGGGATTGATTTCCCGAACGTTCTGATAAATGGTGCCGGCATACGCAGCTCCCGCGCTTTCGATAAGCGAAACCGCTTCTTCCTGCAAAATGCGGTATTTTTCCGCGTTTTGTTCGGTGATGGGCTGTATGATATAAATTTTTTCCAATTCTTTTTCCAGGTTATTTTGCATATAGGAAGGATTCCTTTAACGATCCGCGTCTCCGTCTTCGTCGGGAGAGGCGGGGAGATCGTCCGCTTCTCGGCGAAGTTTCACGATGCCCGCTACCTTTTTCCGATGGTCTTCGGTGATGGCGGCGTAATGTTTTTTTGTAGTGTTGACGTCTTTATGTCCTAAAACGTCGGCGACTATGTAAATATCGCCCGTTTCGTTATAGAGGCGGGTGCCGTAAGTGCTGCGGAGTTTGTGGGGGGTAATCTTTTTTAGGGGCGTGACGATACTGCTGTATTTTTTTACGAGAATCTCCACCGAACGCACGTTGATGCGTTTATACTGCATGGATAAAAAGAAGGCGCTTTCGTATTGAGGTATTTTCGGATCGTTGGATTTTTCCGCAATATATTCCTGTAAGGAATACTTGACCTCTTCGGAAAAATAGAGGATCGCTTTATTGCCGCCTTTTCTCGTTACGACAAAGGAGTTATTGGCAAAATCGAAACTGTCGTTGTCCAGTCCGACCAATTCGCTGATACGGATTCCCGTTCCCAAAAAGAGGGTAAGGATAGCGGTATCGCGGATTTTCGTTTTATCGTGATACCCCGAAGCGTGACGGGAAAGACCGTGTCCCGATTCCGCAATGCCGATCAGACGGGAAACCTCTTCCGCTTCAAGGCGGATGATCTCTTTTTCGTGGAGCTTGGGCGTCTGTACCTTTGCGGAGTTGTCTACCTCGATAAGCCCCTTATTAAAAAAGTACTTGAACATCGCCCGCACGGCGGAAAGCTTGCGCGCCTTCGCTTTTTCGTCGCAGGAAAGGCTCCTGTCGTTGAAGTGGTAGTGGGAAAGATAACTTAAAAAAAGCTCTATGTCGCTGTTGGTAACGCCTTCCAAATCTTCCAGCGTCAAATCGAGCGTATCCTTTTTTCGATATTTCTTCTTGCAGAGGAAATCGAAGAAAATACGCAGATCGTAGGCGTACTTTAAACGCGTCTGACAGCTCGTTCTTGGCTCGATACCGAGAAAGTAATCCTGACAGAAGGGTGGGAGGCAGTCCAGCAGCTCGTTTATTTTGTCGATATCCTGAATATTACGTTTGGTGTAGTAATTTTCTTTTCTCATGATTGTATTTTACCGCGAAATAATTTTGCTGTCAATAGAAAGTATGTGTTTTTCCGAAAAGTTTTATTTTTCTTTTAGAAAAGAGGACGTTTTGAAGCGTAAAAAAGGAAGCTGTGACCTTCGATTTTCGCGATTGCACAATAACCTTATGAGAAAACGTCGTCATGATCAGAAAGGGACAGAAAAAATTTTATAGAGTGCGGAAAATAAACGAACATAGCCTCAGAAGTAAGCGATGGGGAAGAGTATTAACTATTCGTAAAATGCACATTTTACGAATAGTTAATACTAAAAACAAACAAAATTGAAGAATATAGCGAAAAATCCCGATAAATTTCCGTGAATTCAAGATTTCGATTTAACGTTTAAAGAATCTTCATGGGAAAAAATCCCGTAAGAATACGGTTTGATTTCTAAAACGGAATCAAAGACGCTATCTTGCAGGTATTCGCGGTATCGGCCGTCAAAAGTCACGAAATAACCCTCCGAACTGTTATTTGCGTAGACATAGACACGTTTATCGTCTTTGGCTCGTTGAAAAAGAATGCAGCCGTCGTTTACAAAAATCTCCGCGTAGCCGCCGTCTTTAAAAATTTCGAAAAATTCCGACCGCAGATTGCCTAATTGACGATAATATTCAATCAGGGATTCGTTAAGATTCTCCCAATCAAAACATTTTCGGCAAAACGGATCGATATATCCTTCCGCAGCATTTTCGTCCCCATAGTATATGCACGGAACGCCCGGAAACGAATATTGGAGTAATGCCGCCATTTTTAATTTTTCAATGGCGACTGATTTTTCCCATTCATCGAGCAACATTTTCGGTGACGCCATCTCGTCCTTCGTGTAACAATTTTTTTCGCCCAATACGGTAAGTATTCGCGCGGTATCGTGCGTGCCGAGAATATTCATCAGACAATCCAGCGTCTGTTTGGGATAGTTGTCTTGCAGCATACGCATCACGTTTGCCAAGGTTTCTGCATTTCCCGTCAAAATGAAATGAATGATTCCGTCTTTCAAGGGATAATTCATGACGCTGTCCAATTCATATCCCTGCAAGTATTCCCGCCTTTTGGAGTATGCGATCTTATTGGAGGCGTCCTCCCACACTTCGCCGATAATAATTGCGTCCGAATCCGTTTCTTTTACGCATTGACGGAGTTTTTGCAAAAAGAAATCCGGCAGTTCATCCGCGACATCCAGACGATATCCTCCGATTCCGCAGGAAAGCCAGTGTTTGAGAACGCCGTCGTTTCCGAAAACAAAATCCTGATAGTCCTTTGATTCTTCGTTTACTTCGGGCAAAATATCGATTCCCCACCAACTGCTGTATTTGTCGGGAAATTCCTGAAATGTGTACCAGGAATAATAAGGCGAATCCTTGGACTGATAGGCGCCCAGCGACGAATACGTACCGTATTTGTTAAAATACACGCTATTATCGCCCGTATGATTGAAAACCCCGTCTAAAATGATGCGAATACCGTATTTCTTCGCTTCTTCCGTCAATTCCCGCAAGTCAGACTCCGAGCCAAGCATTCGATCGATCTTCAAATAGTCGGACGTGTCGTAACGATGATTGGAAGCCGCTTCAAAAATGGGATTTAAGTAAATTGTCGACACATTTAGGCTTTTGAGATACGAAAGTTTACTTCGAATCCCTTGGAGATTGCCGCCGAAAAAATCATTGTTGAGGATTTTTCCTTTTTCGTTCGGTCGATACGCGGGAATCCCACCCCAATCCGAACGCGGAATTCTTCCGTTTATGTCTGGCATAGTTCCCACCTTGCAAAATCTGTCGGGAAAAATCTGATAGAGTATGCCACCTTTAAACCAATCGGGAGTACGATAGTCTTCTGCCGAAACCGTCAGTTGAAATTCTTTTTCAAAGGGTTCCCCCGTTTCTCCTCTGCGGTCTTTACCCATAAATATAGGTGTGTTGTCTTCGACGGTAAAGCTATAAAAATAAAGCCCTGTTTCCGCTATCTTAAAGGAGATAGTCCACCCGTATGCCGTTTTTTGCATCGGAAAGCGTTGCCGCGCTTCCCCGTCTTTGCCCAAAACCAGACAAGCCTCCTTTGAGGGAGGTCGGCATTGCGTCGGTGAAAGGTTCAAAAAAGTGTTTTTCGAAACCTCCTTTTCCGCGTATTCTTCGCTCAAAAAAAAGAGATTCAGCTGCAATTCCTCTTCCCGATAAATACCTCCTGTTATACTTTTACAAGCGGTATCCAAGGGGTTAAAATAGATATTCATACGTTTGACCCGATTTGATAAAAATAGCTTAACACCGATAAAAAGCTGTAAAATAATTTTACAGCTTTTCGGTAAAAATTGGTATATTCCGTTTTAATGAAGCGCTTTGAGATGCCAAATATTTTCTGCGTATTCCCTGATGCTTCTGTCTGCGGAGAAATAGCCCGCCGCGGCGATATTCCTAAGCGCCTTTTGATTCCAGCTGCGTTTGTCCGTTGCGTAAAGCTCGGATATTTTTTGCTGCGTGCTTAAATAGGACTCGTAATCCGCCATACACATATAGGGATCCGCAACGGGCGCGCCCGTAAGCAGATAGTTGGCAATGTCCGCGAAAGATTCGCCTCGGAATCCGACGATCAGAGATTCTATGACCTTTCTCAAAGTGGCATCCTGATTATAATAGACGCTGGAAGAATAACCGTTGCGCCAAATCTGCGTCACTTCGTCCGCTTTTAAGCCGAAAATAAAGATATTTTCTCCGCCGACCTGCTCCGACATTTCCACGTTTGCGCCGTCCAGCGTTCCGACCGTAAGCGCGCCGTTGATCATGAATTTCATATTGCCCGTACCGCTCGCTTCTTTTCCCGCCAAAGAGATCTGTTCGGAAATTTCCGAAGCGGGCATCAGCATTTCCGACATCGTGACGTTATAATCTTCCATATACACGACGTTGAGTTTTTCGCGGATTTTGGGGGTTTGGCGAATTTCATCGGAAAGGAAACAGATCAGCTTGATTATTTTTTTCGCCATATAATATCCCGCTGCCGCTTTTGCGGCAAAGATATACGTTTTGGGAAGAATAGGCAAATCCGGATTTTCTTTGAGCGCCAGATAATCTGTAATAATATGCAGAACGTTGAGAAGCTGGCGTTTATACTCGTGCATACGCTTTGCCTGTACGTCGAAAACCGTATTGGAGTCGATGATCACCCCTTGCTTTTTATAGGCATAATCGGCAAACTGCTGCTTTTTCAGCGCCTTGATCTCATCCAATCTTTGGAGCACGCTGTCGTCGTTTTCAAATTTTTTGAACGCCGACAGTTTGGAGGCATCTTTCGCGTATCCTTCGCCGATACAGTCGTCCAAAAGCGCACAGAGTTCGGGGTTAGACTCGTTCAGCCAGCGCCTGTGCGCGATGCCGTTGGTGACGTTCGTAAACTTCGCGGGCGTATAGTCATAAAAGTCGCGGAAGATGCTCTTTTTAATGATTTCGCTGTGCAGTTTGGAAACGCCGTTGACCTGATGAGAACCGTAAACGGACAAATTCGCCATTTTTACGGTGTTATAAGAGATAATCGCCATGCGGGAAATTTTGTTCCAGTCCCCCGGAAACCTCTTCCATAAATCTTCGCAGAAGCGACGGTTGATTTCCTTTAAGATAGAGTAGATCCTGGGCAATCTGCGCGCGATGAGATCTTCCGGCCAAGTTTCCAGCGCTTCCGCCAAAACGGTATGATTGGTATAGGCGCAGACGGAGGTCGTGATCCCCCAGGCTTCTTCCCACGTCATTCCGTTTTCGTCGATCAGAAGCCGCATCAATTCGGGAATCGCCAATGCGGGATGCGTATCGTTCAGATGAATCGCAGCTAACTGCGGAAGAAGTTTTAAAGAACCGTATCTTCTCTTATGGTCGCATAAAATATTTTGCAGAGAGGCGGAAACGAGAAAATACTGCTGTTTCAAGCGCAGGGATTTCCCTTCTAAGTGATTATCCGCGGGATAAAGAACTTTGGAGATGAGCTCCGCTTCGTTATCCTCCTGCATGACCGCGTTGTAATCGCCTTGGGAAAAGAGCTTCATGTCAAAATTCTGAACGCATTTGGCTTTCCAGAGCCGTAAGACGGAAACCGCCTTGCTGTGGTATCCCGCCACCATCATGTCGTAGGCGATCGCCTGCACTTCCTTGGCGTTGCGGTAAATGGTTTCAAGCCCGTGCTCCGTCCATTTTTCTTCCACAAAGCCGTCGAATTTTACCGTGTAGATATTATCGCTTCGCTGCGTGAGCCAAACTTCGCCTCCGGGAAGCCATACGTCGGGCAGTTCCGTCTGCCAGCCGTCGATAATTTTCTGTTTGAATAAGCCGTACTCGTAGCGAATGGAAAAGCCCATCGCGGGATAATCGCCCGTCGCCAGCGCGTCGAGAAAACACGCCGCCAATCTGCCCAAGCCGCCGTTGCCGAGTCCCGCGTCGGGTTCCAACTCGTACAATTCGGGCAAAGTCATTCCGTACTGTTTCAACGCGCCGTCGAACGCCTCTTTGACGCCGAGATTGAACACGCTGTTTTTCAGAGAACGCCCCATCAGAAATTCCATGCACAGATAATAGACTCGTTTTGCTTTTTTTGCTTTGGTTTCAATGTGGAATTTCTGTCTTTTTTCGAGCATGATATCCCGCACGCTCATCACGACAGCTTTGTAGAGCTGTTCTTTGCTCGCCTCCGAAGGCGCCACGCCGAAATAGCGGGACAGCTTTCCCTTTATCAGCTCCTTGGCGTCGAGTTCGGTGATTTCAGTTTTATTCATGTCCGTTTATTCACTCCTGATTCATTCCGCAGTATTATAACACAAGGGAATGTACTTGTCAAGCCGTATGAGCGTCGGGGCGATTTCGCGTTACTTTTTCAAAACGAGAGTATCGTCGTAGAGCTTTTTGTATTGTTCCGCAGAATGCTGCCAGGAAAAGTCCGTCGTTGCCGCCCTCTTCATTAAAGATTGCCAATCGTCGGGATTTCTATACACTTTTATGGCTTCGCGGATGACATATAACATATCATACGGATTGTAAGCGGCAAATGTGAATCCGTTTCCGCCCGAGCCGTACGGCTTGATGCTGTCGAACAACCCGCCCGTTTCTCTCACGAGAGGCACCGTCGCGTATCTCGAAGCGATCATCTGGGACAATCCGCAGGGTTCGCTCTTGGAAGGCATCAGGAAAATATCCGCGCCCGAATAGATCTTTCTCGAAAGATCGCCGTTAAAGGCGATGACGGAAACGGCTTTTCCCGTGTATCTGCGTCCTAAATCCTTGAAATAGTTTTCATAAATCGCATCCCCCGTCCCCAAAAGAACGAATTGAACGTCGTCCTGCAATACGTCTTCTATCACCGCTTTGACGAGATCGAGCCCCTTATGGGAAACGAGTCTGGAAATCATGGCGATGACGGGCACTTGCTTTACGGGAAGACCGAGCATTTTTTGAAGTTCCGCTTTACAAATCGCTTTATTGGTAAAATTATCCGCGTCGTAATTGGCGAACAGAGAAGGGTCTGTGGCAGGATTATAGGAATCTACGTCGATGCCGTTGAGGATGCCCGAAAGCTTGAACGCGTTTTTTCGGATAATGTCTTCCAGACCGTGCGCATACTGCGCCGATTTGATTTCCTGCGCGTATGTCGGGCTGACTGTCGAAAACTTCTCCGCGCACTCGATCGCCCCTTTCATCAGATTCAAACAGCCCTGATATTCCAAAAGATAACGATAGTTGTTGGAAATTCCGAACAGATCTTCCAAAATGTCGAGAGAATACTTCCCCTGATATTCGATGTTGTGGATCGTGAACAAGGCGCGGATAAACTGATACTCGGGACGATAGCAATAAATCGTTTTGAGATAGAGTATTGCCGCAGCCGCCTGCCAATCGTGACAATGCAGAACATCGGGATAGAACTTTATAAACGGCAGTATTTCCATGACGCTCCGCGAGAAAAACGCAAAGCGTTCGCCGTCGTCGTAATATCCGTAACAGCCCGGTCGCTTGAAGTAATATTCGTTGTCGAGAAAATAGAAAGTGACGCCGTTTTCTTCATAAGAAAAGATCCCGCAGTACTGATTCCGCCAGGATAACGGTACGAAAATATTTCCGAGGAAAGACATTTTGCGACGATATTCCGTCTTGATGTCCGAATAGAGAGGCAGCACCACTCTTACGTCGTAAATCGGATCCTTTGCGAGCGCTTTGGAGAGCGAGCCTATTACCTCCGCAAGACCGCCCGTTGCGATAAAAGGCGTGGCTTCGGACGCGACGAAAAGGATCTTTTTCTTCGGTCGCACACAAAGTTCCTCTTTCTTGTCCTTTATCGGAAATTCCGCTTCCTTTTCTTTCGCCAAAATTTCTATCGGGGATTTCTTCGTCCTTTTTTTCGCTGCGGGTTTAACGGTTGTGGTTTTCGTTTCGGCCATTTGTATTCCTCCCTTTTAAAACTTTTATCATTATGTCAGACATAATATATATGTCTGACATAAAATGTTGTGTTTAGATTTTTTAAAGCTTACAGCATCGTTCCCTTTTGGATAAAATAGGGAAGCAGCTCGCAGCCGCTGAGTTTGCGGCGGTCGGCAATAACGACGTTTTTATCGGTGATTACGCAGTCGAGAGAAGCGTTGCTGCCTATGATGGTATCCTGCATGATGATGGAATTTCTGACGCAGGCGCCTTTTGCGACTTTGACGCCGCGGAACAAAATGGAATTTTCCACTCGTCCTTCTATTTCGCAGCCGTCGGAGATCAAAGAATTTTTGACGACGGTTTCTTCCCCGTATTTCGAGGGCGCGCTGTCGCGCACCTTCGTATAGATATCGCGCGCTCCAAACAGCTCGTCGCGGACGGTCTTTTCGAGAAGCTCCATATTGTGTTTATAATATGCCGCCATCGAATTGATGCCCGCGTAGTAGCCGCGGAAATCATAACGATAAATTTTCAGACTGTCCAGCTGTTTGGCGACGATGTCGCTCTCGAAACAGGTATATCCGTGTGTGACGGCATCCTCGACGAGATTCAACAGGAACTGGCGATTGAACACCATTACGTTTACGTAGACGTCCGCCTTCGTTTTGCTGCGTATGCGGGGACTGATTTTGACTTCGTTCACCCGTCCCTCTTTGTCCGCGCCGATAATCATGTAATTGGCCGTTTTTACGACGTCCTCGTAATGAGTGACCATCGTGATGTCGGCGTTCTTGCTTTGGTGATAAGCGAGAATATCCGATATGTTCATCCGTGCGACGCCGTCGCAATCGGAAAAGACCACGTAATTTTCCTGACGCCTGTTCAAAAAGCTCGTCAATCCTTTCAAAGCTTCCAGGCGGGTCGTGTAGAGCTTTTCGCTCTCGTCGGAAAAGGGAGGCAGCAAAATAATCCCTCCGTCTTTACGGGCGAGATCCCAATCCTTGCCGCTGCCGAGGTGGTCGATCAGGGAGCGATAGTTGTTATTTGCCATAAGCCCTACCGTCATGATGCCCGCATTGACCATATTGGAGAGCGGGAAATCGATGAGGCGGTACCTTCCGCCGAACGGAATGGAAGCCATCGTCCTTCTGCGGACGAGTTCGGGCACGTTTTCTTCGTGCAAATTTGAAAAGATGACGCCGACTGCCGATGCTGACATAGTATATGTTCCTCCCTTATGCCAAGATGTCTTTTTCGTTTTTTTGTCCGTTCAGGACCTTCACGCCGTCGCCCACGGCAATTTCCCGCCCGAGCACGACGATTTCCGCCTTCGGATTCTTTTCGACGCCGATCACCGCGTTTTTTCCGACAATCACGTTTTCGTCGATGATGGAATAGGAAACGGAGGCGCCCGCCTTGATGACGCTGTTGGCAAGCACTACGGCGTCTTTGACGACCGCGCCCGCCTCGACGACGACGTTGCTGCCGAGTACGGAATTTTCCACAGTTCCCTCTATTTCGCAGCCGAGCGCAACCATCGAATTTTTTACCACCGCGTTCTCGCCGATATATTCGGGCGGGGCGAGCGGGTTGCGGGAATGTATTTTCCAGGATTTATCGTTGACGTCGAACGCCGGCGGCTCGCCGAGCAGATCCATATTCGCCTGCCAGAGTGAGGAAACCGTGCCCACGTCCTTCCAATATCCCTCGAAAAGGTAAGAATACATTTTTTCGCCCGCGTTCAGCATCGCAGGCAGCACGTCCTTTCCGAAATCCTTGGAGGAATTGGGATCGGCGTCGTCCTCTTCGAGATATTTAAAAAGCTTACTTGCCGTAAAAATGTAAATTCCCATCGAGGCGAGCGTGCTTTTTGGCGCTTTGGGTTTTTCCTCGAATTGATAAATGGAGCCGTCGGGATTGGTATTGAGAATTCCGAAGCGGGACGCCTCGTTTAAGGGAACGTCGATGGCAGCTATCGTGCAGTCCGCCCCCTTTTCGATATGTGCCCGCAGCATGGCGGCATAATCCATCTTATAGATATGATCCCCCGAGAGGACGAGCACATAATCGGGATTATACATTTTCATAAAATGCATATTCTGATAGATCGCGTTTGCCGTACCCTGATACCAAGTGGAACGGGACTTTGCCTGATAAGGCGAAAGAATGTGAACGCCGCCGAAAGCTCTGTCGAGGTCCCAAGGCTGTCCGTTGCCGATGTATTCGTTGAGAATCAGCGGCTGATATTGGGTGAGTACGCCTACTGTATCGATTCCCGAATTGATACAATTGGAAAGCGGGAAATCGATGATACGATACTTCGCGCCGAAAGCAACAGCCGGTTTGGCGATGTTATTGGTGAGCGCGAAAAGCCGACTGCCTTGTCCGCCCGCGAGAAGCATGGCGACGCATTCTTTTTTTCTCTGCATGATAAAACCCCCGGATATACTTTAATCTATTTTTGTCAAATACACGCAGGTCAGTTTGGGAACATCGATACGAATGGAATATTCCTTGCCGTGACTCGGCGTTTTCGTCGTTGTAAAAATACGTTTTTTCAATGTACCGCTGCCCCCGTATTTTACGGAATCGGTGTTGAAAATCAATCTATATTTGCCCTTTTCGATGCCGAGCGTGTAATTGGTCAATTCCACCCCGGAGAAATTGAGAAGAACCACGATCTGATTTCCCGCTTTGTCCTTGCGGATATAAGAGATGAAGTTTCTGTCGGCGTCGTTGGGTGCGAGCCACTCAAACCCGTCCCAGGAATCCTCGATCTCATAGAAAGCGGGCGTATCGAGATAAAAACGATTCAAATCGCGTATCGCTTCGGAGAGCTTTTCGTGAAGCGGATACTTTTTCAGGAAAAATTCCACGCCTTCGCTGTAATCCCATTCTTTGAACTGACCGAACTCCGTGCCCATAAAGTTGAGCTTTTTTCCGGGATGGGACATCATATATCCCATAAAACACCTGACACCCGCGAACTTGTCCTCGTAACTACCCGGCATTTTGCTGATGAGAGAGGCTTTTCCGTGTACGACTTCGTCGTGTGAAATGGGCAGAATATAATTTTCCGAGAACGCGTACATCATGGAAAAGGTAAGTTTGTTGTGATTGTACTGCCGATAGATGGGATCGGTGGAAAGGTAGGATAAAACATCGTTCATCCAGCCCATATTCCACTTGAAATTGAAGCCGAGTCCGCCTACGTCCGTGGGGCGGGTGATGAGGGGCCATGCCGTCGATTCTTCCGCAATCATCAGGGCGTGCGGGAAGTACCCGAATACGGCTTCGTTAAGACGGCGCAAAAACGCCACCGCTTCGAGATTTTTATTGTCGCCGTAGATATTCGGTATCCATTCGCCCGGTTTTTTGTCGTAATCGAGGTAGAGCATAGACGCCACGGCGTCTACACGCAGTCCGTCGACGTGATATTTCTCAAAGAAAAATATCGCGTCCGAGATCAGGAACGACATCACCTCCTCCCGACCATAATCGAATTTTCTCGTGCCCCAGCCGCGATTTTCCATCCTGTCCCACTGCGACGGCTCATACAGAGGCTCGCCGTCAAACTCGTATAAACCGAATTCGTCCTTGGGAAAATGCGCGGGAACCCAATCGAGAATAATCCCGATCCCGGCGGCGTGAAATGCGTCGACGAGATGCATAAAATCGTGCGGCGTTCCAAGGCGCGACGTAATGGCGTAATATCCCGTCACCTGATACCCCCACGAACCGTCGAAAGGATATTCCGTGACAGGCATAAATTCCACATGGGTATACCCCATCGATTTCACGTATTCCACGAGATCTTTCGCTAATTCCCGATAGGTATAGGGATGCCCGTCCTCGTGAAGTTTCCAGGACGCAAGGTTCACCTCATAGATATTGAGGGGAGAAGCATAGATATTCTTATGCCCCAGCCTGTCCAAATATTCCTTATCCGTCCATTTGAAACCGGACAAATCGTATAATTTGGACGCGTTCGGCGAACCCGGCCCGGGCGTTTCGGCATGAAAAGCATACGGATCCGCTTTATATAAAAAGCGTCCGTCCTGTGTTTCGATGCAATATTTATAAACATCGTACTGTTTTAAATCGGGAATAAAAAGCTCAAACGTTTCCTGATCAATCAGCTTTTGCATCACGTGAGTATCTTTATCCCATTTATTGAAGTCACCGACGACGGAAACGCGTTTCGCGTGCGGCGCCCAGACTCGGAAAATATAACCGTGTTTCCGATTGTGGACGGCGGGATGCGCCCCCATCGTTTCGTAAACTTTAAAATTAGTTCCGTGATGAAAAAGATGCAAAGGAAAACTTGTCTGGGATTCGCTCATTTCAATATCTCCTGGATTTTTGAAGGGCTAAGACCGAAAAAAGGAAAAAGCTTGTTTCATTTTTCGAAAATTGTGAATGAATATCATAATGACAAAAATTTGAAAAAAGAAGCAGCGATTCGGTACGCATTTAATTTCCAAAGCAGAGCGGAAAACGGCGTACTCTTTTCATAGGCTTTATTATACTACACTTTTTTCATTATTTCAAGACCAAAATGAAAAATTTTTTAATTTTTTTACAATTTTTTTCCACATAATTGTCAAGGAATGGCGTTTTTACATTTTTTAAAAGGTCTTCTCTTTTTTTAAGAACGAAAAACGCGCAAAAACGTGCGTTATCAATTCCGACGGCAAGCCTTAAAAATTTTCTAAAAATCGCCCGAACTATTCCTGAAAAACCGAATTGATCGGAAACTTAAATGGAAAAACTAAAAAATTGCGCATTTTTTACTCGAAAGATGACGTCGTATCAATTTTGCTCTCTTCAGCTCAAAATGTTTTTTTGCCGACGCTTATGAAAAAAATAGAGATACACTTACTCGGAAGTCTACCCTTCTCCGATATTTAGCCACTACCTATCAGTATGTGTAAAGATAACACGCAAAATGCGAGGAGCAGGCGACTGTCACAAATTACTATGCGTGGCATATATAATATGTGTGAAGTAGTAATATAGGTATTTTAGAAGTAGATATTATGTATAAAGTAGTTTTTAACATATGCCTAACATAGTTATTATGCCATGCATACTAAAAGGAGGTTTTTAGCCTCCTTTTATCAGTGAAGAGATATCCTTGCGTATCCCGCTATTATTTTGTTTCACAAGTATAGTTTCACACGAGGGACTTAAAAAGAGTGCTCAGGATTCCCTCTGTTTGTTTTTTGAGAAATGAAAAATCTCCGTCATTTTTCAATAAAAGAATTTTATCCTCCTCTTTATACTGAGGCGAATAAAAACATTCGTAGTCGTATTGATTTTCAATTCGAGATAGGATGTCGGAGCGTTTTGTCTTATCTCTTTCCATTACGGAACGTATCCGCTCTTCTCTTGGTCGGAGGACGACGATCGCGCGGTTAAAATAATTTAAGGAATTGCTTTCGAAGAGAAGCGGCACTTCGGCAAACACGAATTTGGAGTCTTCTTTTTCCATTTGCTCTCGCAGTTTTTGCATAATCAGAGGATGCGATAAGGCGTTCAGTTTTTTTAGAGCTTGTTTATCGTCAAATACGAGTTTTGCCAGTTTTTCTTTGACAATTTTTCCGTTTTCGATTGCAGTGGGAAAAAGTATTTTTATTTCTTCGATATACTTCGCGTCTTTCATTAATCCCCGATTGATGTTGTCGCAGGAAAAAACGGGAAATCCCATCGTTCGGATTATCTCCGCTACGCTGGATTTTCCGCTTCCGATTCCGCCGGTAATGGCAATATAGATTTTTTCCATAGGGAATCCCCCCAAGATAAACAGTTAATAATTATGTTTCACGAGTATGGATTCATAAATAGAATCGGGAAACAATAAACGTGAAACATTAAGTCTTTTTCGACGAGTTATTTAGCGGCATACCAATTTTTACCGATGCCGACCTCTACGGTGAGAGGGACTTTCAATTTGACTGCGTTTTCCATTTCCGTTTGTAAAATTTCGGATACGACTTCCTGTTCTTCCGTCGGGCAGTCGATGACCAATTCGTCATGCACTTGCAGTACGAGCTTTGCGCGAAGTTTTTTGTCTTTCAATTTTTTATAGACGTTGATCATCGCGATCTTGATAATATCGGCACTGGAACCTTGGAGTGGCATATTCATTGCGGCGCGTTCCCCGAAAGAACGAACGTTGTGGTTGGAGGACTTTAATTCGTTTATCACCCGCCTGCGCCCAAATAGCGTGGTAATATAGCCGTCCTGTTTAGCCGTTTCCACATTCTTGTCCATATAATTTTTGACGTCGGAATAAGTTTCGAAATATTTATCGATATACTCTTTGGCGCGTTTCGCGCTGATAGAGAGATCTTTTCCCAAACCGAACGAACTGATGCCGTAAATAATGCCGAAATTGACGGCTTTTGCTCCCCTGCGCATTTGCGCGGTCACGTTTTCGATTGGCACGGAAAAGACCTGAGAAGCGGTAATAGAATGAATGTCTTTATGGGCTTTATAGGCTTCGATGAGCTCTTTACAGCCGGAAAAATGAGCCAGCAGACGAAGTTCTATCTGCGAATAGTCCGCATCCACGAGTACATTGCCGGGAGAAGCCTTGAAGAGCTTTCTAAGCTCTTTCCCCTCTTCGTTGCGGACGGGAATATTTTGAAGATTGGGATTGGCGCTGGAAAGCCGTCCCGTGGAAGTATTCATCTGATTGTAGGTCGTATGAACTTTTCCTTCGGAAATCAAAGGCTTGAATCCCTCCACATAGGTGGAATTGAGTTTTTGAATCTGTCTGTAACGCAGGAGCAGACGCACGATTTCATAGTCCTCGGCGTATTTTTCCAGCACTTCCGCCGTAGTGCTGTAATTTTTCTTTACTTTGCTCTTTTGGGCGTCACCGTTGCCGATTTTCAGTTTTTCAAAAAGAATTTTGCCAAGCTGCGCGGGCGAATTGATATTGAATTGTTCCCCCGCCAAGGTATAGATTCTTTCGGTGAGCTGTTTGAGTTCGGTATTGTATTTTAAAGAAAATTCGTTCAGCGTTTCTCTGTCTACACAGACTCCCGTCTGTTCCATGTCGAACAGAACGACTGAAAGAGGCTGTTCGATATCGCGGTACAGCTTCTTTTCGGCATCGTTCAACATTTCCCAGAAAATGCGGTAAAGACGAAAGATGCCGTACGCCTTGTTCTGCACGGGCAGAGAATAATAATTGAGGCAAAAGTCCAGCGTATCGGAATTGCCGATTCCTTCGGCGATATATTTCATCAGGGAAACGTCTTCGAACGGCGCGGAAAATTCTATTCCCAGCTCCGCCAAGCGATGCCTGAGTTCCTTGGAGTTATAGAGAACAACCGTTTTTTCGCTCAAAAAAATAGCTTCGAGCAAGGGTTTTACCGAATGAAGAAAGAAGCCGATATCGAGGAGATTTTCCTTAATCGGCAAAACGATTTCCTCCTTTTTTCCATCGTCAAAAAAGAAACGGAATCCCTCGTTGTTCCAGCAACAGGCCACGTTGTCGGCTTCGGAGGCTTGGAAAAGCGCGATTGCATCTTCGATGGTCGCGGGGAACTTTTCTGCGATTGTCTCGATTTGTTCCTCCTCTTTTCTGTCGGGCTGACTTTGCGTTTTTTCGTCTTCGAAGACAGACAATGTAACCATACTTTTAAAATCGAGTTCGGCAAATTTTTCCCGGACGGTGTGCGAAAAAGGCATTTTCAATACGCACTCCGATAAAGTGACTTTGAGCGGAACCGCCGTGTCGATGGTGGCGAGATCGCGCGAAAAATAAGCGGATTCTTTATTTTCGGATAACTTTTTATTCAATGCGCCCTTGATTTCATCGAGGTGCGCATAAATGCCGTCGAGATTTTGATACTGCGCGAGGAGCTGCATGGCCGACTTTTCGCCTATCCCCGGTACGCCGGGGATATTATCCGACTTATCGCCCATTAAAGATTTCAAATCGATGATCTGCGGCGGCGTCAACCCCACTTCTTCATAAAAATTTTCGGGATTCAGTTCCAAAATATCGCTGACACCTTTGCGCGTATAACACACGCTTGTCGTGTCGTCCACGAGTTGATAGGCATCCCTGTCCCCCGTATAGATATACGTTGGAAGATCGAATTGCTTTGCCAGAGTTCCGATGACGTCGTCCGCTTCGTAGCCTTCCTTTTCGCAGATTTTGTGTTAATAGGGATGCCAGT
>QWCN01002570.1_pt1 | contig 23386 bp, 23 predicted proteins | sample 1972711 | NCBI WGS metagenome assembly QWCN01 (sample SAMN09866707, study PRJNA288562) | Human gut metagenome isolate term1_stool, whole genome shotgun sequencing... | isolation source: gut | host: Homo sapiens | place: USA: California
AGCGCTCATAAAAGAACCGATCGTTTTCATGATACACCTCGCAGATATAACTGAATCAAAGCCTGAATACAGGTTAACACAAAGGGCGAGCTGTGTCAACACAAAATAAGGAGACGCTTTTCGTAGGACTAAAGATTATAGATATTTCAGATATAAAAAAACACCCCCTCTCGGAGGTGCTTCTTTTATAGTCCTTTTTAATTTGACTGTGTCATTCCCTGAGACAGTTTTTTCAACTGGTTGATAATGTTGCTGACGGTTTGGGAATATTCTTCCTCCGAAATTCCGCCGCTTTTATCCGTATCCAGTTTGGAAAAAACTTTAGCCGTCACTTTTTTGGTTTCTTCCATTTTATAATCCAGAAATTCTTCTTCTGAAATTTCTCCGTCACCGTTGGTGTCGATTTTGGCAAACTGCTCGTGAATCAATAAAGACGGATCGGCACTTTGCGCCAAAGCCGGATGAACGGCCCAGAGCAGCATTCCTGCAGTCAGAATAACTTTTTTCATTATTTTCTCCTAATAAGAACGGGCGTAAATAACGTCCATGGTTGCCGGCTTGCCGGTCAGCAGACAGATTCCTTCCGAACCGGACTGGTCAAACGGAATGCAGCGGATGGTGATTTTCATTTCTTTCAAAATGCTTTCCGATTCCGGATCACCGCTCCATTTGCCGCGAACAAAAGCAACTTTTCCCTGTTTGTTGTCTTCAATCCAGACATTCGATTCGGCAAAATATTTTTTGAATTCGGCAGGGTCGGTAATATCCGTGCGGATATTGTGCTCCAGACGGTTTTTCGCTTTGGCGAAGATGTCTTTCTGCATTTGTTCCAAACGAGAGGAAACAGAGGCGACAAACTCGTCAAATCCGACAATTTGTTTGCCTTCCAATGTGCCGAGCTTAGTCCGCTCCTTAACCATAACCTTATTGCCCTCAACATCGCGCATGCCGATTTCACAGATAACCGGCGCTCCCTTGCGGGTCCATTCCCAGAACTTGTCAACCGAAGCTTTGTCACGGCGGTCGATTTTCAAACGAATTTTTTCGGCAAACGGAGCCTGCGTTTTCAAAGCGGCAGCCAGTTTGTTGATATAAGCCATAATCGCCTCGCTGTCTTCCGGCTTTTTGATAACCGGAACGATAACCACCTGGTAAGGCGCAATTTTCGGCGGAACCACCATTCCGTCGTCATCGGCATGGGTCATGATAACGCCGCCGATAAGACGGGTAGAAACGCCCCAGGAAGTCGTATAGGCATATTCCGACTGACCCTGATTGTTGATAAAGGAAATATTGGCCGATTTGGCAAAATTCTGCCCCAGAAAATGCGATGTTCCGGCTTGCAGGGCTTTACCGTCCTGCATCATGGCTTCCACGCAGTAGGTATCAACGGCTCCGGGGAATTTTTCATGTTCCGGCTTGCGGCCGACCAGCACCGGCATTGCCAGCGTGTTTTCGCACAAATCGCGATAAGCCTCCAACATGCGCTTGGTTTCCTCTTCGGCTTCGGCGGCGTTGGCATGAGCCGTATGCCCTTCCTGCCAAAGGAACTCGCGCGTTCTCAAAAACAGGCGGGGACGCATTTCCCAACGTACCACGTTGGCCCACTGGTTAACCAGCACCGGCAGGTCGCGGTAAGACTTAACCCATTTGGAAAAAGAGTCGGCAATAATCGCTTCTGAAGTCGGACGGACGATTAAAGGTTCTTCCAGTTTTGAATCCGGGGTTAATTTACCGTCTTTCATTGACAGGCGGGAATGGGTGACAACAGCCATTTCTTTGGCAAATCCGTCAACATGCTCGGCTTCTTTTTGAAAGAAAGACAACGGAATAAACATTGGGAAATAGCAGTTTTCATGTTCGGTTTCTTTGATTTTTTCATCAAAAACATCGCGGATGCGTTCCCAGATGCCGTATCCCCACGGCTTAATAACCATACATCCGGGAGAGGAAGAATTCTCGGCCATATCGGCTTCGCTGACAACATTTTGATACCACTCCGGATAATTACCGGCTCTTGTGTTTTTTAGTCCCATAAGTTTATTCCTTTTTTAATATGACATAATTAAAGGCTCGCCGCCCCAATGCGGAAAGCACGCCGCCACTATAAACACTTTTTGCCTGTTTGCCAAGAGGTTATTTATAAAACGATAATGTAAAGCCTTAAAGGACGGTAATGGCCAGAGCAGCGAGAATGTCGCTGGCCTGCGCTTTGGAAATGTAAGCGCCCTTTAAGTTGGCCGCTTCGCTAAATGTCAGACCGCCCAAATCGCAGCCGCGCAAATCGGCTCCCTTAAACCGGCATTGGCGGATAACCGCCTCCCGCATGCTGCAGTCTTCCCATATCGTATCGCGGAAATCGCAGTCGTTCAGCTCCGCCCCGTTAAAGTTAAGTTCGCGAAGCGTCAGCTTCTTGAAGTTAAAGCAGGGCATAAAACAATAGCATAGCTGACATTGCTCAAATTCACAGTTGAGATTGCTGGTATCGGAAAAATCGCTGCCGGAAAGCTTGCAGTTTTCAAACTTGGCATCAAACAGCCGGCAGCCGTTAAAATTACAGTTATTTAAATCACAGTTTCTGAAAACGGCACCGTTAAAATCGGAATAAGAAAAATCAATGTTAGACATCTTGCAATCGTTAAAAACGGCATTCTCCGCTTTCAGACTGCGCAAAGCCGTCCCGTTGAAAAAGCACTTGAAAAACGCGGGTTCTTCTGTTTCGGCCAGAATTTCAGACAGCTTGGAATAATCTATTTCCTGATTTTCAATCATTTTTCCTCACAAAAAAAGTCCGGTAAACTCTACCAGACTTTTTATTGACAGGCAAGTCATTCTCAGGCCAGCAGTCGATAACCCGGGCCGGAAACGGGTTTTTTAAAGAATATCCTCAATCTCGCGGACGGCTTTGCGGTTTCTTTTTTCCTGCATAATCTGGTCGCGAAATTTTTCCCTCGCTTCCATATTTTTCATCATCAGGTCACTTTTTTCTTTAGCCTGTTTCAACGCCAGTTCTTTATTGGCCTGAGCTTGCGAAAGCAGCAAATCTTTGGCATCCTGGGGCAGGGAGGTTTTGCCTATTTTGTAAACGACTTCGTTATAGTCCTCGTTAATCTCGGCGTTTTCTTTGGCCAGCCAATGTTCGGGACTGCGCTTCTGCATTTTTTTCATTGCTTTCATGTCATGCTTGTCGCATTTTTTGCAGGGTTTGCCTTGTTTCATATCTTTTTGCTGCGGTTGGGCGGCCTGATTGCCGGCTTCGTTGACAGTCGCGGCGTTGGCTTCCGCGTTATGGTGAACATCGCGGTGCCAAAAGGCATCGGCATTGGCGGCAGCCATCGCCAAAGGCAGAATAAGCGCTGCACCGTAAAGTAATTTTTTCATGATTTTTCCTTTCCAAACTTACCAGAAAATAACAAAACACTTTAATTATAATAACGAAAGCCCGAATTGCAAGAGATGTAAATATTCAGTTTCAATTAAAGAAATCTCTTGCATATTAAAATGGTTATACTAGGATTAATACGTTATAATCCTTTGGGATTTATAACGAACGTATCAACCTGTTTGTGAAAAGGATTAAGATAATGGCAACAGGAACAGTAAAATGGTTTAATAACAAAAAAGGTTATGGCTTCATCACTCCCGATGAAGGCGGTCAGGATATTTTCGTACATATTTCTGCAGTTCAGAAAGCAGGTATGAGAACTTTAAATGAAGGTGCTAAAATCAGCTATGAATTAATGAGCGAAAGAGGCAAAACTGTTGCCGGTGAATTAAAAGTTGCCGAGTAATTAGACCATTTTACCGCAGAAAGCTCCGTCTTGCACGGAGCTTTTTTTGTAAAAACAAAAACCGTTCAGACTCAGCATCTGAACGGTTTTTTTCAGAGACCGCAGTAAAGCGGCCTCCGAGCTTCTGCAAAATATGCTGCTTAAACAGCAATTGCCGCTAGAACTGCTCCTGCAATTCGAAGAAATAAGCCTGCGGGTGATCGCAAACCGGGCATTTTTCAGGAGCTTTCGGGCTCTCGACACGGTGTCCGCAGTTAGCGCATTCCCAAATAACTTTGGTCGGACGTTCAAAAATCTTACCTTCAACCAAAGAGTTGAGCAGGGCATTGTATCTTTCTTCGTGGCCTTTTTCGATTTTGGCAACGGACTCAAACAGAAAAGCGATTTTGGTAAAGCCTTCTTCGTGAGCTTCCTTAGCCATGCGGTCATACATATCGGTCCATTCATAATTTTCGCCGGCAGCAGCATCTTTCAGATTGGTGATAGTGTCGGGAACCTGACCGTCATGCAGCAGCTTGAACCACAGTTTGGCATGTTCTTTTTCATTGTTTGCAGTCTGTTCAAACTTGTCGGCAATGATATTATAGCCTTCTTTCTTGGCCTTGGAAGCATAATAGGTATATTTGTTGCGGGCCATAGATTCGCCGGCAAAAGCATCCATTAAGTTCTTTTCGGTTTTCGAGCCTTTAAGTTCCATAGTCTTAGTCTCCTTAATTAGAACGTTTAGTTGTTTTTCTTGCAGTTCGGACAAATCCCTTTGAGTGAAATGTCAAAACTTTCCACGAATAATCCTGTCTCAGCCAGAACTTTATCTGCCAAATCAGGAGCGATGTCATAAGCAACATCATAAACTTTATTGCATTTTGTGCAAATAAAATGATAATGCTTGCACAAGTTATGATCAAAGTGAACCGAACCGTCCAGCCCGTCTATTCTGCGGATAATGCCGTTTTCCGCCAGCTGGTTCAGGTTGCGGTAAACCGTTGCCAGACTGAGTGAGGGCATTTCCTTGCGGGCAAGCGCGTAAATTTCATCCGCCGTCGGATGAATAACGTTTTCCCGTAAGGTCTTGAGAATATGCTCACGTTGTTTGGAATATTTCATAATCGTCCTGCTTTAAACTGATAATGATTATTGTTTTTGTTTATAGCCTAAATTTTCTGATTGTCAATCACCTTTTTAGAGGTTATGTATATAAGCAATATAAAATTAACCGTTAATTTGCAAAAGGAGACACAGATGAATGCTGTCGAAATAAAAAAAGACATTTATTGGGTAGGGGTTAAAGACTGGAATCTGGTCGAGTTCCACGGCTACAGCACGCCGCACGGCTCAACTTACAACTCTTATCTGATTATGGACGATAATATCACATTGGTTGACGGAGTAAAACATTATCTTTCTCATGAAAATATCGCCCGCATCCAAAGCCTGACGGATTTCAGCAAGATTAAGTATATTGTCGTCAACCATGTTGAAATGGACCACTCAGGTAATATTCCCGAATTGATGAAACTGGCGCCGCAGGCGACGATTGTCACCAACTCTGCCGGAAAAATGGCGTTGGAAGCTCATTTTGATACGGCAGGCTGGAATTATCATATTGTCAAAACCGGTGACAGTCTGAACATCGGCAAACGGACGCTTGAGTTTATGACCACCCCGATGCTGCACTGGCCGGATTCGATGATGACTTATGTTAAGGAAGACAAACTGCTGCTTTCCAATGACGGTTTCGGTCAGCACTACGCCAGCGACGCTTTGTTTGTTAAAGATGCGCCGTTTGATTGCATCATGCAGGAAGCCAAAAGCTATTATGCCAATATTCTGTTCCCTTATGGCATGCAGGCCGAAAAAGCTCTGGATACGGCGGGAAGCCTCGGACTTGATATTGAAATGATTGCCCCGTCGCATGGCTGTATCTGGTCCGGAAAAGAAGAAGTTACGGCCATTATTAATGCTTATTGCAAATGGGCAAGCGGCAAAAATGAAGGCAAGGCGGTTATTGTTTACGATACCATGTGGGGTGCAACGGCTAAAATGGCGGAAGCGGCCATGAGTGTTTTCCAAGATGCCGGAATTCCGGTGGTTAAGCACTGCCTTGCAGTTAAAAACGTTTCTGAAGTTATGGTTGATTTCCTTGATGCCAAATATGTCGTGATCGGCAATCCGACATTAAATAACCAGCTGTTTCCGCGCGTTGCCGGTTTCGTAACCTATATGCACGGTCTGGCTCCGAAGAACAAAACGGCCATGTGCTTTGGCTCTTATGGATGGAAACCGGGCGTTGTCAAACAAATTCAGGCGGTTTATGAAGATCTCGGCTGGACGACGGTTGAACCGTTTGAAGAGAAATATACGCCGAAATCCGATGTCTTGGAAAAATTGAAAGAGCGTGTCAGAGAACTGATAGCTAAATAGATTCGGTAAAAAGAAAAACCCCTGTCCGGTTTGACCGCTGTATAAGAAAGTATTTTAGAAATTGTGGTGTAATCTCAGTAATTATGGGGTTACACCACTTTTTTACTCACAGTTTTGTGTAAGTTCTCTATGCTTTTTTATTCAGGCGCTATCTTTGTCAGTTCTTGTTTTGTTAGAATATCAAAGCTTATAGTTGTAAAGTAAATATCCACCTTTACATCGTTGTGTGAATACTTTTTCTCGTTGGCGGGAACTTCAACGTGTTCAATAAGCTTATTTACTGCTATTTGAGTGAATGCTTTAATTTCTGTAAACTCCTGATCACTTTATAAAGCTTTTTCATATCAACAGTCCTTTTCTGTAATTCAACCAATTATTTTTTGCACCCGGTTATTTCTAACGCAATTATTGTGCTCTGATTCATATTCACTTGCCATACGGCTATAACGCTCATTGTGACTGTCTTTTGCCTGAAAGCCAGAGCTCATAGATTTTTTTACTGCTTTCGCAGTCTGCTCATCAATATACCATTGCTCTTTAGCGCCCTTGATTTTCTTGTAGCCGTAGGCAACGGGAAATAATATTCGTTTTTCTTTGTATAGTTCCAAAAAAATTCTTTCTGGTCGGATTCTCGTTGTCAACATTATCATCTTGTGATGGACGATAGTACAAAGCGATGATCTTTCTGTATGAAAAAGATGCCGAAATCTCAATTTTTACTCCTTATAAAATCTTTATTTTCAAAATGTGGTATCTATGAAACTTTATTTATAAGCATTCCGATATTTACGGCTGCGGTCATTGTATGTCCATCTGTTGGTTTTGGGGCTTACGAAAAAAACTCCATTTCTGTCTTGCTTTCTTTGATAATCTAGGCATTGTAAAAACTTCTTTCATTCATTTGCATAAAAGTTACCAAAATGTACACTTTTTTTGACCGGATTTACAAAAAAATATTCTGTTAATTCATTGAATCAAAAGGAGAAATTATATATGAAAAACAAAATATTATGTTGCTATGATTAATAACAAGTAATATATTTATAGACCCCTTCCATAAGTATATTGTTAGGATTGCTCTAAGACCATAGTCGTAAGTATGATTCCTAACAAAAGTTAACGAATAACAAAACTAGATTATATAATCGAGAGAAAACTACATTTTTTATTGAAATAGAATGATCCTGTGTTATAACAAACTTGTATTAATATATTCCGACGCTATTTGAGGTAAATTATGGCTGTAAGTTATAAGAAACTGTGAAAACTATTAATAGACCACGATATGAAAAAGAAAGACCTTGCAAAAGCAGCTGACATTAGTAATTATACAATTACAAAGATGAGTAAAGGTGAGAATGTTACAGTTGAGATATTAGGGCGAATCTGCACTGCTTTAAGTTGCAACATAGACGATATTATAGAATTTGTTCCAGATAAAGCAGAGTAAAAGCAACAAAATTAATTCTGATTTTGGAGTGAACTATTAAGTATTATTTATGGGAGTTAATTATGCCATTTGAAATTTGGAAACGCAGATATACCGGCAGTAAGTATAAACTTGCAGATTGGATATGTAATTTAATTTTGCAAGAGTGCACAGGCAGTTCTTTTTGTGATATTTTTGCCGGTACTGCGATAATGAGTAAAAGAATGCTCGATAATGTGGATAGAGTACATATCAATGATTTCTTATTTTCTAATGAAATTATCTACAAAGCATTTTTTGAACAAGTTGATTTTGATAATGCGAAACTTGAAAACTATAAAACAATATTTTCGAGATTAAAAAGCAGCAATCTATCTGATAATTATGTGTCTAAAAATTTTGGAGGAAAGTACTTTTCTTACAATGATTCTCTAAAAATAGGACACATAAGAGAAAGTATTGAAAAGGCCATCGATTTAAACGAAAAAGAAAAGAACATACTAATAGCCTCTTTACTATATTCTGCAGATAAAGCTGCAAATACTGTTGGACATTACGATGCTTATATTAAAGGAAAAAATATATCAGATTCATTTTGTTTTGATTTAATTAAACCATACTTCTACCCGGAAAAAGATATTACTATTTCCAGAAAAGATGCAAATTTATTAGCTAAAAAAATTGAATGCGATATTGTATATATTGACCCTCCGTATAATTCAAGACAGTATAGCCGCTTTTATCATATTCTTGAGAATATTGCAACTTGGAAAAAGCCGAACTTATTTGGTGAGGCCTGTAAGCCTATTGCTGAAAATATGAGTGACTATTGTCGTAGTTCTGCAATAAAAGTGTTTTCGGAATTGATTCAATCACTAAATTGCAAGTATGTTGTTGTTTCATATAACAATACCTATAACTCAAAAAGTAGTTCTTCAAAAAATAAAATCACTCTTGAAAATATAGAATCTGTGCTTGAAACAAAAGGTTCAGTTTCTGTATATGAAAAATCTCATCAATTTTTTAACGCAGGAAAGACATCATTAGAAAATCATAAAGAGTTAGTATTTATAGCAAAGGTTGGTAAATAAAGTGTCTGAAAACAACTATAAAAGATCGCCTTTCTTCTATGTCGGTGATAAATTTAAGCTGATGCCACAATTAAAAGAAAACTTTCCAAAAGATATCGATAGGTTTATTGAACCTTTTTGTGGTGGAGGTAGTGTGTTTTTGAATACATATGCAAAAAAATATCTTTTGAACGATATTGATTCATATGTGATAAAACTTCATCAATATTTAATTTCAAATAGCTCAAATCCAGACTTGTTTTGGGGTAAATTAAAATATAATATCGAGAAGTATAATCTTTCTGCAACATTTATGGGCCGAGATGTACCTAAAGAATATAGGAAAGAGTTTGTCAAAACATATTTTGCAAAGTACAATAAAGAAGCATATCTGAAAATGCGAGATGATTTTAATAAGAATCAAGATGATATGATGCTTCTGTATATGCTCTTGATTTATGGATTCAACAGAATGCTAAGGTTTAATTCAAAAGGTTATTTTAATTTACCTGTAGGAAATGTTGATTTTAACAATAATGTCGTTGAGGCGCTCAACAATTATTTCGACCATGTACGAGATAAAAATATTACTCTTTTAAATTTTGATTTTAGAGACTTTATTGAGGAAGTCAATCCAACATCAAAAGATTTTGTGTATCTCGATCCTCCATATTTAATTACTTTTAGCGAATACAATAAATTATGGAGCGAAGATAGTGAAATGCGATTAATTTCATATCTTGATACTTTGAATGAACGAGGTGTGCGTTTTGCAGTATCAAATGTTCTTTGGCATAGAAAAAGATACAATGGTACATTTAATGAATGGGCTCAAAAGTACAATATTGTAAAAATACAAAGCAACTACATAAGTTATCACGATAATACGGGAAAAGACTCTTATGAAGTTTTAGTTAAAAATTATTGACAGGGTGACTAATATGACAAGGGAAAGGAAATCAGAATTTAAACCTCTATCATTTTCAACAACAATGAGAAATCCTTCCAGAATAGCGGACTTTTTGGTTTGCATTCTTCCTTACGAAGGACAAATATTAACGAATAAAATTATTCATAACATTACTGTATCGCTGATTAAAAGAAAACTTTATCAGCCTGTTTATATTAATAAAACGCCAAGATTAAAGGCTGTATTGAGTGCAGAAAGAGATTTTACAGACACTGAAGTAGAAGAGATAATGAAGCATAGTCCTCAGAATCATAAAGAAGCCGGTTTTGATAAAGGTTGGCCGTCTAGATTTGATACTTGGTATAAGTTACCAATGGAATTGGGATTCTTTTATTATGAGATGAATTCTCCGATAATCATTTCCACTACAGGGCACATGTTAATTGATGCTCATAAAGAAGAACCGGCTAATGATGAAAAAATAAAGAATGTTTTCTTGAATGCATTTGCAAAATATCAAACCAACAATCCTTTCAGAAAAAACGCAAATGATAATTCTCCATTAGTATTACTTCTTCAGGTTATAAAGCTTTTAAAGGACGATCCCGAAGAAAACAATGCAGGTATTTTTAGAAGTGAATTATCATTAATAATTTGTTGGCCAAACAGAGATGCATATTCTTTATATCAGGCAATTAAAAAACTTCGTAGAAAATACAAATTTACATATAGTGATGAAGTAATATATGAAATATGTCTTAAATTGCTTGGAGCAACAGATGAGCAGCGAAACAGATTCAAAATCAACCAAATTACCGGCGAGGCAGTAGATGAATTTATTCGTAAGATGCGTATTACTGGGGTGATCTCGTTACGTGGTAATGGTAGATTTTTGGACTTTAACTCCTTTGAAACTGAAAAAATTGAGTACATACTTAATAATTATTCAAATTATAAAACATATGTTGCAAAAGAAAATTTTTTCAAGTATATAGGAACAATAGATACGAACATAGTATCTATGTCGCAGTCTATTGATGAAAATGCATTATCTGATGTGCGAATTTCCACATTATCGAGATGGGCGACAGAATATAGCAAAGAAGAAATAATAAATGAGCTAAATATCATTTGCGGTAAAGGCGAAAGTAAAAACCCTGTATTAAGAATTATCGATAAGCCAACCCGTCTTGAGTTTTTAACAAGTATTGCCCTCAAACAACATTTTGATAATTTAGTTGTTAAGCCAAATTATCATATTGATGATGAAGGCTTACCTACTTTTACTGCATCAGGTGGTGTAGCAGACATTGAGTGCTATGACACAAATTGTGTATCACTTGTTGAAGTTACACTTATGTGTGCCCGTAATCAAGCAACTAATGAAATGCCTGCGATTACTCGACATTTGCAAGAGGCAATTGAGAAAAAAAACAATACAACGATTTTTTCTATATTGGCAGCTCCATCTATACATGCAGATTCAAAATATATGGCAGCATTTTCAAAACATCAATACGGTGTAGATATTTTAACATTTACAACAAATGAATTTATCAGGCAAATTAGCACAAAGAAGCACATAATTGAAATACTTCCTGCGTAATGGAGGATTTATATGGTTAGATTAAATTTTGGAACTTTAAACTTCAATAATGAGGAAGAGTATTTTTTCGCATTGGGGACATTTTGTAATAGAAAAGCTTTTAGTATTTTTTATGAGCCCAACAAATCGACGGGATCATATGCAGATGCGTATAGAATGAGGAAACTGTCTACTGTTCAAAATTTAATTAAACCAATAGAGAATGCAATACGAAGCAATAATAGAATTAACTGTAATAGTTATGTCGAAGAACTATTAGATAAACATAATTTTATTCAGAATGGCAAAGTAATCTATGGAACAATTGAAAATGTTATAAAAACTGTACCAGAATCATTTATATACAAATTTATTGAAGGATATACAAAAAGTGCCGAATCGGATAATAATTCTATTATTGTATATGATGCAGACAATATAAGATCTACTGCAACTTCATTAAAGAAAACAACTATTCCTAAACATAGTAGAAGCATTATTTCTGCGGAAACTGTGATTTCAAATCACAAAACGAAGTATGATTATATAAAAGAACACATAAGAAATACTTATATCGGAGAACGTGGAGAGAGGCTCGTTTATGAATTAGAAAGAAAAAAACTAAAGAATGCAGTCAATGAAGGAAAAATTCCTTCGATGGATAAATTGTTGAAATGGGTATCACTTGAAGATGATAGTTTAGGATATGATATACTTTCATATGATGCTGAAATAAAACGACCTATATTTATTGAAGTAAAAACAACCACAAAAACTAAATTTACACCATTCTATATGTCTACCGACGAAATTGAATTTTCCAAGAAAAATGCAACACAGTATAAACTTTACCGCGTTTTCAATTTAAATAATGCAACCGCAGAATATTTCGAATTAGTTGGAGACATTTCTGATTCAACAAATGTCAAAATTGACGCTGTCAATTATCTTGTTACACTGAAATAATTGTGAAGGAGAAACATAAACAATGACAGGAAAACCACTTGATCCACATTTGTGGAACTTAGAAAATCTTTTTAAATCTATGTATGATGTTCCTGTATATCAACGCCCATATTCTTGGGATAAGGAACAAGTTGATGTTTTACTCTCAGATATCATTAAAGCGTATAAATCGGATAGTAAAAACGAAGGCTATTATACCGGAAATATTATTGTATACGATAAAAATGATAAAATTAATGGATTAATTACAAAATACGATATAATTGACGGTCAGCAAAGGATTACAACATTTGCACTTATCTTAATGGCTTTATATACAATGTCGTTAGCCTTAGGGGTTAGCGAAACAGATAAGACTCTTAGCAATATTAAAGAGGCTCTTTGGAAATATTTCAACAGAGTATATCACAAAGAATGTAAAACAGTAACACTCAATAGTATTGAAAAGAAATGTTTTACCGATTTGTATAATCATTGTTTTGATAGTCCCAAAACAGTTCTAGATTTTTGTAATAAATATTACTGTTCTTCCATTTTTGATGAGCGTGTAATTTCAAACTATAACTATATATATACTACTATTCAAAAAGAGATATCTGCAAGTGATCAAGGTAAAATTCTTGATTTTACTGATTATATTTTACAATATATTCAGTTTATCGTGATTGAAGCGAACTGCAATGCAAACAAAGTTTTCTCAATGTTTGAATCTATCAACAGTAAGGGGAAAAAGCTCGAAGAGATTGACCTTATAAAGACTTATATTTTTTCAAAGCTGGATGAAGCTTCATATAGTACTTATCTTGATAAATGGGGACAGTTAATTATTAAAACTCACGATAGTCTTTATGACTATCTATACAACTATATAAAAGCATTTTTGTGCTTTTACAGACAAAATATAAACATTAACAATTTTAAGTCGATTTGCCAAAGCAGATTGTTACAATATTTTAATGAGGCTGATGAAGTTAAAGCTCTGAAGAAATTGCTTGATGATATGTATGACAAAGTTGACTTTTATCTAATGCTATCATCTGCTGAAGTAGCAAATAACTTGGTTAAGAATAACAAATTTCGATTTTATTATAAAATTTTTACGGAAATTTCATATAAGCACCCTAAAGCTCTTTTTTTACGAACATTGGTTGAATACAAACAAGGAAATATAAATAAAGATGATGTCGTCGATATTGTTTCTGAAACAATTAGTTTTATGATAAAATTTCTTGCTATCAGTAGTCGTGACAGTAAGGATGCAATTACACTCTTTTCCAGTATTATGAATGATATTTATACTACTAATGAAGTTTCAAAGGATTTAATAATAAATGCTATTGCATCAGAACTTGTAAAACAGGGTCTAACAAGTGATAAACTGAAATTTGATTTAAAAACGATGGATGCTTATGAGCAAAATAAAAAGCTCACAATTTCATTGCTTGCCCTATATGATTCAACATCAAAAGACGAAATTGGCAGAACAAGAATATCATATGATCAAGCATATACATTGTTAAATTCATTTAGTTCGGCATTTAGTCTTGACCATTTGCTCGTTCAAACGCCAGACAAAAACTCTAATGAATTTAAGTATTACAAAAATGAGTCTGATTCTTTAATATTAAAAGAGGGGCACGATTTTCCAAGTGAGATTATTACAGGTATGGATTACGATACTTTCACTCGCAAAATCTTAAACCAAATAGGTAACTTAAGAATTTATTACAAAGATAAAAATTCAGGAAGACAAAACACAGCTATCGATTTGCCAGAATATAATAATTTTAATTCATACAATGACATAGTAGAAAGAGGTGAAAAGTTAATCAATACTATCATCGACAACTGCTTACCAATACCAGATATAGATATTTCACAGATAAAAACTAACGGCAAAAAACTTGAAGCATCTCTACCTAAAATGGATAAACTGATTGAATTTGGTCTTATTAAAAAAGGTGATAAAATTTATCTAACCACAAAGCCGGATGAATCAGTGGCAACATTAATAGATGAAAAATATGTTGATTTTAATGGCGAAAAAATCACTCTTAATGAATGGGGGTGCAGAATAACTGGTTGGCATTCCATAAGAATTTATGCATATGTCGCTATTGTTGGAGAAATTGAAACATTGCAACAAAAACGACTTGCATTTATTCAGGAACACAATGAGCCTATATATTAGCTTAACTGTATTTTGCTTGATTATATTTTAGGTTGAAACCCTAACCTAACGAGATAATTTAGATACTGAGGTTATCCAAATACACAGCTCTCTGAGATGCCGGAGCAGCACTATTATAGATAAACTTATCTATAAATGGTCTGTTACCTACACTCCTATATTTTGTTCTGTTTGCTCTTTCAATTCAAGATAAAGTAAGCAATAATGCACCCTGCATTACATAATTTACATTTTGTTTTTGATGTTCTCTTTTCATAATGAAATCTCCTTGTATTTAGTATCATATTTTACAAGGAGGTCTGTGTCTTGTTGAAGCTGCAGATTTTAGAAATTGAAAAAGGCACCAACCTTTCGATTGGTGCCTTGATTTCTATACCTTTGCAATTCCACAAATGTATTTAGTTGTTGTACATCCTTATCTACCAGTAGCGAACCGGCAGGGGTACAGCTAATCGGAGAATTTCAGATAAGGAACGGCATGAATGGTTAAGCCGTGTTTATTGCAGTAGTCCTTTAATTCTTGGACCGTATATTGCATTTCCTTATCATTGCCGCGTAAGGGAACGAAAGTGAGCGTTTCGTCACCTTTACATTCCAGCATAATCTGGTTGTCCTTGCCGTCAATCATGATTTTCATAGGAATCAGACTTCCGTCATTTTTAACCATTCCGATAATGTTATACAAGTCTCTGGTTCTTTCTTTTAAACATAAATCATTATAGAAATAAAAACTTTTTCCGGTCTGCAAAGTTATGCCGCGGGTCGTCTTAACCACATAACCGACGGTCAAACCGCCATCTTCCTTAATAAACAATGTACGGTAATGATCAATATGATCAGTACCGAACAAGGGGTCTGCACCCGGTGTCCCGTGAGCACTGAAAATCACATGCTCCTCTGATATATTATATAAATCAGAGTTGATAAACAGCTTGTTGTCTTGAACAGTCATTACACTTGCTTTCGAAGTTTCTTCCTTATCCAAAGAGGCTTTGGATTGATTGCTGCGTCCGCAAGAGACGAAAACGACAGCGGCCATGACCAGACCTGTCAAAAAGAATTTTGTTTTCATGTTCTTCAAATTTTTATGTTGTTAAACTATTTGCCGGAAGTGATGAGCGGAAGCATCGAATAATTGATGTTTTCTACCCCCATTTCCTTAATTTTATTTATCTGCATGTCTATACTGAGACCGGCACGTTTGGGGTTAACTCCCGCCGCAATACAGTGATAGTCTGCGACTTCGCCGCCGGTAACAGTCGCCGGAAGCCAATAATTGTCTTCCGTTGCAATGGCTGAGATGATACCGCTTTTAGAGGTCAGCATCTCATTGTCCCAGAAATACATCGCCCCGCTTCCCGATACCGCATACAAAACGCCTTCCTTATATTTAATCGCCACACATTCCCGTATGTCTCCGTAAACATTGGGCGGCGTAAGAGTCCGGTAATAAGCCAGCGGATGACATTTGCTCAGATCGAGGATGTCCTCGCTGGTGGTCAAACGGTTGAATTTAACACAAGTACGGCTGTATTCTGCCATTTTTTCCGTCACATATCCCTGCATGGAAGATGAATTTCCGCAGGAGGCTAACAGACAAATTGTTATGACTGCCAGCAAATATTTGAACCTTTTCATAATTTTAATCTTAAAAATTTAATAAATCTAATATGTTACTTGAGAACCAATACTTTGTACTGGTAACCCTGCTGTTTGGCATAAGTCCAATACCAGCCTTTGATTTCCTGCTGATCGCGATGTCCGATGTCTCCTTTGTTATACAGAGAAGTGTAAATCCAAAAAGAGTTCTCATCTAAAACCACGATAGCAGGCTGCCAGGGAGCTCCCGGGATAGAGGAGGGCATGCCGGTGACGGTTATTTCACCTTCGGTCGGCATCATTTCCAACCCTTCGGCATCAAAATAGCTCTTGTGACCGTCAACCTCAATGCAGATGCCTCTCTCATAAACGGTGGCAATGCATGTTTTGGCATAGACGCCGTCATGGTCTTCGGCATCGTCAAAACAGATTGTTTTTTCAGAGTAAAGTTTCTTGCCGAAACTTTCGGGACCGGAAGGCAAAACAAATTTGCTTCTGTCTAAAGCTTTGCCTTCAACAACTTCTTTCATGGAGGCATAGTTTTCAAACCTGACCCCATTCAGACCATTATCCTGTCCGCCATAACACGATAGCAAACAGCAGACTGCGGCCATGACCAGACCAGTCTCAAAGAACCTTGTCTTCATAATATATCGGATTTAACAAATTGTGTCAGTCAATTCAATGGTTAAGAAAAAATCGCCAAACCACCTGTTAAAATCTTTATAACTCATAATAGAGATAATAAGACTACTATGAGATTAGCAGTAACATTTATTAAAATACTTGTCCATACCGGAGCTTGTATTTATAAACAGGAAGAAAAGCGGCACATAATCAATGTAGACCTTCTTTTTTGTCTCTGTGAGCCAGATAACCGAAACGCAAAGTGTTCAGAATGAGCGAAGACAAGCCGCCGCAAGCCAGGCCGATTGGCAGCCCTTTAAGCCCCATGTCCAGTGTGAAAGCAAAGAAATAGCAGGCTGAAACGCGTACGCCCAGGAAAGAAATAACCTGATTGAGTGTCGGAATCTTAACGTCGCCGCGTCCGTTTAAAGCGCCGTTGATGTTCAGGGGCAGGGCGTCTATGAACAAATCGGCCAAAACGAAAAACAGCAAACCTTTAATGACGCTGATAACGCTGGGATCATTGGTAAAGATGCCGAAGACCTGATCCGGATAACTGTATAAAATTGTAATCAGCGTGATGATTGTCGTCAGAGAAATCACATAACCTGCATTGGTCGCCATCAAAATTCCCTTGCGGTCACCGCGCCCGTAGGCATTTGCAACCACGATGGAAGTTGCCTGCGAAATTGAAAAACAAATCATGAACAACAGAGTGCTGACGTTAATCATAATAACGAAAGTCGCCATCGTGTGCTGTCCCATCCATCCGGCAAAAGTGCTGACGATGGAAAAAGAGCCGTTGGTGGCAATGGTCATAATGGCAATGCCGTAACCGATTTTGCGGGTACGCCGGCTGTCGTTCCACCAGGTGCTGTAACTGCGGTCGAGGCCGAAACGTTTGTTCAGTTTGGGATTCTTTTTCATTCGGCGGATATAGGCAAGAATGTAAACCGCCAGAAAAATACGGACGATCAGTGTCGAAGTGGCCGACCCGACGGCACCCAGCTCGGGAAAACCGAATTTGCCGTATACCAAAACCGGGTTGACGATGATATTGAGAATGTTGGCCGCAATAATGCCGTACATGCCGACATACGGGCGGCGGATGGACTGAAGGAAAAAGTTGGCATTGACATACATTAAAATGAATGGAATGGAGAAAACGAAAACCCGCAACACTTCGCCGCCGTGCTTAACCATATCATCATCCTGCCCCAACAGGCGCAGAATGGTTTCTCCCTGAATGCCGAGCAGGGTAAACACGATAGCCAGAATAAAGGAATACTTTCGTCCTTCATTATAAATTTTTCCCGTTGACTGAAACTTGTGTGCACCGAACTTTTGGGACGATTTAATCAAAACTCCCTGCAGCAAGCCGATGGGAATGGTAAACAAAACCACAAAAATCGAATTGGCCAGGCCGATATAAGCCAGTTGGTCGGTATTGTAATTTCCGACAATCATCGTATCGATAATGCCCATCAGCCCCATGGCCACGAAAGCCGTTGTAATCGGCAGAGCCAGTTTGGCGATGTCTTTGATGTAGATTTTCAGCTGTCTTAAATATTCTTGCACGTTGCCTCCCCTTGATTGAGGCTATAGTTAGTACAATAAATATTAATTATCAATAGGATTATTAAACCTGTTGAAGCATTTTGTATAAAAAATCAGCCGTTGTTCCGCCTGATAAAACGGCGGCTGGCTCCTGCGCCGCTGCCGACAATCCGTCCGATGGATAAGATTTTGTCTTTAAGCTTTTGCAAGCTTTCGTCAGGCGTATATCCGGTTGTCGTTTTGCCGGGATACAGCTCGTAATATTGCCGGTAGGAGGTGAGGGTGATGTTCGGCATCAAAACATTGGCGCCGGATTGCAGGGCTTTGGTCTGTCCCTCCGGTACCAGCGTCTCCATGGCGGTGGTGGCGGGAATATTGATGTCCGGCAGCAGCAGCCGGGTCAGCGCCATGACCTTTAAGGCCATTTGCAGCGTACCGCCTTCGGCGTCTTTCAGCGGCGTGTCCGGATGCGGAATAAACGGGCCGATACCGATCATGTCGGCATCAATTTTTTTGAAAAAAAGAATATCGTCGGCATAAGAACTCGTTGTCTGCCCCGGCAGCCCGACCAAGCAGCCGGAACCGACTTCCAATCCGGCCCGCCGCAGGTTTTGCAGACATTGGGTCCTGGCCTCCCAGCTCATTCCCGGATCAAAACGGTGATAAAGTTCTTTGTCTGTGGTCTCAATCCGCAGCAGAAAGCGATTGGCCCCGGCTTCGCGATAAGCGCGATAATCCGCTTTTTCGCCGATGCTTAAAGTCAGCGCCAGCCCCAAGGAATGAATTCTGCTGATGATGCGGGTCAAACGCTCTGTCGTAAAATACAAATCTTCCCCGGATTGCAGCACAACCGTCTTCAAGCCCATGTTTCGGGCGTGTTCCGCCATTTTGACAATGGTATCTTCATCAATCCGGTATCTTTTAAGATTGGTATTGTCTCGCCGCAGCCCGCAGTAACAGCAGTTGTTGCGGCAGATGTTTGAGAATTCGATAAGTCCCCGCAGATGAATTTCATCGCCGACATATTTTTTTCTCACACGGTCAGCTGCGGCAAACAACTCTTCACTGCAGCCGGTATCTTCCAGCAGCAGAATCAGTTCTTCCCGGGTCAGATCATGGTTGTTTTCGGCTTTTTCAATCAAATGCAGCATTATTTTCTCCGTGGCGGATATTAGAGGTATTTTCGGGATAAATCAATAAAAAAGAGCCGCAAAGCGGCTCCGAGAATAAAAATAACGTTTTATTTTTCAAAATCCCTGTTAACGGTAAAACCGCAGGTCTTGATATGAAAACAGATTTCGCTTAACATAGACGGCAGCATAACCGAAGTTGCCACAGTATCTGCTCCTGCCAGCAATTGCTCCAAAAACGGCGCTTCGGGAAGATTGCACAAAACCGGCGATGCCGTCAGCGTAACTCTCGGATTAAGCAGCCGGACCAGGGCAATGCTTTTTAATGCGAGCGTTTCGTCAACCTCAGGCGAAAACCGGCAAATTTCCACATTGTGCGGGCGCAGCTGCGGCAGATAAAGGATGTCGGAAGCAATGTCGGAAGTTGTTGTGCCCGGAATGCCGACCGCAAAACCGATTGTCAAATCGGCACCGCAGTCATGGATATTTTCCAGGCATTTCAACAAATAGGAAAAGTTCCCCGAAGTTTTGCTTTTATGTATTCGCCGATAGATCCTTTCATTGAAAGTCCCTGCCTCACAGCGAAAACCATATACGCCGCTGTCTTTCAGCCGGTTAATGTCTGTCAGATTGAATTTGTCAAGGCTGAGAATGAGCTGCATTCTGCGCTGCCTGCATCTGTTGGCAATGTGTTGCCATAATGCCGTCTGAAAATCGTCGCCTTGTTTTCGCTTGAGGATAATTTTGCTGAAACCGGCATTCTCTGCCTTGAGAATCAGCCGTTCAGTCCCGTCCGCATCAGGCGCTTCTTCTTCGAAATCAAAAAAACAGACCAGCTGCGTTTCATGAAAAAGCCACCGGCGGCGGCATCTTCCTGCTGCCAAACAAAGCTGATGCAGAATTTCCGGATTATTGCTGTCAAGCAAGTCGATAATCTGTTTGCGTTCCAAACTGTGCGATTTTTCAGCCTGCTGAATATAATCGCGTAAAGTAATAATATTCTTCATTTTCATAAAAATTAAGTGTTACGGCACACGATAACACAGCTTCCCGGAGAATGCAATCCCAAAATCGGCTAAATTTGTCTAAAAATAATTGGCAAAACCTGTGCATAACGTCTTGACTGAAAGCAAAAAAGTTGTAGTTCTATTCGCCGTTGAAAACGAAATAAACGGAAAAGAAATACCGAAAGTCAGGAAGATGTTTGCATTAGTAAAGAAATTTGGTGAATATTATTTGAAGAATTTCACCCCGAAACTGGTCGAAAGACTGCATAAAGGATATAATCTCGATAAATTTAAGCGCGACTGCGTTGCCGGACTGACCGTTGCCGTCATCTCCATTCCTCTGGCCATGGCGCTTGCGATAGCCTCGGGCGTCACACCTGCGCAGGGACTGTACACGGCGATTGTTGCCGGCTTTTTTATTGCGCTGCTGGGCGGCAGCCGCTATCAGATCGGCGGCCCGACCGGCGCATTTGTTGTCGTCATCTTCGGCGTCATGCAGCAATACGGTTATGACGGTTTGGCCATGACTATGCTGATTGCCGGTATGGTGCTGATTATTGCCGGCTATCTCAAACTGGGAACCTATATTAAATATATTCCTTATCCGGTCGTTGTCGGTTTCACCGCAGGTATCGGCCTCTTGCTGATTTCAACTCAGGTTAAAGATTTGCTGGGGCTGCAAATTGATAATGTTCCGGCCGAAATCCTCCCAAAATGGAATGTATATATTCATAATTTTGACAAACTGAGCTGGTCGTCGGTGGTCATCTCTGTCTTTACCTTTGCCGCGATATTTTATACCCAGTTCAAGAAGCCCAAACTGCCGGCTTATTTAATCAGTGTTGTCGGCGCAACGTTGATTGTGGCCGTCTTCGGGCTTGATATTGCCACTATCGGCAATAAATTCGGCGGTATTCCGCATTTTCTGCCGATGCCCCAAGTGCCTGATTTTGACTGGAATTTGTTTTTTAAGGTTATGCCGAGCGGGCTGACCATCGCTTTTCTTGCCGGCATTGAATCTCTGCTGAGCGCAACTGTTGTTGACGGTATGAGCGGCGATAATCACAATTCCAATGCTGAGTTGGTCGGGGAGGGCATTGCCAACATTGCCTGTGTCTTCTTCATGGGGGTTCCCGCTACCGGCGCCATTGCCCGCACCGCCACCAATTTCAAAGCCCGTGCATCTTCCCCGATTGCCGGCATTATGCAGTCGGTCTTTCTGCTGCTCTTTATGCTGCTGTTGTCTCCCGCCGCCAAATACATTCCGCTGGCCTGTTTGTCGGCCGTTCTGATTATCGTCGGTTGGAACATGATGAATGTTGAGAAAATATACAAGCTTCTGCTTGGGCCGCGAGGCGACCGTTATACGCTGCTGACCACGTTGCTGCTGACGGTTCTGGTCGATTTGAATACCGCCATTTCGGTCGGCTTCATTATGGCCAGTGTCATCTTTATGCACCGTATGAGCCGCGAGATTGAAATTGAAACCGATGAAGAGGTTCTGGAAGATGTCGGCGGCGGCCGCGATTTGGCAGAGGTCCTGCACAAAAAAGGCGTTATGTCGCTGCGTTTGTCCGGTCCGTTGTTTTTCGGCGGCGCTTCGCAGGTCTCCCGCTTTTTTAAAACCATTCAGGATGCGCCGAAAGTTTTGATTTTGCGTATGGGCTATGTGCCGGTTGTTGATGCCACCGGTGCCAACATCATTGTTGAATTCGTGAAAAAATTGCGCAAAACCAATACGAAAATCATCTTTTCCAATGTCAAGAAACAACCGCGCCGCGTGTTGCATCAGGCTTTTTTGGAAGAGGGGATAAACTCCCGAACCATCTCTGTGGCTTCAACTTTTGAAAATGCCCTCAAAATGACCCGGCGTTATCTCAAAACCCTTAATGAAAAGCAGGATAACCGATAGAATAACCTTGATTTTTTGAAAACAAAGACAATAATAGTCCTCAAACAGATAAAGAAAGGATAAGTTATGGTTATCGCATTAAGTTTGTTGTTTGTTCTGGCTCTCACCGCATCAGCCTGGGCAAATCCGGCTTGTGCCGTCTGCACGGTTGCCGTCGGCGCTTCTTTGGAAATAGCCCGTCAGCTGGGGGTCGATGACAGCGTCGTCGGCGTGTGGGCCGGAGCCATGTTGGCAATTATCGGCTTCTGGACAATCAGATGGTTTGAGAAAAAAGGCTGGAACTTTAAAGGGCGCGACTGGACTTTAATCATTGTCTCCGTTGCAATGATTGGTTTTATGTATATCAGCGAAATCAAATACACCCCGCAGGTTATCGGCATCTTTTATCTGGATCCTTTCCTGTTCAGCACCGTCCTTGGAGCTTTGGTCATGGTTTGGTCGTCTGACTTTTATCAGTGGATGAAAGCCCGCAACGGCGGTCATGCCCATTTCCCTTTTGAAAAGGTAGCTGTTCCGGTTGTTGCTTTGCTGTTGGTCAGCGCATATTTTTATTATTATCCGTTAACGCGGAAAGCCGCTGATTTAGGCGCCGACTTATATACATTCTGAAAAAACAGCCTCGATTATCGAGGCTGTTTTTTTAATTCAATGGAACAAAAGCCAAAGCGCAAGAACCATCATAACCTGTTGTTGCGCGATAAGATGATCCTTTCCTTATCGGAAACAGGAAAACGTCTTCACCATAGTCTGTTCCTCTATCTGTTAAACGGACGTTAACGTCATCAATATAAATATTAAACCCGCCGGTCGAACCATCTTTGGTATGCTCCAGATGTCCAAAAATATAGCCGTCTGAACTGGCGGTATAATATGTATTACATGAACGTGATTGCCTGTTTTTATAATTAGGCATAAGAGAAGCAATAATATCAGCCTTTAATTTGGATAAAGCGTCGGCTTTTTTGGTACAGTTAAAATAGGAAGTATTAAAAGGGCACTTCATCGGGGTGTTGACACAGTCGGAAGTGCTGCCGGTATAAGTATAGCCGAGAGAGGAGCACGATGGCTGAGCGCCGCAGGTCTGGGCATAAACATTGCCGACAATCGCCGAGGTTAAAATGCTCCCCGCCAGTAAAATTGATAGTTTCATCTTCTTTCTCCTTAGTGTTAAATTTCTGTTATCCGACTTGT
>QWCN01002582.1_pt1 | contig 23316 bp, 14 predicted proteins | sample 1972711 | NCBI WGS metagenome assembly QWCN01 (sample SAMN09866707, study PRJNA288562) | Human gut metagenome isolate term1_stool, whole genome shotgun sequencing... | isolation source: gut | host: Homo sapiens | place: USA: California
AAGCTGAATCAAGTTCAAAATCGTCTGTTGCGCACGTCTCATCGTGTCTAAAGAACAATATTCAAACTTACCATGGAAGTTCATCCCCCCGGTGAATAAATTCGGGCAAGGTAATCCCATGTATGAAAGACGGGCCCCATCGGTACCACCGCGGATCGGACGGACAATCGGAGTCACCCCGGCTTGTTCCATAGCCTTGAACGCCTTGTCGATCACTTCCGGATGCGGCTCAACCATCTCACGCATATTATAATATTGATCCTTCAAAGTCAACGTTAACACACCTTCTCCATATTTCTGGGTCAAAAGTTCCACCACTTTCGTCATGAACTGCTTTTTAGCTTCAAACTTATCCCGGATATGATCACGAATGATATAACTGATTTCCGCATTCTCCACAGAACCGTTCAATCCTACCAGATGATAGAAACCCTCATATCCATCTGTATGTTCCGGACGCTCCCAGGCTGGCAGCAGGCTATTCACCTCAGCAGCCACCTGCAAAGCATTAATCATCTTATCTTTAGCATAACCCGGATGCACGTTCCGTCCTTGAATAGCAACCTTGGCACTGGCGGCATTGAAGTTTTCATATTCCAATTCGCCCTCAAAACCACCATCAATGGTGTAAGCGAATTTAGCACCAAATTTCTCCACGTTGAAATAATCCACACCCCGGCCTACTTCCTCATCCGGCGTGAAACCGATACGGATTTTCCCGTGCTTAACCTCCGGGTGCGCCATCAAATATTCGGTAGCCGTCATGATCTCTGCAACACCCGCTTTATCGTCAGCACCCAACAAAGTTGTCCCGTCGGTCGTGATCAACGTGTGTCCCTTGAATGCTGATAACTCCGGAAAATCCTTTACTGTCATCATCAAATTCTCGTTCAAACGGATATCCTTTCCATCATAATTCTCGATAATCTGCGGTTTGATATTCGCCCCACTCATATCTGGACTCGTATCCACGTGAGCGATAAAACCAATCGCCGGACGATCCTCATAACCCGGAGTAGCAGGAATCGTACCCATCGCATAGCTATGCTCATCCATCTCAACCTCGGTTAACCCAAGAGATTTCATCTCCTCTACCAAGTATTTCAGCAACACTTTCTGCTTTTCGGTAGAAGGGAAAGTCTCACTCATTTCGTCACTCTGCGTGTCGAAACTCACGTATTTCAAAAAACGATCTTTTAAATCCACCTTGTATAATTTTTAAATTTTAGATTTCAAATTTATGATGTCAGATTATGATTTACGACTGGAATCAAATCTTCAATCGTAAATCATAAATCGTAAATTAATCCGCCAGTTTAGCTTTCATAGAATCGTAGATGAAGTAAAGGATGATCAAAATATACATCACGACAGCCAATACCTCAGCACCACTCCAACTGATAAACCAGTCAGCACCGCAATATTTCAAGATAGCACTGATCACACCCATTAAAGCACCACCGGCAATAAATCCGGAAGCGATCAATGTACCGCGTTCACGGCGAGCTTTATTCACATTCTCATCTTTACTACGAGTACCCACATACCAACTAACCAAACCGCCAATCAATAACGGGGTATTCAAATCCAACGGGATAAACATACCTAAGGCAAAAGCTAACGCAGGAACACCGATCATCGTCAAGATCAATGCCAAAGCCGCTCCGGCAAAGTACAACAACCAAGGAGTTGCCCCTCCTTCCATTAAAGGTTTGATCACGGCAGCCATCGCATTTGCCTGCGGGGCAACCAATGCATTCTCTCCCACGAAACCATAAGTCTGGTTCAATACCATCATAACCCCGGCAATCGTGGCAGCAGAAACAGCCGTACCCAAGAACTTCCAGCCTTCCTGTCTGGCAGGAGTGGTCCCCAACCAGTAACCGATCTTCAAATCAGTAATGAAACCTCCGGCCATAGACAGCGCAGTACAAACCACACCACCGATAATCATGGCGGCCATCATTCCGCTCGTGCCGCTCAATCCGGCACTAACCAACACCAAAGAACTTAAAATCAATGTCATCAATGTCATTCCGGATACAGGATTCGAACCCACGATAGCAATAGCGTTTGCAGCCACAGTCGTGAATAGGAACGAGATGACGAATACAATCAAAGTAGCAATGATCGTGTGTGTCAAATTACCCAACACTCCAAATTGGAAGAACACAAAAGTAGCAATCAATATGGAAATGATTCCTGACAAAATGAACTTCATGGAAATATCACGTTGTGTACGTTCTACCGCACCTTCGCCTTTTTTCTTTCCACCCAATTCACTAACGGCCAATCCTAAAGCCTGCTTGATAATACTGGAAGAACGAATAATACCGATAACTCCGGCCATAGCGATACCACCTATACCGATATGACGGGCATAATTTGAGAATATCTGCTCTGGGGTCATATCCCGCAATAACACCGAGATCCCCTCTCCCACGGCTAACGTTTGTCCGTCGGCGAAATGGCTGATAAAAGGAATCAGCACAAACCACACGGTGAAAGAACCGGCACAAATAATCGCCGCATATTTCAACCCAATAATATATCCTAAACCAAGTACTGCCGCACCCGTATTCACTTTAAATACCACTTTCATCTTGTCAGCAAGCACTTCTCCCCATCCCATGATACGAGTAGAGATTCCTTCTGCCCACCAACCGAAGGTACTCACGCAGAAATCATAAAGACCCCCAATCAGACCACTCACGGCCAATAGTTTAGCTTGATTACCTTTCTTTTCACCAGAAACCAAAACTTCCGTGGTTGCCGTTGCCTCTGGGAAAGGATATTTCCCATGCATGTCTTTCACGAAATATTTCCGGAAAGGAATCAATAACAAGATACCCAAAAATCCCCCGAACAAAGAAGAAAGAAATATCTGGTAAAATTGAGCCTCCAATCCTAAAATGTAAAGAGCCGGTAGCGTAAAGATTGCCCCGGCCACGATCACACCGGAACTAGCTCCGATAGACTGGATAATCACGTTTTGTCCCAACATATTTTTCTTCCCCAACATATTGCCCACACCAACAGCAATAATAGCGATAGGAATTGCAGCCTCGAATACTTGTCCTACTTTCAACCCAAGGTAAGCTGCTGCCGCGGAAAAGATAACCGCCATGATAATACCGAATGTCACGGAATAAGGCGTAACCTCCTTGGGGTTCGTATTCGCCGGCATCATCGGCTTGTACTCCTCGCCCGGGGCGAGTTCCCGGTATGCGTTATCCGGGAGTGAATTCATTTGTTTGTTCTCTTGCTCCATTGTTTCTTTATAGTAAGTGATTTATTTTTAACAGCACCTCAAAGATAACGATTTTAGCGAAAAAACGGGAATCGTAACAACCTTTATACAAAAAATCCGTAATTACGACATTATAAATATCATACGATGAAAATCATGCACTATCTTGAAATATTATCCACGAGTATCAGCATCATCAGCCTAATCATCGTTATCTACGGAGCGATAATCGCTTTTTGCGCATTCATACATAATGAATCCCGGCGTTTTACCGGGAAATACTCGTTCACGGCAACTCGTGAACTTCGTGCCGATCTAGGAACTTATTTACTATTAGGCCTTGAGTTTTTGATCGCCTCCGATATTCTAAAAACAGTTCTGGAACCCAGCTTGAATGAATTGGCCATACTTGGGGGAGTTGTAATTTTACGGACAATCCTGTCCATTTTTCTCAACAAAGAAATCAAAGAATTACAAGTACAAAAAGAAGGAACGGGTGGTCCTGAAAAGGATTAATCCAACGTTTGGACACCTCCCCCGTTCACGAATAACACCTGCCCTGTGATCCAACTGGAAATCGGTGCTGCAAAAAAGAGGACTGCCCCAGCAATATCTTCCACTTCACCCAATCGCTTGATTGGCGTGTGTTCCAACATTTTTTTCTCGATCTCTGGAGTCAGCACGGATGCGAGTGCTTGCGTTTCCACGGCTCCCGGTCCCACGGCGTTAATCCGTACGTCGGGTCCGAAATCCATTGCCAGATTGGCAGTCATGTGATTCAATGCCGCTTTTGACGAGGCATAAGCACTCATGTTCGGACTCCGGTTGATACTTCCCATGGAAGTAATGTTCACTATCGAACCATAACCAGCCTGTTTCATATAAGGTACGACCAACTGGCACAATCTCCAAGCACTGAACACATTTACCTTGAAAATATGTTCGAAATATTCCACCGTCACCCGAAAAGGATTTTCCCGGCCTCCCCCACCAACTCCCACGTTATTCACCAGAATGTTCAATTTACCAAACTCCACGATGGCTCGTTCCACGAAATTCATCAAATCCGCCTCCTTCGTCACGTCACATTTCAGAGCCAAAGCTTTACGTCCCATTCCCCGTATATCCTCGGCAACCTCTTCGGCTGCAGCCAGATTCACGTCACCAATCACCACGTCAGCTCCCGCCTCTGCCAAAATACGGGCACTCCCGCAACCTATACCATTACCGCCTCCCGTCACGAGAGCTACCATTCCCGTCAAATTCAACATTTTATTCAAATTCATTATTTTTCTTGTTTAATTTTCACACATTACGCTTTTCCCCTTTTCAAGGTTACTTAAAAACAAAAAAATCCCAAAACAAGCGACAGGAAATCGAGTGCGTTCGAAACCTCTCGAATACCATGATGATCATTACACCTTGTTTCACAAGGTTAACACGAACGTATTTCTTCCAAACGGTAAAATCGGAGATCTTTCGAACCAGCACATGCCGCAGGGAACTCTTCCCCAAGCCCTCAACATGCAAATCTCTATTGACCAAAAAGATAACATCACGCTCACATGGACAAACCATCTGGAATATATCGCCTCATATGACAACTCTCGTCTGGGAATCATCGCCATGTACAATCACCGCAGTTTCCGTCCACGACTCATCGAAGGTGCTCCGCAACCCGAAAGGAGCAAAAAGCAGTTTTCCACGTGGACTGTGAAACGGCAAAGGCTCTTCATCTTTATGTATTTTTCTTTTCACCGGAAAAAGCTGTCTATTCAAATGACCAGAATTTCAAACTAACTTACGAATAATAATCATTCACGGGAATCCTAAAAAAGATTTCCGTGAACATTTTCTATGGCCAATCAGAACCTCTCATTATTTCCACCCGACCAACAATAAAATTTCCAGTTGATTCCCTAATTCATTATTACGCCCAGCCCCTCAACAATCTCCATCTTATCCCCCCGTTTTATCCTCACAACAATTCACGATCCGGACCAATTCGTCCATCATTAAATCATCCGTTCCATGCTCAATATACATCAAATACTTGGCATGATCTACCTCTTCGATAACCGATCCCAACTTTTTCAGTACCTCTTCAATAGCATCTATGGCTCGACTCTCACCGGCTTCGGTCCCGATTACCAACCGGAACTTATCGCTATCATCCATAAAATGCTCCACGTCGCCACGATCCAGACCTAAAGTAATCAATTTTCTTTGGAAAATTATAAATCCTCTCCTTCATCTTGAATATGCCAAGTCCAATCATTGATGATCACTTGCACGGCATGCTATAAACCTTCTCCGTTCTCACCGGCAAAATAGAAAACGACATCCCATTCATCCTGACGATCAAAATACTCCTGAGTACTCCAATTACGTCCGGCCATCATTGTCTTACTAAAATAGTCGGTAAGACTTATATTAAACACTGGTTTATTCGTGGCTTTTTCCGTCACGACAAAACGAGTCGGTCGATCATCCACCAGGCGCATCGTGTTCAATTCCACCCCGATGGCAGCAGGACTGATTTGTTTACTATAATAGGGACGAAAACTCAACTCATCATCATCCTTTAATTGATTCTGATGATCAAGATAACCGTTCGATTCAAGAATTTCGTAATTATAATCATCCACGGCAAACCCACCCCCGCTATTTTCCGGTTGTTGGAAAATAAATCTTACCGTATTTGTATTCTTGATCAAGTTAATCGTCTCGACAAGATTCATATTACCGGTAAAATTTACCTCATTGATTTCACCATACCAAAGCGGTTCCAACGCTTTATCAATAACGAGCGAAGAAGCCCTCTTCAATTTCAATTCTAACTCCGTGATCGACGCACCAGGGGCTAACTGAGGAACATCGTACGAATCATGTACCCCGGCCCAAGCCATAAGTTTGTATTCTCCCAAAGGAAGTGCCACGGACATCTGGTAATTACCGGTAGCCAATGCATCCCCCTCTTCGGCTTGTTGGAAAAGGAATTTGCCATCCTTGTCGAAAACATAGAGTTCCACTTTATCTACCTGTTTATGAAAAGCACAGACGGATAGCATGTTATAGTCATATTTAAACTTGACAAACAGGCGACATTCCGGCAAATCTTCATTAAAGGCATCACAGGATATAAATATCCCTGTACCAATCATCAGTAGACCAACGATTAGTAAATTCATATGACTTTTGAAATTCATTTTTTTCTTTTTTGGCGTTCCATTTTACTAATGGCAAACAATTATCCTCCCATACCAAGAGGTATAAGCTTGTGAGGGACAAACGTTGCCCCCCACAATTTAACAAAATCATCGAACTAATTATAATTCTTCAGTTTGAGTATACCAAGTCCAAGGATTTACGTTAATTCTGATAGACAAGTAATTATCCTCATCTTCATCTTTGGTACCCGGATCTGGCTCCGGAATATTCGGATAACCTGGATTATTCACCTTAGAAATATGCACATCATAAACAGAATTACGAACCACTCCGAATTCTCCATATTCATTGTAAACCTGGTCTGTATCATCATGTTTAATCATAATCGGATAGTAATTTACGCCACCTTTGTAATAAGATACAGTTCCATGACGGAAAGCTCCATAATTTTCTACATTACTTCTTTTCTGATTAAAATTATCAACCACTTCATTAGCTCTCGTTTCGGGAGTCCCATTACCTCTGTCAGTCGATACCTCCGGAGTCCCAATAGCCTTCAAATACGAATTCAACGTTTTGGATAATGCAGCAGTATAGATAACAGTCGGATCTTTATCCTCGCTAGTGTATTTATACAACAGTTCCGCTTTGATATAATCCATCAACAAATTCCAAGTATAGTACCCACCATTGACCATAAGCCAATCAGTACCAGGAAGCAATTCTCCATTGTTCACATTATCCGCAGGATTATTGTAAACATTCTTATCCGGATCAATCAATCCCTTCGGAGAATAAATAACTTTAAATAGTACTTGAGTCGTGTAAGCCCACACGTTATGATCGGCTGTCTGGGTATTTTCGAGACAATACTCCACGTTATCCACGGATATTTCAGTCGGATGCCAAGCAGAAGAAGCTATATTCGCCGCATTCATCTCATAATTATACTCTTGCAAATAACTTGCAAAACCTGGGTCTGACATCAAGGGTTGCACGTCATGATTCGGATCTATTCTGTATGACCCGAGATCATACTGGTCAAAAGGAGTAATACATCCTCTCGAAGTTCCTTCCATCCAAGTCTTCACTCGCTTGGATACCGGGAAATACCTTTTGTTCGTCGCATTCAAAACCCAACCGGGTTCAGATATATTCGCCTTCAAATTGTTGGATGAAATATTACCATTGTCAGTATACACCCGAACCTTCGCCACAGCACGATCTATATGAATAGAAAGCGGCTGACTCTCAGCCTTTGAAGCTGAATTGTAAAGGGTCAGATCGGTTTCATCACCATTGGCCTGAGAAGGTTCCAAATCTCCCTTGGCGTTCGTCATCATGAAATAGGAAGGTGTGGATAACGAGGCAACAGCTACAATAGCTTGATTAAAATCATCATAGCTATTAAACAACCCCACATCAGGCAAGTCCACACTTGGATTTGCAATTACCAAAATCCGCTTTGACGCTGCCGGAACTTTAAAAGCCGTTCCAAAAATTCCTTCCGGTTGTCCGGGTTCTCCAGCTTCCGAATTAGTACCAACAGTAAAAGACTTGTCAGCAGTTACATTCCGATTCTCGTCAAAGAAAATAACTCGGAGTTTGCTTACGGCAGATTCTGCCGGAGTACCCATCTCCTTATCCGGGTTATTCAATGCTCTACCTAACGCCTTCGGTGCGGTAGTCTTAATATCCAAAGAAATCCAAGCCTCCCCAGTAGGATCCGTTACAATCCCGTCATCATCATCTTGACCAATATGGTCATTGCTACACGCTGCAAACAACATTATTAAAAGGGTTGCAGCAAAATAATACATCTTCTTCATAGTTACAAAGTTTAATTGAAAATTGGTTGTTTATTTGTTAAAAAATTGATTGGTTTATTTATCAAATTATTATTTATTGGTTTATTCCACCTTATTCTTATTCATTAATCATCCTAGATTTTATTTCCAAATCATTCGCTTTCTTCTTACCAAGCTCCTTCAAGTTCTTTCCAGCAACTTCAAGTCCGGCATCAGAAGCAGCTTGAAGGAATCTTTCAGCAACATCATAATCGCCTCTTAGAAGAGCCAGTACTCCCGCCGCATTCGCATATTCTGGTAGTTCCCGATATTTCACCTGATCCAAGAATTGTCCTGCCATTTCGATATCACCACGAGAAAGCGCCGCTATTGCCGCATTTAATTTAGCAACGTCATCTTCCGGAAACAACTTCACGGCAGTTTCAAACACGTTAATAAACTCACGAGATCCATTCGAGTAAGTATTTGCCACCAAATACATCTCGTTAAGACTCAAGTTCTGCGGACGCACCTTCATAATCTCCTTGGCTTCTTCCACGTTGAAATTTTTAACGTGATATTCCACCTTGCAAATGGCAACACGTAATCCCGGATAAATATTCCGAAGTAAATAACGATAAGGCTCCCCTCCTTGTAATTTCATCAAACGCTCTTTTCGCTTTTGCCCGTCATAATTATCTATAATCAACTCAATTTCAGCCTTGTATACTACATCAAGATCAGTCAAAGCTTTACGTAAACCTTCCCAATTTTCACCGCCGAAAACGATGTGGTAAAGTGAAGGTGCAAACGAATAGCGTCTTGCCAGATAATTTTTCAATGCCAAAGCTCTTCCTTCGGACAGTCGTTTGTTCCCGGCCAAAGAACCTTCCGGAGAAGCATACCCGATAAGATCCAATCGGTTAATTGTAATATCGTGATCGACATGCAATTCATCAATCATCGCCCGAATTTTCGCTAATTCCAAGGGATTATTCATGTATTCCGGCTGAATATAAGTTTGGTTCACCTCGAAATCCAAAAAAGCCTCCACTTGTTTTTCCCGGTTTTTAACCGGTTCGGGCACAGGCTGCACGTAAGCCAAGTAGGGAACTATCCGGTAAGGAAACGGAATAATATCCAGCTTCACGGTATCGATTGTCTCCACTTCCATCCAAGCCACTTCCCCGCAACCACATTCATCTTTCTGAACATCCAGATAGGCTTCCGCCATCCAAGCCTCAAAAGGAAGTGTATAGCGATACTCTATCGTTTGATTTTCAACCTTCAAGTTTCTCACCACTTGATAAGAGGGGGAATAAACCGATCGTTCAGAAAGACTCATCAAGGAAAGAACCCGCTCGTAGGTTAGATACTCGTTACGCCCTTTAAGCGAAACTTTAGGAAGCACAAGTGTATCCGAAGCAGACACTAACCGGGGAATAATATCAACCGCTCCCGCCGATTTCACTTTTACGTGATCCAGAATAATATCCATTTCCACGTAAAGCGTTTTGCCTGCTTGCAACACTCGTACCGGATTGATATTAATAGTCCCGGTATAAGAGGATTTTGGCTGGGCTTCCGAAGTTAATGTCTCTAACAAGAAAGCAACCAACAGGAAAGCCGTATATCGTATCATTATTCTCATATTTTACTTGATTAGATAGATTAGTGAAATACCCACTTTTGTAGGCCCAAAATAATTACGAGTATCAGATTTCAAACGAGAACCACACTCCGCACAAGGATATTTATCGTAGACGATACGAGCATACCCCAAACCAATAGTAGCCTCTATCCCCCAGCGCTTTTTCAAAATCCATGCATGACCGACAGAAATCCCAGCCCCGTATAGATACCCCTCATAACGATTTTGCTTCATATTCTCACTTATGAAAGACCAGTCAGGAAAATTACCAACGTTAAAATCTGCGTAATGAGCATGTAAACCGATAAACGTACGTCGGAATCGTTCACAAAACCAGTAACGGACTTCAGGCTGTACACCCCAATGCCGTAACCGCATTCCATCATTGAATTTCCATGGGTTTAGATTCACAGGTACATCCAATGTCCATTTCCGGGCTAACCCGAATTCGACTCCCAGATTGAATGTTGCTGTTGCATCATATAGCAAGTTACTTTTCACGGCAACTTTCTGTGCATACGCCTCCGGCATAACACAACAAGCAAATAAAAAAATAAATATTAATCGTAGTTTCTTCATAGTTTTGTTTTATAGTTGACCTACAATCAAGAGGAAGGTATCCCTTGAGTGATATAAACTTTTATTCTTTGAGTTATCCCCTTTCCTACCGAAACGTACACGACCCCCTCTCTATTGCCGGACGTGTTCTTTTCGACATATAATTTAATCTTTCCGTTATCCACGTATATATAATCCGGGTCGTTACGCACCTCTCCCTCTTCCGGTCCCAATTTTAACCAACTATGGTTCACATAATCTTCCACGTAAGCAGAAATATAATAACCATCATCTATAAATGAACTAATTATTGTACCACTACTGGTTACTTGCTCCCGTCTTTTTACCGTTACAGTCTTTCTCAAATTTCCCAAACGTAATTCAATTTCACCTGAAGTAAACCCGGCCAGCATCTCTATTTTTACCTGAGAAGGTAAAGTTGTTGAAACCGGTATCATTCCATCCACAGGAGAAACAATCCTCAAACCGCTTGTTGCCGTTATCGTTCGTTCTCCTATACTTTCCGACTTACAATCTGTTATTAAAGAAAATGCGACATACGCCGTACCTGAAGCTGCCGAGGCATAAATTTCAAAATGAGAATTCGTTACTCCCAAATAATATTCGTTATTACTAACAATCTCGTAACTGGATTCCTCTTGTACTAAAATGGAATAATCCAAATTCGTGTTGGAAGCCAGAGAAGCTTTAGCATCTGCCATCGAAATAAATCCTCTCCCTCTAACCGAAGTTATTGTAAAGATATATTCCGTGTTACGCAAGATATCCAATACGTGTTGATCATTATTCACAAGAGCCATTTTATAAAAAAAACTCTCCCCTTTATAATGTCCCCGAATCACGAGATAAGTATCATTCGATAAACTATGGGTTTCATAAACATAGAGCGGATTATTCTTTGTTGTCTGCCCTCCCGTTACAATTTCTTCCGCATCAACTATATTTAGCGCATACGAATCATCTTTTCTATATTCCACTAAATTGTCCGCTCCGATATTTTGTTCCAATGCATCTGTCAAGTTATGTAACTTCGAATTTTTAGCCACATTCGTCACAACTGTAATTCCCTCCAGCACAAAATCCGCATCTGTATTTTCTACTACAATTTTCCCAACTATACGTTTCAATTGTATATTCGGGATTGTTACACTAGCATCAATTTTAGACAAATTGACCAAATCACTCATCGGTAATTTTTGCCCGATATAAGGTACCGTATATTGTGGATCTATTAATGCCTCCGTAAGCAAATTCCGACAAGCATAATCAAGATCACGTCCTCTTAAAGTATTTACAAAATTGTCGGCTGTATAAGCATATCCAACTCCATTCATATAAAATCGACTTGGAGAATTTGCCAATATCAATAATTGACAATTTCCCGCTTGTTCTTCCAGATAAACATATGTTTTACCATTATATAACTCAGCCTGAACTGCCTCCACAAAACTAGCCGTTCCACCTGTTCCTAGAAAAACAAGTACCCACGGTTGTTGATCCACAACACTTTCATTCTCTCCGGCACGAGAAACAGGAAGACCATAAGTCCCAGCTTTCGTGAAAAGTTCAAATCGAACCTTTGTTTCCCCTATCGTAACAGGTTCACCCGGCACTTCTTCTTTTATTGAACAAGCCGAAAAAAAAGTCAGTAACACCAACAAATAAATTATATGTATTTTAATATCCCCCATTTCAATATATATTAAATTCAATTATCCCGGAAACATCTAATTAAATGTCCCGCTGAGATTGAAGTTGATACATTTCCTACCAAATCCCGACGACTTTCCTGAGCCCACGCATTATACATCGAATTAGGAAATATCGGGGACACAGAAGAGGACCAATAATAGCCAGTCTCCCCCGCATACATCAATCTACCTTTCAATTCCTTACGCCCTCCAGCAGGAAAAAATACAGAAGCCCCAGTCGCTGAATTATAGAACACACATCCCCGGTAAGCAACCTGTGACGTATTAACACTAACCCCGTAACGATTAGTTCCATTAGCAATTTGTTGCTTCTGGATAGGACGACGATCGAAATAACCATCCGCATAAAAACCATCTACGGCTTTTATATTCTCATCCTCACCATCCTCACGAAAGCTTGGAGAAGTTGGGTAACGATAAATTTTCCATCCCACACGTTCTGCGGGATACTGCTCATCAAGTATCGCTTCATTTCCCAATACCAATTCTCCCGCAACAGGATTAAGCGCCAACGATTGCCTCCATTCTGATTTTTCAATTTGTTCCGAATACATTTGATCATTGCTATTACTTGCAGGGTCACCATCATGAGTGGAACGTTCTACCGGTAACGGCAAAGTACGTTCAAAATTCGGGTAAGGCCCGTTATACGCTATCTGATTTGTGTATCCATCATTCGGACGATGATATCCCGGAGGACAAACTTCAGAAATGTCCTTATGATTCCATGCATAATCAGTTCCGGATCCATTATCCCACATCGGTCGAGCTCCCACGAAAATATCATCCCAATCATCCGTTGAAGAATATCCATTCACTGGTTTTGTTGGATGATATGCCCTGCGAGGATGAGCATTTGAAGTCCACTGAAAAAATACCCCGGCTTGACTCGGATATTTCACGAATACGCCACTCTTTATCTGCGATAAATCTTCATAATTATTTTCTCCACCATTCTTATATTTAGTAGTTGTCAGATTAAAAACAGCTATTTTTCTTGCTTCTGTCCGAGTTTTATTGGCCAAAGGACCAAGCTGGATATTATCCCCATTTGTCATTAAATAATCAGCAGCTTCTCCTCGTCGTATATAAATACGTGAAAGAGGACTCCAACCCGTTGATCGCCTATAAGACAAACAAACTACTGCATATCTCGGTTGTTTGAGCCCGTTATCAATGACAGGATTAGGATTTTCCCTTTTCCATGCAACTCGAAAATAAACTCGACCTCTTCCCGTAACATAACTTCCAGATTCATGTTGTTTAAATTCGTTAGGACGTACCGGATAATCCTCGGCGTCACCGGGTGTAGCCGTACCAACAAACGGGTCAAAACTAGGAGTTGTACTCAAAACGATATCTCCATCTCCTTTCTCTATCCACACTTGCCACTCGGAAAGATCTGTCGTATTTTCAAGTCGTGGCTGCTGCCCCGTGATAATACGTTCTCCTTTTTCATCGTCCCTAAAAAAAGCCCCAACATACGGTCCATCCCAATAAATTCCATCAAAACGATAGCCTTCTTGACGAGTATGTACTTTAATTTCTCGTTGCAATTTTTTTTCTCCATCAACTTCTCCGGATAAAACTAAACGAAAGGTCTTATTATGTATTTCATTATACTCATCAAGTAAAATATCCATATATCCCGAACCTGTTTTAGATTCAGTATCATAGATATAACTAAAACGGGATGTCTCATACTTCACAAACTTCCCATCATGCACCGGGTTGCCATATTGTGCAAACCAAGGGCTATTTACCACGGGAGTAAAAACCAAGTCATTAAAAACTTTTCCTGTAGACATACTTACAACTTGCTCCTCCCCGACATACAGATTCGGCAAAACATGAACTTTAGGCATATTAGACGAGAAAGTTATCCTCGCACCATTGAAATCGGTAATACTTACGTTAATATCAGAAACATTCAAGTAAAAATTCCCCACTTGCCAATTATGATTTTCTTCACCCCAAGGTGTTACCTGAATATTAAGATTCAAAGGAGATTTAATCGTGCCGGTAAGTAAAAGTGCAGAATTATAAGGTAACGTGTAGTTATCCTTCGAAGCTCCGGCCACTCCCTTGGTCTGTATTTTCAAGTGACAGGAAGGGCTATGCCGATTCTCCATATCAACTTTTAATGTAATAGCCTTGCTATCGTCATCTTCAGGTGAAAAATTACTGAAGGGTAAGATGAACCGACTGATTTTCTTTACCCACACGATACCACGAGATTGTTGCTCCAAGCTGGGAAAAACACTCGTGAAATAACCGGCATCATCTATCAATGTAAAGTTCCGGTTTTTACTTCTACCAAGCGAAGCATTACTTGCTGACATCAACGTGATCCCTTCCGGAAGATTGTAAAAAGTAATTCCTTTAAAATAATTCGTTAAATCCTCTTCTCCTTCCAATACAATATCCACGCGTGTACCAAGCCGTTCTAATTGCAACTCAATCAGACTTTGAATCTCCCCTCCATCAACTCTTGCTCCACCCCGGTTAGGAAGAATCTCTACATTCTTTAATTCTTGAAACATCGGAATGGATACATCAGATCTAAAAGCTTGTTCGGGATACGTGATATTTCCAAGATCGGCGTAATCATTAATCCCATTTAAACCATCCAAAACATTCACCAAGTTCGGCTCATTCGCCAAAAACACGAAATCATACACACCCTCATCAATAGGATGATTAATCACATCGTTTAATTCTGCACTATACAATTTGTTGCTTACACATTGTCCAGAGCTTTTCTTGAACGCAAGTATCCTAAGGCTCTTAATCTCATTATCAAGCGGGTCTGTTGAACTCAACAAACTGTTCCCTCGCACCTGTAAATAGGCCGATGCATTCTCTGTATCATCCGCACTTAAACGCTCCTCGATACAGGACACCAGTAGAACAGATGCCAAAATTATTCCTAATATATGTATTTTCTTAATCATTCCTTCCAACTACAAATAGTCCAATATACACTCATCAAATTGAGATAAACAAAAAGGTTTTATTTTACTTCTAACAACCCCAGCATGATCAAAACACATTTAATCATCATTTCTACTTGAAACAAGTAACTGTAATTGTCATCTACCAAAAAATACCTAATTATTATCCATTATTCCTTCTCATTTTATACAATACAAAAATACTTTCAGTAAATCAAGAATTAGTACTATTTATAGTGTATTTACAATCTATCGTGCCTCTAATGAAGTAATTAAAATTAACAATTGAACCGTATTTAGATAATTTCATCATATACGGGTGTGTTTTGTTTCATTTTTCAGAATATATTAAAATGAAGACTCGGATAATACAAAAGAGTTGTGTTTATGGCTTGCCAGTAGAATCTACAAAAAAAATCGCCCGGAAATAACTCCGGGCGATCTTCTTCTATTATTAACGTGAGACCTTACTCTCCATATTTCATTTCTGCACGACGTTTGTAACCTTCATAACGCCATTTAGCATCAGACTGGGTCTTAGCAAACAATTTCTCGGCTTCTTCCGGAGCAGCTTTCAACAAGGAGTTGAAACGAACCTCTCCCATTAGATAATCGCGGAATTTGCTATAATCTGGTTCTTTAGAATCCAATTGGAACGGATTCTTACCCTCTTCTTCCAACGCTGGGTTATAACGGTACAATTGCCAGTATCCACATTCAACAGCCTTCTTCTCCTCAGCCTGAGATTTACCCATGCTTGCTTTCAGACCGTGGTTGATACACGGAGCGTAAGCGATGATCAATGAAGGTCCGTCATAAGCCTCTGCCTCTTTCAACGCTTTCAGATATTGAGCTTGATTAGATCCCATAGCAACTTGTGCCACGTACACATAACCATAAGACATTGCCATTGCACCCAAATCTTTCTTACGAACAGGTTTACCGCTAGCTGCAAATTTGGCCACAGCACCAACAGGTGTTGATTTAGAAGATTGACCTCCAGTATTGGAATATACCTCGGTATCAACTACCAACACGTTCACGTTGTGACCGCTTGCCAACACGTGATCCAAACCGCCATAACCGATATCATAAGCCCATCCGTCACCACCAAAGATCCATTGAGATTTCTTCGTGAAGTAAGCCTTCAATTCTAAAATCTCTTTAGCAATAGCTGAATTTTCTTTAGCCAAAGCAGCAGACATATTATCGCTGGCAACTAAAGTCTTCTCTCCATCCTCGAAAGCAGCAAGCCATTCGTTAACAGCAGCCTGAGTTTCTGCAGAGAAGTTTGACAAGTTCTCTTCCAACAATCTCTTAGCACGATCACGCAAACGGTTATTACCCTCTGCCATTCCAAGACCATACTCGGCATTATCCTCGAACAATGAGTTAGCCCAAGCTACACCACGTCCTGACTGATAATTCTTGCAATACGGAGTTGAAGGCGCTGAACCTCCATAGATTGAAGTACATCCGGTAGCATTAGCCACCATCATTCTCTCACCGAACAATTGAGTAATTAACTTAATATACGGAGTCTCACCACAACCGGCACAAGCTCCGGAGAACTCGAACAAAGGTTGTTGGAACTGAGAATTCTTCACGTTATTCGGCTCAACTACTTTCTTGTAGCCAACCTTCTTATCCATATATTCGAAACGAGCGATTTCAGCCTCTTGAGATTCAAGCGGTTTCATGATCAATGCCTTCTCCTTAGCCGGACAAACATCAGCACAGTTACCACAACCCGTACAATCTAACGGAGATACCTGAATCTTGAACTTCAATCCCGCAAGTTCTTTACCGATAGCCGGTTTGGTTTCTGTTCCGGCAGGAGCAGCAGCCAATTCTTCATCAGTAATCAAGAACGGACGAATTGCAGCGTGAGGACAAACGTAAGCACATTGATTACATTGAATACAGTTATTCACTTGCCATTCCGGAACACTGATAGCAATTCCGCGTTTTTCAAATTTAGAAGTACCTGCAGGGAAAGTTCCGTCTTCACGTCCCGCAAATGCACTAACAGGAAGATCATCACCTTTCTGAGCATTCATCACGTCAACCACGTTACGGATAAATTCCGGACGGTTTTCGTCATGAGCGCACGTCTCGTCTTTCAAGTTTTTCCATTCAGCAGGAACGGTAACTTTCACCACGTTTTCAGCCAAACCACCTGCATCAACAGCAGCATAGTTCATTTTCACAATGGCTTCACCTTTCTTTCCGTATGACTTATCGATAGCTTTTTTCATTTCGCTAACAGCCAAATCGTAAGGAATCACGTTTGTGATTTTAAAGAAAGCAGACTGCATGATCGTATTGGTACGGTTGCCCAAACCTAACTGTTGACCGATCTTCGTTCCGTTGATAATATAGAAATTAATTTCGTTTTCAGCCAAATAACGTTTCATGGCATTCGGAAGGTGTTCACCTACCTCTTTCTCATCCCAAAGAGAATTTAACAAGAAAGAACCGCCTTTTTTCAAACCTTTCAACACATCATACATGTGAATGTATGCAGGCACATGACAAGCTACGAAGTCAGGAGTAGTTACCAAATAGGTTGAACGGATAGGATCATCACCAAAACGAAGGTGAGAAGCCGTGAAACCACCTGATTTCTTTGAGTCATAAGCGAAATAAGCTTGGCAATATTTATTGGTTGCTCCACCGATAATCTTGATAGAGTTTTTATTGGCACCTACTGTACCATCAGAACCTAAACCATAGAACTTAGCCTCGTACATATGATCTGAATTCACCTTCACTTCCGGTTCAACTGGAAGAGAACGAAAAGTCACGTCATCCACGATACCAATAGTAAATTGGTTTTTCGGCTCGTTCATAGTCAAATTCTTGTAAACAGCGATAATTTGTCCCGGGGTTACATCCTTAGAACCTAACCCGTAACGTCCGCCAACGATCATCGGGGCATTCTTTTGTCCGTAGAACACGTCTTTCACGTCAAGATACAATGGATCTCCGGTTGCTCCCGGTTCTTTTGTACGGTCAAGAACCGCAATACGTTTTACGGTAGCGGGAACTGCTTCCATGAAATATTTAGCAGAGAACGGACGATACAAATGAACAGCGATCATACCCACTTTCTCTCCCTGAGCAAGTTTATAATCGATCACCTCACGAATAGTCTCGGTCACGGAACCCATAGCAATGATGATATTCTCGGCATCTTTAGCTCCGTAATAAACGAACGGACGATAAGTACGACCTGTAATCTTGGACATTTCATCCATATAGTTAGCCACGATGTCAGGTACTGCATCATAGAACTTATTGGCAGCCTCTCTACCCTGGAAATACACGTCTGGATTTTGTGCGGTTCCCTTTGTTACAGGGTTCTCTGAAGTTTGAGCCCGGTCACGGAATTCCTGCAAAGCTTTCATATCAACCAATCCGCGAATTTCCTCCATGTCCAACTCTTCGATTTTCTGAATCTCGTGAGAGGTACGGAAACCATCAAAGAAATTAACGAAAGGAACTCTTGACTTAATAGCAGTCAAATGTGATACGGCAGAAAGGTCCATTACTTCTTGCACTGAACCGGAGGCCAACATAGCGAAACCGGTTTGGCGAGCAGCGTAAACGTCTGCATGATCACCGAAAATAGAAAGTGCATGAGCAGCCAAAGCACGAGCACTCACATGGAAAACACAAGGAAGTAATTCACCTGCAATCTTATACATATTAGGAATCATTAATAATAATCCCTGAGAAGCCGTGTAGGTCGTGGTTAACGCACCAGCTTGCAAAGAACCGTGAACGGCTCCGGCAGCACCTGCCTCTGATTGCATTTCCATCACTCTTACTGTCTCCCCGAACAAGTTCTTTCTACCTTTAGCAGCCCATTCGTCTACATACTCTGCCATCGGAGACGACGGAGTAATAGGATAGATACACGATACCTCGCTGAACATGTAAGCTACATGAGCAGCTGCAGCGTTACCATCACATGTGATAAATTTCTTTTCTTTTGCCATCTTTTTAAACATTAACTAACAATAGTTGATCACTCTATTTAAGATTTTTACTTCTCTCAATACACAAAACCAGCGAGCCACAAGGGTATAACATTCTTTTTACCTCGTTCGATCATATCGGTCATCAGAATTACTGAATCTCGGACTCGCCCTTTATCTCCTTGTTGCCGTACAGAAATCTCGTATTTCTGGTTCACGAATAAATCTTCATTTCCCGAAAAATTCAATTTTGCCACGGCACATAATTGACTAATTAAAAATGTTTTCCGAATCATAAATGAATCTGTCTGATCCAGACAAACCGCATTCAGCAAATTTGGATTATGCAAAAATACTTGATTTGGTTTTAGCCCGTTCTCGTCATCACTTTCCCGATCAAACAACAAAGTTAATAACCGAGCATTCTTCATGTAATGCAGGTAATTTAACACTGTTGCACGAGAAACACCAATCTGGGCACTCAACTTACTAATATTAATATTACTATTACCATTTGCCACGATAAAAAGTAATTGTTTCAATTTTGTCAAGTACTTCAGCTCGATTTGATTATTATACGGAATATCAAACTCCAATGTTAAGTTGATGTTTTTCAGCAAATAATCAATATGTGATTTCTCCTCCAAATATATAGGATAATAACCATATTTCAAATAGTTATTAAAAAAAGCTAACGGACGCACCTTTTCAAGAATATCGTTCACGATCTCCTCGTGGTGTTCCACGATTTCCTCGAAAGAATAAACGGGAAACTTATATCCCGTTTCTAACTCCAAAAACTCCCGAAACGACAAACCGCTCAGGTTGTACATCTCCACGATTCCATGCAAATATTTGTTGGATTTGACCCGCAAAATAGAAGATGCGGTAAAAACGATCTGCAAATCCGGGAAACGATCGTAAGCCTCCCGCAATTCTCGGTCCCAGTTTGGATACTTATGGATCTGATCCAATAACAACACTTTCCCTCCCAGCTTGTAGAAACGTTCCACGAAATTAAACAATCCTTCCATCGCAAAGAACAAGTTATTGATATTCACGTAAAGACAAGAAGGGTTGTCCTTATAATGATCCTTGCAAAAATCTAGAAGGAAATTGGTCTTCCCTACACCACGACTTCCCTTTATCGCAATCAACCGGGCACGAGAATCTATCGCATCCAATAAACCACGACGGATAGCCGATGTCCTTTCTTTCATCAAGATCTTATGCGTGTTACGTAAACTCTCCATTTTTTATTCTTTGCAATGCAAAGGTAATAAAAAAAGCATAGTTTTGTAATCTACATGTTGCAAAACATACATTTCATACCTCCCAAAGAATTTTCATTCACACATAACCCGCTACACTATTGCGATATAAGTACATACTTAAAATGATTCTATATTTGAGGTATCAAAAAAGCGAGTCCATATGAACTCGCTTTTCCATAATTATAAAACTTATAAAACTATTTATCATTCATCGAGATCAAGAATTCCTCGTTAGATTTCGTCTTTTCCAAACGATCCTTCACGAATTGCATTGCCTCAACAGAATTCATATCTGTCAGATAGTTACGCAAAATCCAGATACGGTTCAACGTGTAGTCCTCCAACAACAAGTCATCACGACGCGTACTTGATGCCGTAATATCCACAGCCGGGTAAATACGACGGTTGGACAACTTGCGATCCAACTGCAACTCCATATTTCCAGTACCCTTGAATTCCTCGAAAATCACGTCGTCCATTTTTGAACCGGTCTCTGTCAAAGCTGTTGCCAGGATTGTCAACGAACCACCATTTTCAATATTACGAGCTGCACCAAAGAACCGTTTCGGCTTGTGTAATGCATTTGCATCCACACCACCGGAAAGCACCTTTCCGGATGCAGGTGATACCGTATTATAAGCACGAGCCAGACGAGTAATTGAATCCAACAAGATCACCACGTCATGCCCACATTCTACCATACGCTTAGCTTTTTCCAACACGATATTGGCCACCTTCACGTGACGCTCTGCCGGCTCGTCAAAAGTAGAGGCAATCACCTCTGCATTCACGCTACGAGCCATATCAGTTACCTCCTCTGGACGCTCGTCAATCAACAGGATGATCAAATACACTTCAGGATGATTAGCTGAAATTGCATTAGCAATTTCTTTTAACAACATCGTCTTACCCGTTTTCGGCTGAGCCACGATCAAACCGCGCTGTCCTTTACCAATCGGGGCAAACATATCCACCACACGAGTAGAAATCGTAGCACGTCCACTTCCGGTAAGATTGAATTTTTCATTCGGAAAAAGCGGGGTTAAGTGATCAAACGGGATTCGGTCACGCACCGCTTCCGGAGACTTCCCGTTAATTTTCGACACTTTAATCAAGGGGAAATACTTCTCTCCTTCTTTCGGGGGACGCACGGTTCCTTCCACCGTGTCTCCTGTTGACAAACCAAACAACTTGATCTGACTTTGAGACACGTAAATATCATCCGGAGAATTCAAGTAATTATAATCAGAAGATCTAAGGAATCCATACCCGTCAGGCATGATTTCCAACACACCCGAATTTAAAATAATTCCTTCGAACTCATAATATTTATCGCGTTTGTCAAAACGCATCTTGTTTTGACTTTCTCTTCTTTCTTCAAACTCAGCAGGAACGCTTTCATAATTTTCATTTTCAGCTTCTTCCTTAACGCCAGATTCATTTTCAACATCTTCAAAATCATTCTCTTCCACATCTTGACGAATGGTTTCTTCATCTCTCTCAACACGTCTATTCCGTTTTACAAACTTCGGACGACTGGGTCTTTCTGCCACCTGTTCCTCTTTAACAACCTCTTCAACCACCTTTTCCTCTTTCACCTCTTCTTTACCTTCTTCACTTTTCACCTCTTCCCTATTGGTTTGTTTCCGGTTACGCTTATCGAAAAACTTACGGTCTTGCTTTTGTCCGGCTTGCTCACGCTTAGGAGCCTCTGAAATTTCATTCTTTACTTCCGTTTCCTGTGGTTCTGCAACAACCTCTCCTTTTTTCTCTACAACAATACCGTTTTCCGTACGACTGAAAACCAGATCCTTATCCAAAATATCACTATGCACAACATTGATCGGCTGCACTTCCTCTACGGGTAAAACCGCATCTTTCTTTTCGGAAGCCTCTTTGACAGTTTCATTTTGGGGTTTCTCTTGTTTAGCATCAGCCTTCTTATCTTTATTCCGATTAAATTTGGCCAATCCTCCTTTGGAATCTCCCACTTTTTCAGCACCTCCCCTTATCACTCGTACACGAGGTTTTTTCTCCTTCAGTTCAACGGGAGCTGTTTCCTCGGTAGCAATCATGGCTTGCTGATCTAAAATTTTGTATATTAATTCTTTCTTTTTAAAGGATTCAATCCTTTTAACATTCAGTTCTTTTGCAATTTGACGCAAATCTGAAAGTAACTTTTCATTCAGTTCTAAAATATCGTACATATAGTCACGTTATATTTGGATAATTCTCATTACGTAAGTAAAATCACCCGGCATGAACCAGGTGGAAATGTAAACTGCGACAAATTTAAGAAGAATTCTTCTTATTCCCAAATCGTTAATAGAAAATTATTTGAGTAATTTCATATAAATTAATTTCTTCGTTTCAAAAAACTCTTCCTCAAAAAAATCAGGAATATTATAAATAGAAATTTTATCCTTAAAATCCCGAATCTCTTCTTCAAAATCCCCTCCCTTCAAATACAAAATTCCATTGGACAAATCGTTAAAACTATTCTCCCGAATACGCTTCTTGGTCAAGGCTACAAAAGCCGGAAAAGCCGTCACGGCACGACTCACTATGAAATCAAATTTTTCTTTCATAGTCTCTACTCTCAATTGCCTTGCTATCACATTTTTTAAACCTAAAGCTCCTGCAACTCCCTCTACCACTTTAATTTTCTTCCCGATAGAATCTACCAGAAAAAAATCTACCTCCGGAAACATAATAGCCAACGGAATTCCGGGAAAACCTCCTCCCGTTCCGACATCCAGCACTTTTGTCCCCGCTTTGAAAGAAATCACCTTTGCTATCGCCAAAGAATGTAAAACATGATGCACGTTCAAAGCATCTATATCTTTCCTCGAAATCACATTAATCTTTTCATTCCATTCTCGGTAAAGCCCCTCCAATTGTTGGAACTGTTCCGATTGTCTCTCACTTAACCCGGTAAAATATTTTTCAACAATA
>QWCN01002586.1_pt1 | contig 23279 bp, 21 predicted proteins | sample 1972711 | NCBI WGS metagenome assembly QWCN01 (sample SAMN09866707, study PRJNA288562) | Human gut metagenome isolate term1_stool, whole genome shotgun sequencing... | isolation source: gut | host: Homo sapiens | place: USA: California
AAAGAAAAATGTGGTTCTGGAGAACCTGTATCATAAGCCGGCACTGGATGAGGACAAGCTCTATGAGGAGCTGATGGAATATAAGAAGATGGTAGAGCCGTACGTATGCGACGTATCTAAATATCTGTGGGACGCCATCCACGAGGGCAAGAATATCCTGCTGGAGGGTCAGCTTGGTTCCATGAAGGATCCGGATCATGGCATTTACCCGATGGTTACCTCTTCCTCTACCCTGGCAGCTTACGGCGCCATCGGCGCAGGTATTCCGCCCTATGAGATCAAGGAAATCATCGTAGTCAGCAAGGCATATTCCAGTGCCGTAGGCGCAGGCGCGTTCGTCAGCGAGATTTTCGGCGACGAAGCGGACGAGCTGAGACGCAGAGGCGGCGACGGCGGAGAGTTTGGCGCAACCACAGGCCGACCCAGAAGAATGGGCTGGTATGACTGTGTGGCATCCAAGTACGGCTGCCGGATCCAGGGCGCTACCGGCGTAGCCTTCACAGTACTGGACGTACTGGGCTATCTGGATGAAATTCCGGTCTGCACAGGCTACGAGATCGACGGAAAGGTTACCACCGACTTCCCGACTACTCACCTGCTTGAGAAGGCAAAGCCTGTATACGAGGTGCTGCCGGGCTGGAAATGCGACATCCGCGGCATCAAGAAGTACGAGGATCTGCCGGAAAACTGCCGCAAGTACATCGAGTTTATCGAGAAGCACATCGAGTGCCCGATCACCATGGTATCCAACGGACCGGGCCGCGACGATATCATTTTTCGCAATAAATAAGGTACGTTATGATTGATACAGTTATTTTTGATATTGGTAAAGTCCTGATGGATTACAGCTGGGATCAGTATCTGCATGGAATCGTGCCGGATGAGATCCCATACAGAACGCTGGAGGAAGCAGTGTTTCTGAACCCCTGTTGGGAAGAGCATGACAAGGGTCTGATGACAGAGGAAGAGGAACTGTGGGATTTTATATCCAACGCGCCGGATTATGAGCCGGAGATTCGTGCTGTCTATGAGAATCTGGGACAGTGTACCTGGAGCTTTTCCTATGCGAACGCATGGATTGGGGAGCTGAAGGCCCGGGGTCTGAAGGTATATGCCCTGTCGAACTGGCAGAAGCGGATCTTTGAACAGAATGAGGAGACCATGATGGGATTTTTAGGACAGATGGATGGATATCATCTTTCCTATCGAACCCATAAGAATAAGCCGGATCCGGAGGCGTTTACAGGCCTTTTTGAGGCTTACGGCATCATTCCGGAGCAGACCGTGTTCATCGACGACAACGCGGCCAATATCGAAGCAGCGAGAAAGCTGGGGCTTCACGCTATCCGCTTCGTGTCTTATGAGCAGGCGAAAGAAGAACTGAATACATTTCTGTAAAAGTGAAGGCCCGCACGGAACAACGTGCGGGCCTTCTTTCGGCTTTTTACTTTTTCAGATACCGGGCCAGCATGATGCAGGCGTAGATGAAAACAGGTACAAAAATCGTGCATACAATCGAGGCCTTCAGCCAGAGCTTCCCGGCGGTGGGGTCCACGAACGCGAATACCAGGGTCATCAGATACATACCCGTCAGCAGGACTACGCCGATGAGGGCCAGAATCCGTTTACATTTATTGTCTTTCATAGCAGTTTTTCTATAGAAGAATCCTTTCTGTCTTAGTTCCGGGATGCTGGTTTTCAGTTTCCCTCTCTTTTATTTATCACAAAAAAGAAAAAAGCGCAAATACTTTGTATAAAAGAATGAGGTAGGGATATACTAACATCAGACAAAAGAGAAACGAATTACTTATATCCTCCCCTTTAGCAGATCACCCCGAAGCGCCAGGAACGCTTCGGGGTGATTTCGTCTGCGTACCGGAAAAGGAAAGGACAGATTTGGGCCGGAACATGGCCCGGAATACAAAATACAGCTTGATTTTTAATATCTGTCCTGCTATATTTAGAAGATAGAAATGTTTTAAGCAAAGGATGGAGATTAAATTATGGCATTACTGAAACAGTGGCGCGATATGGCCTACGATGAGAAAGCGAATAAGGGTGACATCCAGAGATTCTGGGCGAACTATTTCAATATTGAGAAGGGCATCTACGAGCAGCTTCTGACCGATCCGGATACCGAGGTAAAGGGTACCGTCAAGGAGCTGGCAGAGAAGTACGGACAGAGCGTCATGACCATGACAGGCTTCCTGGATGGTATCAACGACAGCCTGGTAGAGCCGAACCCCATCGAGGAGATGGAGGAGGACACCGTCGTATCCCTGAAGTTTGACAAAGAGAAGCTGTACAAGAACATGGTAGACGCCAAGGCAGACTGGCTCTATGAGCTGCCCCAGTGGAAAGAGATTTTCTCTGAGGAGAAGCTGCATGAGCTGTATCTGGAGCAGAAGAAATCAAACACTATCGTAAAGGGACCGAAGATTGGCCGTAACGACCCCTGCCCCTGCGGAAGCGGAAAGAAATACAAAAAGTGCTGCGGAAAGAACGCATAAGGCGCAGGAGGAGAAGATTATGAAAATCACACTGAAAGACGGCTCCGTAAAGGAGTATGCAGAGAGCAAATCCGTATATGAGATTGCCCGGGACTTAAGCGAAGGCCTGGCGCGCATGACCGTAGCAGGCGAGGTAGACGGCGAGGTTGTAGACCTGAGAACCGTGATCGATAAGGATTGTAACCTGAACATCCTGACTCTGAAGGATGAGAAGGCTTTGTCTGTACTGCGTCACACCGCAAGCCACGTGATGGCACAGGCTGTAAAGCGTCTGTACCCGACCGTAAAGCTGGCCATCGGACCTTCCGTGGCCGACGGCTTCTACTACGATATGGATTTTGAGACTCCGCTGACCTCCGACGACTTTGAGAAGATCGAGGCCGAGATGAAGAAGATCATCAAGGAGAACCTGGAGATCGTGCGCTTCACCAAGCCCCGCGAGGAGGCTATCGCATTTATGAAGGAGAAGGGCGAGCCCTACAAGGTAGAGCTGATCGAGGACCTTCCAGAGGATGCGGAAATCAGCTTTTACCAGCAGGGTGAGTTCGTGGATCTGTGCGCAGGACCGCACCTTAAGAGTACCAAAGACGTAGGCAAGGCTTTCAAGATCATGAGCCTGGCAGGCGCTTACTGGAGAGGCGACGAGCACAATAAGATGCTGACCCGTATCTACGCTACTGCATTTCCGAAGAAAGAGGAGCTGGAGGCTTACATCACCATGATGGAAGAGGCCAAGAAGCGTGACCACAGAAAGCTGGGCAAGGAGCTGGGTCTCTTTATGATGCACGAAGCAGGACCGGGCTTCCCGTTCTTCCTGCCGAAGGGAATGACCTTAAAGAATACCCTGATCGACTACTGGAGAGAGATCCACAAGAAGGCCGGCTACGTGGAGGTATCTACCCCGATTATCCTGAACAGAAGCCTGTGGGAGACCTCCGGACACTGGGATCACTATAAGAATAACATGTACACCACCGTCATCGACGGCGAGGATTACGCGATCAAACCGATGAATTGCCCGGGCGGCGTTCTGGTTTACGCGGCAGAGCCCCGTTCCTACCGTGACCTGCCCCTGCGTGTGGGCGAGTTGGGTCTGGTACACCGTCATGAGAAATCCGGCCAGCTTCATGGTCTCATGCGTGTGCGCTGCTTTACACAGGACGACGCGCATATCTTCATGACGCCGGAGCAGATCAAGGACGAGATCAAGGGCGTAGTAGCTCTGATCAACGATACCTATTCCATGTTTGGATTTAAGTACCATGTAGAGCTGTCCACCCGTCCCGAGGATTCCATGGGAAGTGATGAGGACTGGGAGATGGCTACAGCAGGCCTTAGAGACGCTCTGGACGAGCTGGGTATGCCTTATGTAGTAAATGAGGGCGACGGCGCGTTCTATGGCCCGAAGATTGATTTCCATCTGGTAGACTGCATTGGCCGTACCTGGCAGTGCGGAACCATTCAGCTGGACTTCCAGCTGCCCCAGCGTTTTGAACTGGAGTACGTGGGAGCAGACGGCGAGAAGCACCGCCCGATCATGATCCACCGCGTGGTATTCGGTTCCATCGAGCGTTTCATCGGTATCCTGATTGAGCATTTTGCAGGCGCGTTCCCCACCTGGCTGGCTCCGGTTCAGGTACGTGTACTGCCGATTTCCGACAAGTATATGGATTACGCAGAGCAGGTAAAGAAGTCTCTGGATGAGGCCGGTATCCGTACCGAGCTTGACAAGCGCGCGGAGAAGATTGGCTACAAGATCCGTGAGGCACAGACCGCGAAGATTCCGTATATGCTGGTGGTAGGTCAGAAGGAAGAGGAAGAGGGCGCTGTCTCTGTCAGAAGCCGCGAGGCCGGAGATCAGGGAGTAAAGGCTCTGGACGCTTTCATTGCTGATGTGAAAAAAGAGATTGAAACCAAAGGCAGAGAAGCATAAAATTGTTTGAACGCAGATTCCCCCGCCCGGAGGCGTAAGCCTTCCGGCGGGGGATTTTCATAAAGGAGAATCGATATGATACAGGATATTGCGCCGCATATCTATCACAATGAATACTGCCCGGAGAAGCCGGACGCAGACAGCTATCTAATGTATTTTGAGAGACATAACGCGCTGGCCCGCTGGGATGGGGTGGAGATTGCATTTCCCAGATTCCGGGATTTTCCGGAGGTGAAGACGGAGCTTTCGGAGAACATCATCTATCTGTTCACAGTGGATGATAAGAGATTCTATCTGGTAAAGGAACTGGCCCTGCCGGAACGCAAGGGCTTTCGGCTGGAAAGTAACCGGAGATTTCGGGACGCACAGCCTCAGTGGTTATCCTTCGCCGGCATCACTGGCTATCAGCTCTGGCACTGGTACGACGTCCGCAAGTACTGCGGCCACTGCGGCAGCCCCATGGTGCATGACGCAAAGGAGCGCATGATGCGCTGCCCGGACTGCGGCCAGATGGAATACCCGAAGATTTCTCCGGCAGTCATCGTGGGTATTCTACATAAAGATAAGATTCTGATGTCCAAGTATGCGGGCCGGGATAATATCACCTACTACGCGCTGATTGCGGGATTTACCGAGATCGGCGAGAGCATCGAGGAGACCATCCGCCGGGAGGTCATGGAGGAAGTGGGTCTGAAGGTCAAAAATATCCGCTACTACAAGAGCCAGCCCTGGTCCTTCTCCGAGACAGTCCTGATGGGCTTCTTCGTGGATCTGGACGGTGATGACGAGACCGTCACCTTGGACACCGAGGAGCTGGCCACTGCCGAATGGTTCACGCGGGAGGACGCGCCGCCCCAGCCCCTGAATATCAGTCTGACCAGTGAGATGATCTGGCAGTTCAAGAATGGGAAGGTGTAAAAAAACACCTTTCCCGTAAAAAAATAAGGTCAAAAAATCCAGTATTTATGCGGCTTTTGGAGATTCTGAAAAGAAAATGAAAAAAAGTTGAAAAAAGTGCTTGACTTTTCTTCGGTTATAAGGTTATAATAAGCAAGTCGGTTGGGACGGCAAGTCAAAACCGAGAACGAAATGGGATCTTAGCTCAGCTGGGAGAGCATCTGCCTTACAAGCAGAGGGTCATAGGTTCGAGCCCTATAGGTCCCATTTATGGCGAGGTAGCTCAGTTGGCTAGAGCATGCGGTTCATACCCGCAGTGTCGGGGGTTCAAATCCCTTCCTCGCTACTAAGATTCAGACCCAAGAACGAAATCGTTCTTGGGTCTTTTGTTTACGCGAGCAACGAATCAAAGTCCGTGCTTGTACGAGACCTTGACGGTGCTAAGCGCCAGTGGCGCTTGTTCAGCACCGACCGAAGTGGAACGTAGATGCCGCGATAACGAGTAAAATTCGCGAAGCGTATTTTATCTCGTATACAGGAGGATGACATGGAACAGGTGCAGCATGAGATACCGCCGCTCTACGACGGACATTCAAAAATTTTGATTCTGGGCAGCTTTCCGTCGGTGAAATCGCGGGAAGGGCATTTCTTCTACAATCATCCACAGAATCGATTCTGGCGCGTTCTGGCGGCCGTGACAGGGCAGGAGACGCCGGGGACGATTCTTGAGAAGAAGGAGTTCCTGCTTAGGAGCGGCATTGCCCTGTGGGATGTGATCGCAAGCTGCGAGATCGAGGGCTCCAGTGACAGCAGTATCCGGAACGTGGTGCCCAATGATATCCGCCCCATATTGGAGACAGCGGATATCCGTCAGATCTATGTAAACGGCGGTACGGCGGAGAAGCTGTATAAAAAATACATTTTCCCGGAGACGGGACGGGCGGCGGTGCGGCTGCCATCCACCAGTCCGGCCAACGCGGCGTGTTCATTGGACAATCTAATCGGGCAGTGGAAGGTCATAGGGGAGAGCTTAAACCAGTAGCGAGCCTGCGGGCACAGTGGAAAGCGGTTATTGCAAAAATCGTATCAAGTTGTCATAGATTGGCTATACTTATGCAAACATTTGAGATATAATAACGGCAGAAAATAAGAACGAAAACCGGGCGGATTTCCCCGGAGAAAGAGGTATAGAATGCGGGTAGGAATGGGATATGACGTACACAGACTGGTGGAGGACCGAAAGCTGATCCTGGGCGGCGTGGAAATTCCCTATGAGAAAGGACTTCTGGGACACTCCGACGCAGATGTGCTGCTTCACGCGATTATGGACGCTCTTCTGGGCGCAGCGGCCCTCGGCGACATCGGAAAGCATTTCCCGGACACGGATCCGGCATATAAAGGCATCTCCAGTATCAGGCTTCTGGAGCATGTGGGAAAGCTTCTGGAGGAGCAGAATTACGTGGTGGGCAATATCGACGCCACCATCATCGCCCAGCGCCCGAAAATGGCGCCCCATATTCCTCAGATGCGGGCAAATGTGGCGAAGGCTTTACAGATTGAAGAAAGCCAGATTAACATCAAGGCTACTACAGAAGAGGGCCTCGGTTTTACCGGCACCGGCGAGGGCATTTCTTCTCAGGCCATCTGCGCTCTGATTCCGGTGGCGAATTACGCCTATGAAGATGTGATGCAGCTTCCGAACGGCTGCCCGGGCTGCGGCGGCTGCCAGAAGGCAGAATAGAGCAGCCTATGCCGGTGATTTGGGCGGCGGACATGGCAGATTGGAAAAACAGATATACAGACGAGGTGTAAGCTATGGAGAAGCAGGAACTGAAAACCCAAAAACTGGAAGTGAGATATCTGAAAGATGAGGAGCGGATACGTTCCCGGGAACTCTACGAGGAAGTCTTTGTGGAGGATGCGGACGGATTTTCAGAGCTCTATTACAAAATCAAGGCCCGGGACAATCAGATCCTTGTGGCGGAAAACGACGGCGCCATCGTCTCCATGCTGCACCGGAATCCCTATACCTTCCGGTTCCGCGGCGCGTCCGTTCCGGCGGATTATATCGTAGCGGTGGCTACCAAAGTGACCTGCCGCCATCAGGGCCTGATGCGGACACTGCTCACAAAGGCCCTGCAGGACATGTACACCGACGGCCGCCCCTTCACTTTCCTGATGCCGGCGGACGAGGCCATTTACACGCCCTTTGATTTCCGTCTCATGGGAAATGATGACGAGGAGGGCCTGGTGGCCCAGGGTAGCGAAGAGCTGGCGGAGGACTACGAAGTGTTCGTGGAAAAGGATGAAGCATATCAGAAGCGCCATATCGACTGGCCGGAATGGGAGAGTACGCCTATGATGCTGCGGCTGGTGGACATCGCAAAATTCGTGGAGCACATCGGCGCGGAGGAGCCCCAGAGTCTGGTGCTCCGTATCACCGACCTGATTCTGCCGGAAAATGACGGCGTCTTCTGCTGGAGCTTCACGGAAGATAGCAGCAGGCTTACCCGAAGTGGTGCGGAGCCGGAGTTCACCATTTCCATCGCGGATCTGGGCAGCTTTCTCTTCGGCATGCTGGGCGCGGAGGAACTTCCGGGCATTACTAAGACGGCATTTCAGAAGCTGGAGCAGGTGCGCGTGGTGGACGGCGTCTACATCAATGAGCTGGTGTAAGCACGTGTACAAACAAAAACAGGAATATTTCCTGAAATTAGCCGCAAAGGCTTGACAAAAGGAGCATTTTTGCATATCCTATAAAGGAAGTAAATGAGAAAAAGGCGAAGAACGGAAAAGTAATCCGCTTCCAAAGCGTCAGAGAGAAGCTGTCATCGGCTGCAAGCAGCTTTCGCGGGAGGGACGGATGAAGTGCATCCGGGAGCTGATCTGGTGAACAGGCAGAGGATTTTGAAAAATAGAAGAAGCCTGCAGCCGGGTACGTAAGCCCGCACGTTACGCGGAAAAAGGGAAAAGGCGAGAGCCTTTTAAAAAGAGTGGAACCGCGGATTCTTTCGTCTCTTATGGAGAAGAAAGGATCCTTTTTTATTCCATTTTTATCCCGAGGCATAAAAAGGGGAGCAGCATGGGAATTATCAAGTATATCAACGAAGAAATTCAGGTTATCCGGGAGCGGGATCCGGCTATCAAGACCTCGGCCGAGGTGCTTCTTTATCCCTGCTTCTGGGCCATCCTGAATTACCGGGTGGCGCATAAGCTGTACAAAAGCGGACATTATTTCTGGGCCAGATGGATTTCCCAGAGATCCAGAAGGAAGACGGGCATCGAGATTCATCCCGGAGCCACCATTGGCAAGGGCCTGTTTATCGATCATGGTTCCGGTGTTATCATCGGCGAGACCACCATCATCGGCGACAATGTGACCCTCTACCAGGGCGTGACCTTAGGCGGAACCGGTAAGGAGCAGGGCAAGCGTCATCCCACTCTGGAGGACAACGTCATGGTCAGTGCCGGAGCAAAGATTCTGGGTTCCTTTACCATAGGGGAGAATTCCAAGATCGGCGCAGGCTCCGTGGTCCTGAAAGAGGTGCCGCCCAATTGTACCGTGGTAGGCGTACCGGGACGCATCGTCAAGCAGGATAATGCAAAAGTACCGCGAAGCGATATGGATCAGGTAAATCTGCCCGACCCGGTTATGGAGGAACTGTTGGCGCTCCGAATGGAAAACGCCGATCTGAACCGGCAGCTTGAGGTGCTGGAGGAAAAAGAGCGACAGAAAGCAGCAAGAAAGGCTGAAAAGAAAAAAGATAAAGCAGAGAAAAAGGAGAAAAGACATGAAGCTGTATAATACGCTGACAAAAAGTAAAGAAGAATTTGTCCCCCTGGAGGAGGGCAAGGTAAAAATGTACGTATGCGGTCCCACCGTATACAATTTCATCCACATTGGTAACGCCCGTCCCATGATTGTATTCGACACCGTGCGCCGCTATCTGGAGTACAAGGGATATGAGGTGAATTATGTATCCAACTTTACGGACGTAGACGACAAGATTATTAAGAAATCAATCGAGGAGGGCGTGCCCGCAAGCGAGGTATCTGAGCGTTACATCGCCGAGTGCAAGAAGGATATGGCCGACATGAATGTAAAACCGGCTACGACCCATCCGCTGGCGACCCAGGAGATTCCGGGCATGATCGAGATGATCGAGACCCTGATCGACAAGGGATACGCTTATGAGGTAAACGGAACCGTATACTTCCGTACCCGTAAATTCGGCCCTTACGGCAAGCTGTCCCACAAGAACCTGGACGATCTTCGGAGCGGCAACCGTTCCCTTCTGGTGTCCGGTGAAAATGAAAAGGAGGATCCCCTGGATTTCGTGCTCTGGAAGCCGAAGAAAGAGGGTGAGCCGGCCTGGGAGTCACCCTGGGGCGAAGGCCGTCCGGGCTGGCATATCGAGTGCTCCGTCATGTCCAAAAAGTATCTGGGCGAGCAGATTGATATCCATGCAGGCGGCGAAGATCTGATTTTCCCGCACCATGAAAATGAGATAGCCCAGAGCGAGGCCTGCAACGGCAAGGAGTTCGCCCACTACTGGCTGCACAACGCTTTCCTGAACATCGACAACCGTAAGATGTCCAAGTCTCTGGGAAACTTCTTTACTGTAAGAGAGATTACCGAGAAATATGACCCGCAGGTGCTCCGTTTCTTCATGCTGAGCGCACACTACAGAAGCCCGTTGAACTTCAGCGCCGATCTGATGCAGTCCTCCAAAACCAGCCTGGAGCGTATCCTGACGGCGGCTGACAATCTGAAGCATCTGATTGCCAACGCAAAGGATGACAGCATGACCGAGAGCGAGACCGCTCACTACGACGCGACAGAAGAGTATGTGAAGAAGTTTGAAGAGGCCATGGACGATGATTTCAACACCGCAGACGCCATCGCAGCCATCTTTGAACTGGTGAAATATCTGAACACCCATACAAGCGCGGAGAACAGCAAATCCTATCTGCAGAAATGCCTGGATCGCCTGAAGACCCTGTGCGATATTCTGGGATTGGTGGCAGATAAGAAGGAAGAGCTTCTGGACGCGGATATCGAGACGCTGATTGCGGAGCGTCAGCAGGCAAGAAAAGAAAAGAACTTCGCGCGGGCAGACGAAATCCGTGCCGAGCTTCTGGAGAAGGGTATCGTTCTGGAGGATACCCGCGAGGGCGTAAAATGGAAAAGAGCATAATCGATCTGATGGCAGGCATTAAGGAGACCTGGGAGCTTCCGGATGTGGACGTGCGGACCTATTCTCCGCTGGTGCTGGCCTATATTGGTGACGCGGTCTATGAGGTAGTGGTTCGTTCCCTTCTGGTGGGGCGGGGCAACGCCCAGGCTAACCGGCTTCATAAGGAGGCCAGCACCCTGGTGAACGCAGGGGCCCAGTCGGCCTCTCTTGAGCGCATCAGGGAGGAACTGACGGAAGAGGAAATGCAGGTCTTTAAGCGGGGCCGCAACGCCAATTCCGCCACCATGGCCAAGCATGCCACCATGTCCGATTACCGACGGGCTACAGGCTTTGAGGCGCTGATGGGCTATCTGTATCTGACAGGCCGCACGGAGCGTATTCTGGAGCTGGCAAAAAAGGGATTAGAAGAGGATTGAACGTATGAATTACGAAGAATTGACTATAGAGGGAAGAAACGCGGTGCTGGAGGCCTTTCGTTCCGGTAAGACCATTGACAAGCTGTTTGTTCAGGACGGCTGTCAGGACGGAAGCATCAACACCATTAAGAGAGAAGCGAGAAAGCACGATACCATCATCAATTTTGTAACAAAAGAGCGCCTGGATCAGATGTCTGCCACAGGACATCATCAGGGCGTCATTGCCCAGGCGGCGGCCTATGATTACGGCACAGTCGAGGAGATGCTGGCAAATGCCAGAGAGAAGGGCGAGGATCCCTTCCTGATTCTGCTGGACGATATTGAGGATCCCCATAATCTGGGAGCCATTATCCGTACGGCAAACCTGGCAGGTGCCCACGGCGTCATCATTCCGAAGCGTCGGGCGGCAGGCCTGACCGCGGTGGTGGCCCGGGCTTCAGCCGGAGCTATCAATTACACACCTGTGGCGAAAGTCACCAACCTGACCAACACCATTAAGGAACTGAAGGAGCAGGGGCTTTGGTTCGTCTGCGCAGATATGGGCGGCGAGACTATGTACGACCTGAATCTGACAGGCCCCATCGGCCTGGTCATTGGAAACGAGGGTGAGGGCGTCAGCCGCCTGGTGCGGGAGTCCTGCGACTTTATCGCTTCCGTTCCTATGAAAGGAAATATTGATTCCCTGAACGCTTCCGTGGCGACAGGCGTGCTGGCCTACGAAATTGTACGGCAGAGGATGAAAAAATAATTCATGACAAAGCTTGAAGAACGTTCAGACGAAGAACTGATGGAAGGGATCCGCGGCGGCGAGCAGGAATGCATGGATGTACTGATTGAACGCTACAAGGGGCAGGTGCGCAAAGAAGCCCGTACCCTGTACCTGATTGGCGGTGACAGCGACGATTTGATTCAGGAGGGCATGCTGGGACTTTTTAAGGCCATTCGGGATTACAGGCCGGAAAAAGAGGCTTCCTTCGGCTCTTTTGCGAAGCTGTGTATCTCAAGACAGCTTTATACTGCCATCCAGGCTGCGTCCCGGCAGAAGCACAGCCCTTTAAATACCTATGTGGAGCTGACAGAAGGCCTGGACGATGTGTCAGACAGTTCCCGGGGAAAAAGCCCGGAGGAGCTGCTCATCGACCAGGAATCGGCGGAGAGCCTGCAGGATCGGATTGAGGCGCTTTTAAGTCCCATGGAGTACGGAATTTTGCAGCGCTATCTGAACGGAGAGAACTATGTACAGATCGCGGAAGGCCTGGAGAGGAACCCGAAGTCCATCGATAACGCGCTGCAGCGGATCCGAAGAAAAATTAAGAAATTTATTCTGAAATAAAAGTCCGCTTTTGAGACAGAACATGTTATACTTATCTCAGGTTACAAAAGAAAAAGGAGGGGATTTTTTGGCAGGATATTTCGGAAGTATCAAACCCTATTTTCTGATAGGAATTATCGTATATATCATTTACCGGGTGCTGCTCCGGCTATTATACCGGAATGGACGGATGAGGGTGCCGGTGGCCCATGAAGTGGGCATGGCGCTGCTTGCCTGGTGGCTGCTGACCTTATTTTCCGCGTCGGTGAGCCCGGCGCTTGGGTTTTCTCTGAAGCCTGCATTTTCGGGAACGAATCTGATTCCCATCTATGGCACGGTACGGATGGTCAGGGAGAGCGGCGTAGGAGCCCTGTTTGGGGCCTTTTTGAAATATATCCCCATCGGTTTCCTGGTGCCGTTTCTGTTCCGCAGAAGCCGTAATCCGGGCAAGGTGTTGTCCCTGTGCGGAAGCGCGGCGCTTTTTATCGAGGTATTTCAGCTTTTCATGCCGTCCATGATTGTGCGGCTGGATGATATTTTATGGGCGCTCTTTGGAGGCTTTGTGGGCTATTTTCTGTTCGGTCTTTTATGCATGAATATCACAGGCATTGAGCGGATGGCAACCGTGAAGCGTTCCCGTGGACGTCAGGTACCGGCTCCGGTGCGTCTGGAGCTGGAGCTGGTCTTTCTTCTGATGCTGCTGTCGGTGATGGTGCAGGGCACACGCCTGGAAATAGCCCGGGTGCAGGAGGTACGCGCTCAGGAGGAGCAGCAGGCGAAAGCAGCTGCGGAGGCGAAGAAAGCAGCGGAAGAGGCAGAGGCCAAGCGTCTGGCCGAGGCAGAGGCGAAAAAGCTCAAGGAGGCGGACAGCATGCCGGAGCTTTCCCTGGAAGCGGGAGCAGCTGTGCTGTTTTCCGTGGACGATGATCTGATTCTATATGAAAAGGCAGGAGCCGATCAGGAGATTCCGGCCAGCACCACGAAGCTGATGACGGCCCTGACAGTCTTGAATTACTGCGATCCGACGGAGAAGCTGACGGCAGGGGAGGAAATTACCCGTATCAGCGGCCAGGCGTCCAACGCGAGCCTGAAAGAGGGCACCACCGGAACTGTGGAGACTTTTCTGGGTGCTATGCTGATTCCTTCCGGCAATGATGCGGCTTACGCGCTGGCGACCTACACCGGACGGAAGATTCTGGGCAATGACAGCGCGTCGGTGGACGAGGCATTGCAGGCCTTTCTGGATGCGGAAAAGGATCTGGGAACAGAGCTCAATCTGGAGAATTCCAATTTTCTGACGCCGGACGGCGACCAGGCGGACGGTCAGTACAGCTGCGCCCGGGATATGGTTCGGATTGCGCGGGAATGTCTGAAAAATGATACCATTAAGAAGCTCTGCGGCGCGAAATCCTACCGCGGCCTGTTTGACAACCTGGATTTGACTTATAAGAATACCAACGAACTGATTCAGCCATCCGGCGAGTATTATTACGAGGGAGCTATCGGGATGAAGACCGGCAGCTTCAATGATGTAAAATGCCTGGTAGCAGCGGCTGAGATTGCCGGTAAGACTTATATCGCGGTACTGATGCAGGACGGGGATCCGGGCCGGTATAAGGACGCAAAGATCTTATTTGACTATGTGGCGGGTGATTCCGGGGATACCGGAGAAGACACGCCTGCGGAAGAATAGCAGCATAAAAAGAGCGGATAGCCCGGAGGCGTGAGAATGTCCCCGGGTTATATTTTTATGTAATAGGAAATTCCGATAGAATCCCCTATTACATAAAAAAACATTATCGCACTGCGGCGGAGAATCCTGCAAAGCAGGATTCTCTCTTACTGCCGGTCAAATAATGGAAAATAAAACACAGAAAAGACACAAGAATACCACATTTCCGACATAAAAACACCACAATTGCATCACAGATGTTTTTTATAATGACCTCATCAAATGAAACAAAGAACAAGTACCTGATTTGAAGGAGGTTTTCAATATGAGAAACATAAAAAAGGGAAGTAAATTCGTGGCAACGGCTCTGGCATTCGGCGTGCTGGCAAGCACAGCCTTTCAGGGCAGCAATTATCTGTATAACAAAGCAAATGGTGGAACAGTGACCGCTACAGACAAGGCGGAACTGAATATCGCAAGCGCGGTCAGCAGCAGTTCCGCAAATGCTGCAGGTACCGATACGGACAGTAGCGCAAGCGTATCCGCTATCGCGGAGGCGGCTATGCCGTCCCTGGTAGCCATTACGAATAAGAGCGTCCAGGAAATGCAGAGCATGTTCGGCCAGACACAGGCTTATGAAAGCGAGAGCAGCGGCTCCGGCATTATCATCGGTAAGACCGACACGGAGCTTCTGATGGTCACCAATAACCATGTAGTCAGCGGCGCGCAGAATTTGAGCGTGGGCTTTGTGGATGAGAGTGTGGCGGAGGCTGCTGTGAAGGGAACGGACGCGGATCATGATATTGCGGTGATTGCAGTGAAGTTAAGTGATTTATCCGAGGATACCCTTTCCGCTATCAAGGTTATTGAAATCGGCAGTTCCTCCAACCTGGAGGTGGGCGAGCAGGTGGTAGCCATCGGCAATGCGCTGGGCTATGGACAGTCGGTAACGACGGGCATCGTCAGTGCCCTGAACCGAGAGGTTACCATTGATAATACCGCCAACACCCTGATTCAGACGGATGCAGCCATCAACCCGGGCAACAGCGGCGGCGCACTTCTGAATATGTCCGGCCAGTTAGTTGGAATTAACTCTGCAAAGTATTCCGATACATCGGTAGAGGGTATGGGTTACGCCATTCCGGTGGACGACGTGGTGGATATCATTGAGAACCTGATGAACCGTCAGGTGAGAACCGAGAAGGCGGCTGAAGGAGAGAGGGGCTTCCTTGGCATCAGCGGCCAGGATGTGACCAGCGAGGTGTCACAGGCTTATGATATGCCGAAGGGCGTCTATATCACATCGGTGGAGACAGGCAGTGCTGCAGAGCAGGTCGGTCTGCAGAAGGGCGATATCATCACCAAATTCGACGGAACCAGCGTATCTGCTCTGGCTGATCTGAAAGAGCAGCTTGCTTACTATAAGACTGGGGAGCAGGTGGAAATTACCTATAGCACCCGGGAGAATGGGCAGTATGCTGAGAAAACTGCGACAGTGACGCTGGGACAGAATCAGAAATAAATAGACGGACGAAAAACGGCTCCACAGCCGTACAGAAATTTTCCACGCTCGGGGACAGATAGCCCCTCCTTAGGAAAGTTTCTGTACGGCTGTGGAGCCGTTTTTCTGTACATCGAGTACGTGTAGAGTGCATATCGAATGTGTATTAAATGCGTATCGAATACGCATAGAGTTAGAACTATGGCTTAGAGCTGTTCGCGTTCCAGGTACTTCATGTAGCTGGCGACCATCAGGGCGATTTTGAAGGTCAGGGCGTCTTCGAAGACGCGGATATCCAGGCCGGTGGTTTTCTGGAGTTTTTCGAGACGGTATACCAGGGTGTTGCGATGGACGAAAAGCTGGCGGGCGGTCTCGGAGACGTTCAGGTTGTTTTCAAAGAATTTTTCGATGGTGGACAGGGTTTCTTCATCGAAGGTGTCCGGTGTATTCTCATGGAATACTTCCTGCATGAACATTTCGCACAGGGGCTGGGGAAGCTGATAGATCAGGCGGCCGATGCCCAGGGTGTGGTAGGCGTTTACCGTGGCTTCCGGGTAGAAAATTTTACCCACCTCCAGAGCCATTTTCGCTTCTTTGTAGGATTTGGACAGGTCGCGGATCTGACTGACCATGGTTCCGTAGGCGACGCGGATGCGGGAACTGTCTTCATCGGTATTCAGCATACCGGCCAGCATTACGGCTATTTCATCCAGTGTGTCATAAGTGTCCTCTTCGCCGACGGATTTTACAACAACGATATTTTTCTGATCTACGGCAGTTATAATATCCTGGGACTTGGGTGCGAAGACGCTTCGCACAGCTTCCAGTGCCATGACGTCCTTTTCGTCGCGGGTCTCGATCAGATAAACTACACGCATGGCTTCGGTCTGGATGTGGAGCTTTTTGGCCTGGCTGTAGATATCTACCAGCAATAGGTTGTCCAGCAGCAGGTTCTGGATAAAGTTATTGCGATCGTAGCGTTCCTTATAGGCTACAATCAGGTTCTGAAGCTCACTGACTGCCACTTTGCCTATCATGTATGCGTCGTCGCCGCTGCCTTTTGCAAGCAGGATGTACGCGAGAATGCCTTCATCATATACTTTAAAGAAATGACATCCCTGAAGATTCTGCCCTTCTGCCGGAGACTGAGCGAAGCTCCGGGTCATTTCCAGGGTTATGCCTGATGCGTCGAAGGTGGATGCAACCTGGCTTCCGTCTGTCTCCAGTACGCAGAGATCAATTCTTGTTATACCGCGCAGCTCTTCCAGACTTGACTGTATCACCTGATGGGAAATCATATTAATACACCTCCATGGTTTCATTGGTTCGATTATAACATGCCTCTTTGATATCTGGAAAGATCTTTTTCGTCAAAATGACCAAAAACTGCCCGAAAAATACCGAAATAAAATTTTTTGAAAAAATTTCATTTTAACGCTTGACATTACCTGAAAGTGATGGTACTATAATCTAGCGCGTTGCGCAAGACATTAAAAACGCTGCTGTGGCTCAGTCGGTAGAGCGTCGCATTGGTAGTGCGGAGGTCACGGGTCCGATTCCCGTCAGCAGCTTGTCAAAAGAATGGCGGAAAGCTTTTGGATGAAGGCTTTCCGCTTTTTCTTTGCTCTTTGAAAAGTGGTACGGTTTGGTACGCGACGGACGAAAAAAGAGAACTCCGGAATCACCAATGCGATCGGAAGTTCTCTTTTATTTTCTGCTTTTATCAGGTCGTTTCTTTTTTCTTTTTGTCGTGCTTCGGATCCGGCTTCGGCAGCTGATCTACCAGCCGTTCGATCACGGCCTTTTTCATATAGACGTCGAAGCTCAGCAGACAGATGAAGGAGAAGAGCTGCAGGAACTGCTTATCCTCGTCGGGCGCGTCGGGAAAGGTCTGCTCGGAAACCTGATATTTCTGAATCAGATCTTTTTTCAGCTCTTCTATCTGGCCCTTTTCCAGGCAGAAAACCTCGTCGTAGATGCGGTCCAGCTGAAACGCATGGTCTGTATGGAAGTACTTGTCCGTCAGCGGCGTCAGCAGGTTCTGAATATCGCTGATAGAGAGAATATTTTTAAAATAATAGATAAAAATCAGGAGCAGCATGTGCTCTTTGGAATATTTCTTCTTCTCGGGCGGGGGAAGCAGACGGTTCTTGGCGTAGTTGTTAATCATGGTCTTCGTCAGAATCTTGTCATCTTCATACCGTTTGGAGCTCTTTAACTGGCTGTCCATAAAGGTCGTCACCTGATCCATGTAAAGATCGATGCCCGGGATGTCTTCCGGATGGATATAATCGATCCGATCCAGACTTTCCAGAATGCTCTCCAGGAGATTTTGACTGTCTATTGTCATAGGTATCACCTCGGAACCTATTATATAGTATTCAAAACTATATGACAAGAGGTAAATATTTAAAGTTTTTTTAAGATGCAGAAAAGGAATGACAGGAGACGAAAATTGTAATATAATAGAAACCACTAAGGGGCAGACAAACTTTCAGTTTCTGCAGAAGGAGGATAAAATGGCTAACATTTTAAAAAGATTTGGGGACATCATGTCAGCGAACATCAATGCGCTGCTGGACAAGGCAGAGGATCCGGAGAAAATGATCGATCAGTATCTGCGTGAGGTTGAAAGTGACCTGGGAAAAGTGAAAGCTGAGACAGCGGCTGTGATGGCGGCTGAGACCAAGGCCAAGAGAGAACTGGACGAGTGCGGCGCAGAAGTGGAGAAGATGCAGAAGTACGCGGAGAAAGCCCTTCTGGCAGGCAATGAGGGCGACGCGCGCCAGTTCCTGGAGAAAAAAGCGGATCTGACGAAGAAGCAGGAGAGCCTTCAGAAGTCCTATGAGGCAGCGGCAGCCAACGCGGTTCAGATGAAGGAGATGCATGATAAGCTGGTGAAGGATATGGAGACCCTGGAGTCCAAGCGCGATGCGATTAAGACCAAGGTGGCAGTAGCGAAGACCCAGGAGAAGCTGAACAAGATCGGTTCCAGCGTAGCGGGCGCAGGCGACGCCATCGCAGCATTTGAGAAGATGGAAGCCAAGGCGGACAAGATGCTGGATGAGGCCAACGCCATGTCTGAACTCAATAAGAAAGAGGGAAGCATCGACGATCTGACCAAGAAATATGACAGCACAGCATCCGATGTGGATGACGAGCTGGCAGCGCTGAAGGCAAAGATGGGATTATAAGCTGGGAACATCGATGGATAACAAAATTTACTACTGTGAAAACTGTGGCGGCGTTATGGAATTTGACGCCGCCTCTCAGAGTCTCAAATGCCCCAACTGCGGCACAGAGACAAAGATAAAAAATGATAAGAAAAAGATTGTAGAGCACAGTCTGACCCGTCACGCCATGCAGACTATCACAGCGTCGGAGAAAAAGAGCCAGACCATGATCTGTAAGGGCTGCGGCGCGAAAATTGAGGTGGCGGCCAACAGTACGGCTACCAGCTGTCCCTATTGCGGTTCCAAGTATGTGTTGGCCGACAAGCAGGAAGACGCCATCATTCCCGACGGCGTACTGCCCTTCCAGATAGACCGAAACCGGGTGGGCGAGCTGTTCCGAAAATGGCTGAAGGGCCGCTGGATGGCTCCGGGCGAGCTGAAGCACCTGTATCAGCAGGAGAAGCTTCAGGGCATCTATCTGCCCTACTGGACCTTTGATGCGAAGGCAGACGCCCGCTATACGGCTCAGGGCGGGCGCAGACGTACCGTGACACGGAAGGGGCCGGATGGCAAGACCGTGCAGGAGACGGTAGTGGACTGGTATCCCACTTCCGGCAGTATCCGGCACTTTTTTGACGACGTACTGATTCCGGCGTCAAAGAGCCTGAAAAGAAATCTCTTGGACCGGGTCGGAAGCTTCGGTCTGACGCAGGTGGCCTCGTATTCCCCGGAGTATTTCTCGGGTTACAACGCGGAGGTCTATACCGTGGATCTGGATGACGCCCACAGCGACGCCAGACAGTACATGGAGTTTAATCTGGAAGAAATGGCCCGGCAGGATGTGCTGCGCCGTTACGATGAAGTGCGGGGCGTGAGCGTGCGCGCCAGCTACAGCGACGAGACCTACAAGCATGTGATGCTTCCGGTTTATGCTACGGCATATACCTATAAGGGTAAGAAATATCACGTTCTGATCAACGGTCAGAGCGGCAGGGTAGAGGGCGATTATCCGAAGAGCCCGGCGAAAATCATAGCGATTATTCTGGGTATTCTGGCGGTGATATTCCTGATTTACCTGTTCAGCACCGGTAGTGACGACAGCTATTACGGCATGCGCGCAGTTCCGACTGAGAGCGTGCTTCTGACGGCGGACAGCCAGGCAGAGGGGCCGATAACCCTGCAGGAAGAAAATGAGGAGGCAGTGACATGGGATTATTTAGCGGACAGTTTGCCAATGTAGTAGAATGGCAGGAATTCCGGGATGATATGCTCTTCTGGAAATGGAGCAACAAGGAGATTAAGAAAGGAAGCCGGCTGATTATCCGTCCGGGCCAGGACGCGATTTTCCTCTACAACGGCAAGGTAGAGGGTATCTTCCGGGACGAGGGAAGCTACGACATTGAATCGGCGATCATTCCGTTCCTGTCTACCTTAAAGGGATTCAAGTTCGGTTTTAACAGCGGCCTGCGGGCGGAAGTGCTGTTTATCAATACCAAAGAGGTGCTGGTAAAATGGGGAACCAAGAGTCCGGTACTGATTCCGACACCGGGACTTCCGGGCGGTATGCCCATCCGGGCTTTCGGTACCTTCGCGTGCAAGGTATCCGATTACGACGCTCTGATTGAAAAGGTAGCGGGCATCAAGCAGCAGTATTCTGTGGAGGATGTGCGGGAGCGTATCATCGGTATGCTGGATCAGCTTCTGATGAAATGGATTTCAAAGGAAGGCAAAGATATGTTCAATCTTCAGGCCAACGCGGACGCCATTGGCCGTGGTATCCGGGAGGATTTGGACATGGAGATGAGTAAGATTGGTATCAGCATTGCCAGCTTCGCGATTTCCAGCTTCAACTATCCGGAGGAAGTCCAGAAGATGGCTGAGAAGGCGGCGGCCCAGAGCATGATTGGAGATGTGGGACGCTTCCAGCAGGTAGCCATGGGCGAGGCGATGGCTAAAGGTCAGGGCGGCGGAACCGCTTCCGATATGGCCGGTATGGCCATGGGAATGGCCATGGGCCAGCAGATGGCGTCTCAGATGGCACAGGCCATGAACGGCGGCGCACAGCAGACCGCGGTTCCGAATCAGGGCGCGGCAGCAGGCGGCACAGCTCCGAATTTCTGTCCCAACTGTGGTACGAAGACCAATGGAGCGAATTTCTGCCCCAATTGCGGACAGAAGCTGGTATAAAAGGGCGGAATGTAACGAGACAGGGAGATAAAGAGAGTTATGAGTAGTTATGATCTTTTGAACCCGGAACAAAAAGAAGCGGTGCTTCATACCGAAGGACCGCTTCTGATTTTGGCGGGAGCCGGTTCCGGCAAGACCCGTGTGCTGACGCACCGGGTGGCATATCTGATAGAGCAGGATGTTGCGCCCTGGAATATTCTGGCTATTACCTTTACCAATAAGGCGGCAGGGGAGATGCGGGAACGCGTAGACAAGCTGGTGGGCCTTGGCAGCGACAGTATCTGGGTCAGTACCTTCCATTCCACCTGTGTGCGGATTCTGCGGCGCTATATCGATCGGCTGGGCTATGACACCTCATTTTCCATCTACGATACAGATGACCAGAAGTCGGTGATGAAGGAGGTCTGCAAAAAGCTGCAGATCGACACGAAGATCTATAAAGAAAGGATGCTTCTCGGCGCTATTTCCCATGCAAAGGATGAACTGATGAATCCGGTGCAGATGCAGCTGGATGCGGGCAGCGACTGGAATCAGCAGAAGATTGCCGGGGTCTATGCGGAATACCAGGCTCAGCTTCATAAGAATAACGCGCTGGATTTCGACGATCTGATTATGAAGACTGTGGAGCTGTTCCAGAACTGTCCGGATGTGCTGGATTTTTATCAGGAGCGGTTCCGCTATATCATGGTGGACGAGTATCAGGATACCAATACAGCCCAGTTTAAGCTGGTAAGCCTGTTGGCAGCAAAGTATCGGAATCTCTGCGTGGTGGGCGACGACGACCAGTCTATTTACCGGTTTCGTGGCGCAAATATCATGAATATCCTGAACTTTGAGCAGGTGTTTCCGGACGCGAAGGTCATCAAGCTGGAGCAGAACTATCGTTCCACTAGCAATATTCTGAACGCGGCCAATGAGGTCATTCACCATAACCAGGGTCGGAAGGACAAGCGGCTGTGGACGGATAACGGTGCAGGCGTGCCGGTGCGCTTCCGGCAGTTCCAGAATGCCTTTGAGGAGGCGGAGCATGTCATTGGCAATATTACCAGCCATATCCAGAAGGAGGAGGCAGAGTATAAAGATCATGCGATCCTCTACCGTACCAACGCCCAGTCCCGCCTCTTTGAGGAAAAGCTGATTTACGCAAATATCCCCTATAAGATCATCGGCGGCGTCAATTTTTATGCCCGCAAGGAGATCAAGGATCTGCTGGCTTACTTAAAGACCGTGGACAATGGCCGTGACGAGGTGGCTGTGCGCCGCATCATCAACGTGCCCAAACGGGGCATCGGCGCGACAACTTTAAGCCGTGTGGGTGAATATGCCGTGGCCAACGATATGGGCTTTTATGAGGCCCTTCTGAACGCGGAGCAGATTCCGGGCATTGGCCGTGGCGCGTCCAAGGTGCTGCCTTTTACAGTGCTGATTCAGACCCTCAGGGCCAAGCAGGAGCATGCGAAGGTCAGTGAGCTTCTGGAGACTATTCTGGAGGAGACCGGTTACCGCAGAGAGCTGATCCTGGAGGGCACCGATGAGTCGGAGGCCCGTCTGGAGAATATCGACGAGCTCATGAGCAAGGTCAAGGATTATGATGAAAATGCGGAGAATCCGTCCCTCAGCGGCTTCCTGGAGGAAGTGGCTCTGGTGGCTGATATCGATAACCTGGAGGAGGAGAGCAATCATGTGGTGCTGATGACGCTTCACAGCGCCAAGGGTCTGGAGTTTCCCTATGTCTATATGGTCGGCATGGAGGAGGGACTGTTCCCCAGTTACATGTCCATTGTGGCCGATAATCCCCAGGAGGAGATAGAAGAGGAGCGTCGCCTCTGCTATGTGGGTATCACCCGCGCCAAGAAGGAGCTGACCATGACGGCGGCCAGACAGCGTATGCTGCGGGGGGAGGTCCAGTACAATATGATTTCCCGCTTCGTCAAGGAGATTCCGGACGAGTATCTGGAAAATAAGACCGAAAGCCCGGGACAGAGGGCAAAAGAGGCTAAGGAGCAGCGCATCAACCAGCGCAGACAGGCTATGCTGGAGGCCAGAAAAAGTCTTCGGACCAAGCCCATTCAGTCCAAAATGGTAGCGGCTACCAAGGCGTCCCATCTGGACTACAGCGTGGGAGACCGGGTGAAGCATATCCGTTTCGGCGAGGGTACGGTGCTTGAGATTATCGAAGGCGCCAAGGACTATGAGGTGCGCGTGAACTTCGATGTGGCGGGTGTGAAGAAGCTGTTCGCCTCCTTTGCCAAGCTTCAGAAGGTGTATTGACCGGAATCGCATTTTTTTGACGGAACCCATAGTATTTTAAAAGGGAATATGATATAATATCTAAAACAAGCGGCAGTCTGCGGAAAGGATGTAGGAACGATGAATAATAAGATGGAAGATTTTCTGACAGCAACCAAGTTAAATGAACTGCTTCATAAGAAAGAGCTCGAGGAGAAGAACAAGAATACGGTACTCTGGATTCTGGCTGT
>QWCN01005577.1_pt1 | contig 23279 bp, 25 predicted proteins | sample 1972711 | NCBI WGS metagenome assembly QWCN01 (sample SAMN09866707, study PRJNA288562) | Human gut metagenome isolate term1_stool, whole genome shotgun sequencing... | isolation source: gut | host: Homo sapiens | place: USA: California
ATTATATCATAAATGCCTGTACATTTGCATAAATATAATTATTAATATATTCAACATTTAAGTTGTATGATTATAGAAATTGTGCTAAACTATGCACATAATCACTTGCATTTTTATGCAGAAATATGATTCGGAGGAGAATATAATATGGATGGTAATGTTATAGTTGGACAGTCAGGAGGACCTACTTCTGTTATCAACTCAAGTCTTGCTGGGGTATATAAGACAGCCATAGACAGAGGAGCTAAGAAAGTTTATGGTATGCTCCACGGTATTAAGGGACTTCTTGATGGTCAGTATGTTGACCTTTCAGAGAAGATTAACTCAACAATGGATATTGATTTATTAAAGAGAACACCTTCATCTTATCTTGGTTCATGCAGATACAAGCTTCCTGAGATAAGCGAAGACAGAGAAACATTTGACAAGATTTTCAAGATTCTTAACGATCTTGATATCAAGTATTTCTTCTATATTGGTGGTAACGACTCAATGGATACTATCAAGAAGTTATCTGATTACGCAATTGTTACTGGAAGTGACATTAAGTTTATGGGCGTACCTAAGACTATTGATAATGACTTAGCTGTTACAGACCACACACCAGGATTTGGTTCAGCTGCCAAGTTTATTGCAGCTACTATGAAGGAAATCATCAGAGATGGTCTTGTATATGATTATCCTACAGTTACTATTGTAGAGATTATGGGACGTAACGCCGGATGGCTTACAGCCGCTGCTGCTCTTGCAAAGAGTGATGACTGCGAAGGTGTAGACCTTATCTACCTTCCAGAGAAAGTATTTGATATCGACCATTTCATGGCAAGAGTTAAAGAAATTGCAGCTAAGGGCCGTTCAATGGTTATTGCTGTTTCGGAAGGTATTAAGGTTGCTGACGGAAGATATGTATTCGAGCTTTCAGAACATGTAGAATTCGTAGATGCATTTGGCCACAAGCAGCTTGCTGGTTCAGCTAAATTCCTTGCTAACAAGATTGGTGCTGAACTTGGCATCAAGACTCGTGCTATCGAACTTTCAACACTTCAGCGTTGTGCAGCTCATATGACAAGCCGTACAGATATCACAGAAGCATACAACGTTGGTGGTGCTGCTGTTAAGGCTGCATTTGAAGGCGAGACAGGTAAGGTTGTTGTTCTTAAGAGAGTTTCTGATGATCCATATATGTGCATCACAGAGACTAATGATGTTCACCAGATTGCTAACATCGAGAAGAAAGTTCCTCTTGAGTGGATTACAGATGATGACTTCGTAACAGACGACCTCATCCACTACATCAGACCACTTATCCAGGCTGAGCTTTCACCAATCATGGTAGACGGTCTTCCAAGACATCTTAATATTAACATATCTCATTTTTCTTACTTTATTCTGGTTTATTCCATTCATTCAAAACAGCTTCTACTTGTGCTACCAACTGTTCCTTATTGGGAATATAAGATACATAACGAGAAGCAAAAATGTTATTTGACAATCCACCAAGGGCATATTCAGCAGCTACGCTGTCCTTATCCGTACACAAAATAATACCGATTGGCGGGTTGTCGTGTTCATCGTTAATTTCTGCTGCATAATAGTTCAGATACATATTAAGTTGTCCAGCGGCTTCTGGCATAAGTTTTGTTGTCTTTAATTCAATTAACACATACGCACGAAGTATTTTGTTATAGAAAACCATATCCACATAATAGTGTGTATTATTTAGAGTTATACGCTGTTGTGTACCAACAAACATAAAACCTCGTCCTAATTCTAGCAAAAATTTTTCAATTTGTGCAACCAGCGCTTTTTCAAGATCACTTTCAAGCATAGGTTTATTTTCAGGCACACCCAAAAACTCAAACACATACGGATCCTTAATAATATCAAGGGGAGTAGCCATTTCTATGCCTTTTTCTGCAAGTGCCAACACAGTTTCTTTATTTGTTTTTCCCTCTGACAGAAGCAATCTCTCATAAAGCGACGTGGATTCTGCATCAGAGATTGTAAGAAGTTCGCAATAATGAGACCACGACAATTTAACAGACACCGTCTGTTGAATTTGATAATTTTGATAAAACCGTCGCATAAATTGGAGATTGGAAACAGAAAATCCTTTCCCAAACTCCTTTGTTAAATCCTTTGAAAGCTGCTTTAAAGTCTGCTTGCCATAGTCGGCACGTTCCTTATTTTCCTGTTCATGCTCAACAATAATCCTACCAACATTCCAATAAGTAGACAATAGTTCTGTATTTACCTGCACTGCCACATGCTGACGTGCGTTTAATAATAACTCTCTAATTTCATTCATCATAGAATTAGTATATGTTAAGTCACCCATTTTTATTGCCCTTTCGATATATAATACTTATTCCGTATAACATGAAGATGTACTCCATTATACTGTTTTATCCACTGCTGCTTCATATATTTCCTCTGTATGTGAATCAAACAGCACCCATTCCACTAAATCAAAACTGTCTGGATTATCCTGTAGAAATCTATTAACTGTCTTTACCGCTATCTTTGCTGCCAATTCTACCGGAAAACTATACACCCCGGTCGATATGGATGGAAATGCGATTGTTCTAATTCCATTCTCTAATGCAACCTTCATAGAATTGAAATAACAGCTTGCCAGAAGCTCCTCTTCCTGCGTCCTTCCACCATTCCATATCGGTCCAACTGTGTGTATTACATAATCACAAGGTAATTTATATGCCTTGGTGATTTTTGCCTCACCAGTCTCGCATCCATGAAGAGTCCGGCACTCTGCCAAAAGTTCCGGCCCTGCCGCCCGGTGAATTGCACCATCAACACCTCCTCCACCTAATAAGGAATTGTTGGCCGCATTGACGATTGCCTCAACATCTGTGATTTTCGTTATATCTCCTTGTACTGTCCTAAGTATATACATCAATTCCATCCTTTCCATACATCCGGCTGATATCCAAGTGTCGCCTGTTTTCCATTCCTCACTACCGGAGTTTTGATAACCTGCGGATTCTCCAGAACCTTCTCCAAAGCTCTTTCTCAATCCATGTCATAATCACATCCACAAGGTAATCCTGCTGTACCTGACTTAATTCCCTACCAGGCTGCATCTTATGCCATTTTCTGATGCATTCCCGACAACAGGTTGCCGTTGCATGTTGTGCAATAAATACCGGATGTCCCTTAGTAGGTGTCTGCTTCCCATCATTCGGAATATATGCCGGAGCTTCACGCTTTGCTATAAAATCCTACGCGTGTTGTTTTATCACATCTAATCCTTTTTCATTGATGTAATCAATATCCTTTTGCTTCAAATGAAAACTGCTCCTGAACTTCGAGGCTTCGAGATGTTCAATGAGCTGTTTATACCATTCTTCCTTAGTCATCAGACTTCACTTCCATTATCTGTTTACAATCGGAGAAATAACCGGTCTTCCATCTCTGTCTAAAAGCGGTGTCAATCCCCCTGAATATCCTGCTGCATGGTAAAGATAATTTACACCAGTTTCCTTATCTACCCAGATTTCTGTTACATTCATGGTTCCCTGTGAATATGTTTTTTCAAATCTTTCATTCTTTGCCATTGTTTTCTCCTTCTCTGCTCTGAATTGCCATGTGTATCATCTTTTCAAATGACTCGCTGAAATGCTCATCATCTTCTGGTGTCCGTTTCTTTGTTCCTTTTATATGATTCTTCCCGGATGCCCTCCGGGCTTTCTTATTCAGATGCCGTTCCATAAGCATCTGATCTATATTGTCATTTGTGTACCATTTCCCTGACTGATGGATTGCATAAGCTCCTTTTCCAAGTGCCATTGCAGCCACACCATAATCCTGTGATATTACGATATCTCCCTTTTGGCAAATACTGATCAACTTATAATCGACTGCATCATCCCCGGCTCCAACCACAATCACTTCACTGTAATCTGACTGTAGCACATGATTCGTGTCACAAAGCAGAGTCACCGGAATAGTATATTTTTCTGCAATCTTCTCAACAATTCGGACTACTGGACAGGCATCTGCATCTACCCAAATATTTGTCTCTTTATTACTCTTAACGTTTTCTTCATTATTCATCTTTTATTCGCATCCAATCTTTTTTGACATTCTCAATGCCTCTGTTCATAGTCCCCCAATATCCTGGATGCACCATTGGATAAATATTCGTATCTCCATATCTATAAGTTTTCCATCCCCTATCAGCTCAGCCAATGTACTACAATCAAAGTATTCATCAATTAAAGTTCGTATCACTACAACGGAGGTATTGCATCTTTATCTCCTAACTCTGCGGAACATAACAATTCATATAAATTTTCACCCATAAATCAGCCCCCTATTATCGGCATGAACCTTTTCAATTAGATCTGCGGATGGATTATTTAGGCAAATAATGCCTTTGACATTTACCTTTCACCTTTTATCTAACATCTGATAAAAAATATTCATATAACCTATTCCAAGAATTTGTTGTCTTGTATTGACCAACTCATCATATGTCATTATTGTTGTATGGGCAGACAGTCTTCGGATATTCGTATTTATATCACGCATCATCGAAACAACTTCTGAATAGAAAATATTTGGATTCTTAACAAAGCCATCAATAAATGTTTTCAATTCTGTCATTGGATGAGCTCTATGTGTACATTTATCAAGGAAAAATACACATTCACCCAAAGTCATTTCCCTATTCTCTTGCATTTTTTCATAAAATCTATTTCTTCTTGCAAGTAAAGATACATCATGACTACTTCTAAATGGTTGGAAAATCAATTGATTTAACTGTACTTCCATACCTCTACAATATTCCAAACATATAGGAGCATAATCAGCTCCTTCACACTCCTTCATACCAGAAAATAGGCAATCTGCCATAGCAAGGATCTCTTTCGTCTTCAAAGCCATCTCATCCCATATATGAGGAAAATAATTCTGTCTTAAGAGTTCCATTTGTTTTGGTAATTCTTCCTGTAATTCTCCAAAAGAAAACATATTACATATAATTGCATGATTACGATCACTTAATGTATAAAAGCGCTCATCTTCATTGCTTTCGTCAAATGCTTCTGATAACTTTTCTTTTTCCTTTTGATAATTACCATACACACTAGACGTTTTCCCATCTATTCCCTGAGAATCCAGTATACACTGGCATATTTCCTTGAACTGCTCTACGTTTAATATGTCCTTCTGTGAAGGACTTACAGAATATGTATTTAGCAACAAATCATGCTCACTCATTAACCGTTCAGAGAAAGGTGATATATCATTTCTAAAGATTAAAATAGCTTGCTTTTTAATATCACTGGAATATTTTTCTTGAAACATATTTCTAAAATTGTCAAAATAACCGATCATTTTATATATCTCTTCAGAATTGTTTCCAGATGATCTTATTCTATTTTTTAGGTCTATCATAACAAGAGTATTTGTTTCTGCCTGATACTTGATAGAAATATCCGGAATTCCAACCAATCTCTTTTGCTTAGAATCATTTCCTATATATTTCCATCTTGGTTCTATCTGATCGCTCCAATATAAAGAAGCACCTCTTTGATAAAATATATCAACAATCCCGCCTGTATTTGTTTGTAGTGTAAATACACTTTTAGAACCTACATCCATGATATTCCTTTCACTAATGATATTCATTCCAAACTCATTAACAAAAGTTTCTTTAATTGAAAATAGACACCAGAGTTCAAATAACCTATTTGAAAAATCATCAGAGTATCTGATCATTTGCATAGTCTTATTTGAATCTAAAACAATACTACCTTGCCTATATCTCCAATACCAATTAAAAATTTGTTCATATGCCTGATAATTTCTTATTTTTCCCTTTAGGCTTCGTATTTTAATTTCATTGACAAGTGTTTCAGAAAACTCATTGCCATACTCTTTCAAGATTTTCCTAACCTCTATGAGACAATCTTTAAAGTAGGTTTTTCGTTCAAATGAAGTTAATATTCTTTTATACTCGTCAATCAGATTTTTTTCTGACAAATATAGATTTCCACCATATTGCCTCAGACGTTTATCAAATCTATCTAACAAATGTATTAAATAATCTACTATGAATATCAAAAAAATATTCTCAGGTGTTGCCGAGGTTCTTTCCTTAATAAGGCATGGATATTCCTTTGGGTATCTAACTTGCGTTTTCGTTTGCAAATATTTCTGAACTCGCAAATGTCCATGTATCTCTCCATCAAAAGTCTGGATTTTATCTTTATACATATAAGATAGGGACTTTTCTATGGACGAAAGCATTTTCCTAAATTCACTCAAATTGGATAGTATAATCCTAATATAAATATTCAGGTCAGAATCTGTTAGCGAACCAGCGTCGATTTTCATATCCATATTCTGACTTGTTAATGAGTATGTTGAAAAGAACTCATTAACAAATCGGAAAAAGCTTGGATTTGAATACATGTATTCTATTTGCTTTTCGTTAAACAAATTATTATCCATAATCTACCCCTAATGAATCATCTTATATAAAGCTTCTTTTGACTTTCTTAAAAACGAAAAATCCTTATCATCAACAACCGCATCATAAAAGGCAGATAACTTATTATAGTCATAGCCATCTAACTGTGGAATAATTCTTCCAGCTAATGTAGTGTCTGCAATATCCGAAATAAGATCATTCCTATTAACATCATCTTTCCAATTTGATACAATCATCGAAATATAAATACTTTCATATAAATCAATGATTTGTGCCGTTCCTATTTGAAGCCCTAGATATGAATCATCTTCCATGTGGTTGTACCGAATGTGTTTTATAAACTCTAATATATTCTTTTCCACTTCTTGCATCTCATTTAATTCATCAAGTTGCTTCAAATATTCCAAATTTATAGTCTCTGTCCCATATACACTGACCTTTTCTGCGACACGCGTCTTTGCAAGCTCTTTTGCATTTGATGCTTCTTTCTCAAAATAGTCCTCAGCCGGTGGTAATATATCAATAAATGTAAATCGTCTACTTAATCCCTGTGAAATATCATTAACGTAATTCTTATCAATATTATTCATAGCCCCAATGATGCGAAACCTATTTGGAATGTATATTTTCTGCTTATTCTCATCCTTTTGATACCACAAATTTATTACACGTTCTGCTGTAGTCGAATCAGATCCTAATGCTGTAAATAAGTCTCCAAATACTTTATCTATTTCACATCTATTCAGTTCATCAAGAACTAACCAATTTCCTTGCTGTTTTCCATCTTCATACTCATTCTGTACAATCAAATCACAACATTTCAAAATACTAGATACCACATAACCGTTTTTACCAACAATTACCTCTTGACCCTCTTCATTTGCTGTTGGCTGTAACCCTCCTATGGAATCATAAGTTGTCCAATCTGAATTTGCTGTTGCTTCTGTGAAATCTACATTAAAAACATCACAAATCAATTTTGCCAAAGTAGTTTTTCCAGTTCCAGGAGGTCCCTGCAAAATAATATTCCCTTTTATCAATCCCGCAATAATGTTACGAAGAACAGAATCATCCCCGAAGTATAATCCTTTGGCTTCTATTGCTTTCTTTAATTTGTTAAACACATCATCTGGAATATTTAACTTGATTCCACTAATATGCTCTGTTGCTAAGTATGTTTCCTCATATGTATTTGGAAATAAAGTTCCTTTATTATATTGTTCTATTTGACTAATGTTCGCCATTATATGCCTCCTTCAGATCCGATAGTATTTCTGCTTCTTTATTTTGATTTATATAATTTTGCTTAAGTAATACTAATTTTACCACATCATTACTCTTTTCAATTTCAATGACCTGATAAACTATATAATTACAAATTGCACTAAAATCATGATTAACTATCACAATATAATCACCTTGTACAATGTTTGAGTTATTTTTCACTGCGATTGTAAGTTCTGATAACTCACCTAATTCTATCTTCTGACTCACAAATACCGGTTTTATATATAAAGGAAAATTTTCTTGTTCCTTTTCGATATTAGCTTTTTTACTTATATCAACAGCATATATCATCAACCGTTTGAATTGTTCTATGTGTGCCTTACTTAACCTAGAATTAAATCTTAGCACTCTTTTTTGATTATCTACCGACCACTCTAATAGTCTGCTATCTGTAAGTTTATCAAGCACAGCATAATTTAATACTCTATCGTCAACGGTTAGATTACTTTTTATCTCTCTACTATTTTTTACTTGATCTATTGCATCTGTATAATTTAAATTTCCAATTACTAAAGAATACAAAAGAAATTTTAATTCAGTTTCCTCCAAATAATTCAGTTCCGTTATTGCTCTAATAAGTAGATTTATCGGTTCTATATCCTTATTTCTATTTGATATAGTTTTTATATTTGCATCACAATTTTTATACTCAAGAATATCTTTAACTATATTATTTGATGTACTATCCAATTTTTTTGCTTCTTCTCTTAGCTCATCCAATAACTGTGCTTCTCTGTTTTTATTTACAATACCTTGTTTTTCTAGTGAAAGTTTATATTTAGTGCCCTCTTTCTTCATACCATTTATCAAATAGCCATGATATGCTAGAAGTCTACTTATTGATGGATCTACAAACAGTACATTATCACCGTTGAAAATATGCTGCTTTTCAACATTTATTACATCTTCAACCAACTGTCCAGATTTTATGCTGAATGCCAATTCATCTGATATTATAAATGGCTTAAATACTGTTGTATCTACAGACTCAGAAACACTTATTTCATCAAATACAATTTCTGCCTTCTTATCAACATTGTATACTTTTAAGCTACATAAGCGTTCCTTGTATTTTTTCTGTACATCAGGATGAAGCATTACTTTTTGTCGAGCATCATTTGCCTTTATTAAGAACCCCCATCTAATAAGTGCCAAAATAGGTTTCCAATCCTTATATCCCTCAGCCTCACTATTTAGTCCAATCCCACCAGTGCTACGCGACTTAACCACGTCGGAAAGGCTGTCATAATATTTTTTTCCATTATCATGTAAATTCCAAATCATATAAGCATATTCTTGACATGTACAGAATCCAGTATCTATGATACATCGAATCGCCAAGTCTGGAGCTTCTATGTCTGAATCGCCACTTGGGCTCCCAGCATTATTCCTTCCAAATACAATCTTTTCAACGGCATCCATCAACAATTCCTGTCTTATTGCAATATCATCATTGATAATTGCTTCATACATTTTCTTACCGGCATCAGTTATTCGACGTTCTTTTATTCTTTTCCCTGACATCTTAGATTCCAAAAAGCCAAAATATGCTGGTACTTGTGCCTTTTTCGGATATGATGTCTTATATTGATTTGGTCCTATTAATCCTTTGAGCTTATTATTATTTTCACTCGCCTCAACCCAATCATCTGCATCGTAATGAATTTTTAAAACTGCATTCATTTCATCAACGTCTGCACTATGTTTTGGAATTACTATTTTCCCCATTTGATTTCTCCTTTATAACTGTCGCATAAGTTCTCCTACAATTGATTTAACAAGTTTCGAAGGTATACCCTCCCCAAAAACCTTTCTAATAAATGATTCATCTGCCCACTCAGGTATATTCCAATCCAGCGGTAATGACATCACTATTAAGAGTTCGTAAATTGTTAGCACTCTCGGATCAGAATATAGTACTTCCCCATTTGGTGCTGTATATGATCTTCCAGGATGTACACATGCTAATGAAGAAATAACTCCATTGTTCTGTGTAACTGTCCTACATGGCATATCCCACTTTAATCTTCTATAATGATTATGATGAGCTTTAACTGGTGTTCCATCTTCTTTTTGTGGATAATATTTTTCATTATAAATTGCTGATTTTCCTGTAGGAGTATGCATCATCCATTCTACTTGTTTCCAAGAATGCTTTGGTGGACGATGCCATTTTGAAATTTCTAATCCAGCCTGTCTCTTTGCCTCATAGTCAGGAAAATGTCTTATCGTTTCTTCAATTCCTTCCCTCAGTAATGGATCCAGCGATGGTAAATCTCCAATTGCTTCACTTAATGTTATTTCTTTTTGCTTATCTGGAAATTCCCATATAAGATTGATATCATTTCTTACTAATAAAAAAATGTTACGCTCTCTTAATTGCGGAACTCCATAATCTTTTGCCATTACCAATGTTTCTTTATTAAAACTATACTGTTCACCCAATTCCTTTTTAATGTATTCGGGAATCAGCATTATTTTCCCATTAAATTCGACCTTAGTCGTCAACTGCTTGGGTACATTTTCTAAAAGTACAAATTTAGGTTTGACCCTTTTGATAACATCAACCGCGTAAAAGATAAGCTGATTTCTCGGATCAAATTCTAATCTAAGTCCTGCCTCACTCATGCCCTGACAAGGAGGAGTTGCAATAATAAATTCTACTTTCTGTTGTATTGCCTCTTCCACAATACAATTTCTCGTTTCCTCATCTGTAATATCTCCACAGATCATGTGTGCATCCGTATAAACATCTTGATAAAATCGTGCACGCTTCTCATCTATTTCATTTGCTAATACTATATCAACACCAACATCCTTAAGATATGCCTCCGCAATCCCGACGTTAGCAAACAAGGAAAGTCCCTTCAACCGCATAATTACACCTCTTATAATAAATTCTCAAAAACTTTTTTTACAAATAGTGGTGGAATTCCTTCACCTATAATCCTTCTCAAAAAAGCCTCTGAGGTTTTCTCTGGCACCGGCCAGTTTGATGGCAAACTCATTACCAACATCAGTTCATACAAAGTGAGTGTTCTAGCATCTGAATATATAGGATCCCCATTTTCGTCATGACCTATATATCTACCAGGATGCACATTATTCTGCGATGAAATTTTCCTATTATCCATTGTTACGGTATATGCCGGAGTATCCCAGTTTTGTCTCTTATACGTATTTCTATATCCTTTGACTGGACTGCCATTTTCCTTAACTGGAAAGTATTTATCATTGTCAAATGCAGTTGCTCCAGATGGAGTATGCATCATAGCAATCACCTGTCTCTTTACATGATGTGGTGGAATGTTCCATCTTGATATTGCAAGGGCTCTATTCTTTCGTTCCTCATACAATGGAAATAACTGATTCATTTCGTCTTGGCTTATATCTTTTACAAATGGATCAATTTCTGGAATATCACCAATAACATCTCTCATCGTAATTATCTTTTCATCCGGGTTTGGTAAAATCCATTCTTTTTCAACTGTCCGTCGAGTCAATAATGTAATTGCTCTCTCCCGTACTTGTGGTACAGAATAATCTTTTGTATTAATTATATATCTGTGAATTATATATTCATTCTCAAGTTCATTATTTATATAATCAGGTATGAGAATGTCTTGATCATCAATCTTAATAGTTGTATTAAAAAAGTTTGGAACATTCTCTATAAAAACATAATCTGGTTTGATTTTATGAACTGCATTTATAACCGGAATAATTAGACGATTTCTTTCGTCATCTTCATCAAGTTGCCCTGCTGTACTCATACCTTGACACGGAGGGGTAGCCATTATACATTTTACACCAGCCTCACGACTCTTCCTTATTACTTTGCTAAATACATCATCTGTTGTAATATCCCCTGGTATCATCTCTGTCTCAGGATATATTTCTGCATACAACTTTGCTCTTCGTTCAAGAAGCTCATTTGCAACAGCAACATCGACTCCTAATTCCCTTAAATATGCCTCAGCCACTCCTATATTTGCAAATAACGACAATACCTTCATTTGGTTTTTATCTCCATTTCATTTAAAAATTGAAAATACAACTTTACTGATTTTCTGATTTGAGATTTCACAGAGACTGAAAGTATTTGAAACTCACTACATTGCTCCAGTCGAAATAAATAGACATCTTCATTTTGGAATCCCAGTATGTTGTTTGCTCTGCGTAATCTGGAAATAATGTCTTTTATCGATGCGTCTGTATATGTTTGAGTTTCTTTAATCCAATTTTTAAATTCTACACAGTTCATATTTTTCTCCATTTTACAATTGCAAATATTTATTTTATTTTAACATTAAGGTTGTGTGGCGTCAATGTTTTGACGCCATTAAAATATAAAAAAGCCGGGGTGGGGATATAACTCTATACACAAAAAGTCATAGCCCACCATAATCTCAAAATTTTATTTACTTAAAAGGTAACTTCTCATCAATATTATCTGGGATTCACATGAATCCATCTGCACCATTTGTTATTCTTCCAACTAATATTACCTTATTTATAATTCCCTAAAACCCTTTCTTTTTCAGTCCCAATCATTATTTTTCGCAAGTTGGCAAGCAGTGCCCTCGTACGTACGTGAGCGCATTTTGCTTGTTGGAGGCACATCCCCAATCCCCTTAGAATGTCATCTTCGATGCCAAGCTGCGCCCTCACTTTGTGAGTGCTGATACATTCCTGCTTTGCCGGAATTGCAAAAAAGCGGGCAACCACCAAGTTTCATTTTGATGATTGCCCGTAAATTTATCTTTGCTGCTGTCGCTTCATTCTTCAGGTCTTCGTCCTGATTCCAGGTCTGCTGTGTAGCATAGAAGGATTCCACATTTTGCTTCGCAATCTGATAATCCCGCATCTCTTTTTTTATTTTTTTATATTCGCCGTAAGCTGCTTTTTTCTCGGAAAGCAGTCGTGTAAATTCTTCATTCAGCTCTTTTACCTTCGGAATTTTTCCGTCCGGAAGTTTTGAAAATGCTTCCTTTGCTGCTTTGTGAAGAATGATTTCATCACGATGCGCCTCATAAAATTTTTTGCTGTAACCGGATTTACGATACGCAATGTATGTATCTCTGGTCTTTGCATAATTGATAATATGAGTTTTAAGCACCTTGTTCTGCGCCATCTTTTCCTCCGCATCTTTGATGATCTTCATAAGTTCATGATATCTAGCCGAACTTCCATCTACCAAAGCATCCAAAGTTTCCTTATCGTGAATATCGTGCTGCTGCAAAAACAGAATGGACTCTGCAAACTGTTTTACATTATATTTTTTCGCCCAGCGGACATAACCACCATTCTTCCCCTATGCCATCTTCTCCTAAATATCCACCACCAGATCAAACTTCCGCTTTTCTGATTTCACAACTTTCTGATCAGATACTTTTTCTTTCTTCTCAGGTAATTCTTTCTCTCCTGCAATTATTTTTTTCAGATTTTCTTCTGTATAATCTTCTCCAAGAGAACGGAATCTGATAAAACGCTTCTGCTCTTTCCCGCATATTGCAGTATGCTTTCCACGTTTAATCTCATACCCTTCCTGCTGTAATAATTTCAGAAGTTCTTCAAAATCCGTCGTTCTCTGCTCCAGGCATTTCAGAATATCTTCCCTGATGACATCCCTCATACTGGTCCGTTCCGGGTACTTTGTTCTCTTCTGTCTCTCACTCAGTTTTACCTTCGGAATGATGGAAAGTCCATGCTCCAGACAGATAATGTCGCTGAGTCGCTGCAATACAATTTCTGAAAACCAGAAGTCACGAAACTTCCGATCACAATCCAGATTAGTGGAATTGAAAATGATATGATTATGAATATGTGCCCGATCCACATGGGTTGCCACGATAAAAGCGTGCTTCCCTTGACTGCTCCCTCACTGCATTTTTCCTCACAGATACAGGTCATTTCCTGACTCTGTGCAAAGGCTGTCACTGGCGCCATTCCAGCAAGTGCCGCCAGACATGCGACCATGCCTCCCATAATCTTTGCTGCGATCACATTTTTTACCTTAATCATTCTCTTTATCTAAAAAATCCTCCTCTTCGTTATCTGTTTCCTGTTCATTTTCTTCCTCTGCATCTGTCTCCTTATCGGATGCAGTTGCCGCCGGCATTGGTGCCTAACCACTTAACAGGTCCTGTAATCTCCCACCATTGGCAAGCTGCAAAAACTGTGCCAACTGTTCCGGTTATAAGTTGTAGGACGCCACATCACTGACGCTCTGTAAATTTTCCTCTTCTTTCAGCTTTGCTTCGAGCTGCTTTACTTTGGCATCCGCTGCATCTCTCTTGGCTACTGCCTTTTTCAGATCTGCACGGAGCTTGTCTAACTTTGCATACATAGAATCTCTCCTTTCTTCATAGCAGCAAAAAAGCCACCTTCCGGTGACTTTTACTGCATTTTTACTGTATTCTTCCATGGCAACAGGCATGTGCCCGCCAGTATGCTGTATCATAGGATGCATACTGGATTACCACAATGAATCATGATCTTATTGACCGGATCTACCACGATACCCACATGTGAAGCTCCGGCTGTGTTATAGGTTCCCTGGAAAAATACCAAATCCCCCGGCTTTACATCAGAAGCTGCCACCCTCGCGGTTTCGTTCTTCCAGCCATTTGCTGTAAGTCTGCCATAATTCCAGCCGTTGCCACTGTTATTGATGACATAGCTTACAAATCCCGAACAGTCAAAACTTGTGCTCGTTGAGGAACCTCCCCATACATAAGGATATCCCAGATATTTCTCTGCTTCACGGAGCATATTGGAAAACTGCTGATCCGTCAGATATTCTCCCGGCACAGCATATCTTTCATATTCCTCTGATACTCCCGGATTGGCATACACATTATCTCCGAAGATATCCGGTTTATTACCTCTCGTTTCCAGAAGAAGGTTATATTTCTCCATCTGTTCCTGCGTGAGACCTGATGCCCCGACCGCTGCGGATATGCCATTATTGGTAAGTGTCGTATTCAGTATCTTATACTCATACTCTACTTCCACCTCATAGGATTCATATACCTGATATGGAACTGACACGGTATAGATGTAGGATTCCAGATGGCCATTCAGCCCAACATTTTGGACTTTACAACCCCGGATAGCTCCCTTGAAGTCCATTCAGGACGCGTCAGCCCTCAAAGCAGCCTAATCAGCTATTCTTACTCCCAGCCATTTCTAACTCTATATGCTCTCTACGCTGATATGCTCTTTCCAGTATACAACTGGTAATATCTGCCCTTCTCTTCCATGAGCTGGTCGTGCGTTCCACGCTCGATAATTCTTCCCTGCTCCATAACCATAATACAGTCTGCATTGCGGACTGTAGAAAGTCTGTGTGCAATAACAAATGATGTTCTTCCTGACATAAGCGCATCCATACCCTTCTGGCCTCCGCCATGAAGCACAGTATTATAGCCATCCGGAAGTCTCTTGATGAATCCATCAGCATTGGCAAGTCTTGCTGCTGCGATGCATTCCTCATCACTCGCCTCAAGCCTTCCGTATCTGATATTATCCATGATTGTACCCGTAAAGAGGTTAGTATCCTGAAGAACGATACCAAGGCTTCGTCTTAAATCATTTTTCTTAATATTGTTGATGTTAATTCCATCATATCTGATTTTACCATCCTGAATATCATAGAACCTGTTGATAAGATTAGTAATTGTAGTTTTTCCTGCTCCGGTACTTCCGACAAATGCAATCTTCTGTCCCGGTGTAGCATACATTTTAATATCGTGAAGTACCATTTTGTCCGGATTATAGCCAAAGTCAACTCCGTCAAATGTTACATCACCAGCAAGTCTTGTGTACTCTGCACTGTTACCATCCTTTGCAGGCTTCTTCCAAGCCCACATCTCAGTATTTTCTTTAGTCTCAATAAGCTCATTATTCTTGTTGTATCTTACATTTACAAGCTCAACGAAACCTTCGTCAACCTCCGGCTTCTCGTCACATAACTCAAATACTCTTCCGGCACCAGCCATCGCCATAACGATACTGCTCACCTGCTGGCTTATCTGTGTTACAGGCTGTGTAAAGCTCTTGTTAAGACTTAAGAAAGCAACAAGTGTACCAATTGTAAGTCCTGAAAAATCACTCAGAGCAAGAATACCACCAACTATTGCACATAATACATAGCTGATATTACCTATATTACCATTAACAGGCATTGTGATATTAGCAACCTTGTTAGCGTTATTGGCACTCTCACGAAGCCTGTTGTTAATCTCCTTAAACTGCTCAATACTTTTGTCCTCGTGGCAGAACACCTTGACAACCTTCTGTCCTTCCATCATTTCTTCGATATAAGCGTTAACCTTACCGATATCCTTCTGCTGCTCAACGAAATATTTTCCGGAAAGTGCACTCAGCTTGGAAGTTACATAAAGCATAATAACAACCATCACAACCGATACGATTGTAAGCGGAATATCAAGCACAATCATACTTACAAATGTAGATACAAGTGTAATGCATGAATTGATGACCTGAGGTATACTCTGACTTATAAGCTGTCTTAATGTGTCGATATCGTTAGTATATACTGACATGATATCGCCGTGTGCATGAGTATCAAAATACTTAATAGGAAGTGACTCCATATTAGTAAACAGCTCTAATCTCAACTTCTTTAAAGTTCCCTGACCAACATTTACCATAATTCTGTTGTAGCAATATGAACATAATACACCGACCATAAGAACTGCAGCGAGCTTAATAAGTGCGCCTGCAAGCGGTGCATAATCATGTACTGCTGACTGTGTCAGCGGAATAATATAACTGTCAATAAGCTTCTGGATAAACAGCGTTGCTATCAGTGTTGTAAGTGCTGAAACAAGAATGCACACAAGCACTGCTATACACGAAAACTTGTAATTCTTTAAAATATATCCAAGCAGCCTCTTCATAAGATGAAGTGGATTTTCTTTATTCTTCTTATTCTTCATATCAATATTCTTATCCATATGCTGCCTCCTATTCTCCTGCCTCGTCAAAATCACCGCCGCCCTGTGTCTGGACCTCGTAGATTTCGCGGTAAACCTTATTGTTCTCAACAAGATTTTCATGAGTATCAAAACCACTCACACAGCCATTCTCAAGCACCAATATTCTGTCTGCGTCCTGAATACTTGAAATTCTCTGTGATACGATAATCTTGGTAGTTCCTGGTATCTTTGTTGCAAATGCTTTCTTAATCTTAGCGTCTGTGGCTGTATCAACAGCACTTGTTGAATCATCAAGAATAAGAACCTTCGGGTGCTTAAGCAGTGCTCTTGCGATACAAAGTCTCTGTCTCTGACCACCGGAAACATTGCTTCCCCCCTGCTCAATCCATGTATTGTATTTATCAGGCATTCTCTCAATGAATTCATCTGCACAGGCCTGACGGCAGGCTTCTATGCAATCCTCCTCAGACGCATTTTCATCGCCCCATCTCAAATTATCAAGAATAGTTCCTGAGAAAAGCACATTTTTCTGAAGAACAACTGAAACCTCATTACGAAGGCAATTCGTCTTGCACTCGCTGCACTCATTGATACCATAACAAATATCATAGAAAGCATCATAAGTGCCATCATCATGCTCATTACATAGCTGAACATTGATGTCAGATTACCCGTTGTCATAGTTCCATCTGTAATAAAATGTGCCGCAAACCACGAAAGCGCAATAATACTTCCATATATAACAAACATCATAATAGGATTGTTGAAAGCAAGCCATGATTCTGCCTTAACAAATATCTTATAAAGATTCTCGGCAGCCTTACTGAATTTCTTATTCTCATGGTCTTCTCTTACAAATGCTTTGACAACTCTGATTCCTGTGATATTCTCCTGGACACTTGCATTTAAATCATCATATTTGGCAAAACCTTCTGTGAATATTGGAGTCACCTTATATATAATAAAGAAAAGTACAAACCCAAGAAAAATAAGCGCACCTAAGAATATAAGACTTAATGTAGGATTGATAACAAAACACATAACCATACTACATATCATCATAAGTGGTGCTCTTACTGCAATTCTTAAAATCATCTGATATGCATTCTGCACATTTGTAACATCAGTAGTCATACGGGTAATAAGACCTGCTGTGCTGTATTTGTCTATATTAGAAAATGCGAAGTTCTGGATATTCGAATAGATTCCCTCTCTTAAGTTACATGCAAATCCGGTAGAGGCCAAAGCCGCATATTTTCCTGCCTGAATTCCAGCAAACAGACTTATAAATGCAAGCACAAGCATAAGTCCGCCATACATTAACACCTTGCTCATGTCTCCCGCCTGAATACCCTTATCGATAATACTTGCCGTAACAAACGGAATAAGTATCTCCATAAGAACTTCAACAATTATATATATTGGCGTCTTTATCGAGACTCTTTTATACTCACCAATATATGCCGATAAAGTTTTTAACATTTCTTACACTTCCTTTCACAGTTATTCACATCATCGTATACTTTTTGTAACAGACGGTGTAATTCTTCTTTTTCATCAGCAGAAAGCGCTGAAAGAAACCATTTTTCTTTGTCATGCATTGCCTTGCCTGCATGAACGCACATGGCTCTGCCCTTGTCTGTTATTCTCACATGCTTGACTCTCTTATCTGAAGGGTCATAGAAGCTTTCTATCATCCCCTTCTTTTCAAGCCTTGCTGCTGTTCCCGCTATTGTCGCCTGGGCTACGCCAAAGTGCTTCTCTAGCTCCTTAAGCGTAATACATTCATCTTTAGTTTCATTAATTATCATAAGCATCTTAACCTGTGAAGATGTCATGTCATCTGCTCTTAACTCCTCATTGGCACATCTTCCAAGAATATCATTAAGACGCTTTATAAGTTCTCCACAATGGAGTGACTCTCGCTGCATATCTGCTCCCTTCGTAACAAAACGACATACGAACCTGCCATTCTTTTAATAAAAATCTTAAGTCGCTTTGCTATATTACAAAAATGACAGCACGCTGTCAATAGCATGCTGTCATTTTTATTTTTATTTAATATTTAATCTTATCTGTAATAAGCAGGCTTCAGATGAACCGGAACACCATCTGAGTATTCAGCAATATTAGTTCCCTGAATAAGTGGCCTTACATACTTAATATACTCATCAGAAATATCTGTTCCCTCTGCGGTTATCCACTCTGCTGGGAACTTCTTTTCCTTATTGCATATATCGTTCACATCTGCAAGTCCGTAATTAATCTCATATCCGTTAGTATCATCTCTTACAAACGTAATCATTTTTCCAGTTTCACCGTCAAGAGCTGCTACAACCGCTGCCTTTCCTGCTTTTTCGGCTTCATCAATATCTGTTGCTGAAGCAAGAAGTGATGAGCATCTCTGTGGAAGATTAAGCTCAATACTTCTGCATTTGATTCCAAATTCTGCTTTAACATAATTTTCAAGATACTTTCCACAGCCTGTAAGCATCTTATGTCCAAAGCCATCAACCGATGCCGCATCTGCATATTCACATATGAATCTGCCGTCTTTGTCCGCAATTCCTTCCGATACGCACACAACAACTGCAGTTTCCTGTTCAAGTGCCGCCTTAAGTGACTTCTTGAATTCTTCCATATCAAATGCATGCTCTGGCATATATATAAGATAAGGATTTCTGCTATACTCTGTTCTAGCAAGTACTGAGGCCGCTGTAACCCAGCCTGCATGCCTTCCCATAAGTTCAACAATTGTCACAGACGGATGTGCATAACATGTTGCGTCAAGTATAATTTCTTTTAATGTTGAAGCAACATATTTTGCAGTTGAGCCGTACCCTGGAGTATGATCTGTCATTACAAGATCATTATCAATTGTCTTAGGTACACCTATAAATCTTATGTCCGATTTCTTCAATAATGCCACTCTTGATAATTTTGACACTGTATCCATTGAATCATTGCCACCAATATAGAACACATATCCAATGTTCATCTGTGCAAATGTATCAAACAATTTATCATACACCTTATCCCCTAAATCTTCTGGAAGCATATACCTGCAGCTTCCAAGAAAAGAAGCCGGTGTTATCTTTAATCTATCAATCGGCTCATTATCTGCCACTTCAGAAAGATTAATGAAATTGCCTGCCAGAAATCCCTCAATTCCATGCACCATGCCGTACACAGTGCCAATCTTTTCCTTATTCCTAAGTCCTTCCTCAATCACTCCATATAATGATGAATTAATAACCGCTGTCGGTCCGCCTGACTGACCTACCAGAATATTCTTTAACATACTCATGCCTCCTACCTTATTGCTGTTGCTGTTGCTGTTGCTTAGATTGTATCACCTGTCAATTATTGATTGCAACATGATACCTATCAGTAGTCGCATTTTTTATTTTCTTATAGGAACATTTCAGCCATTTTCTATCATTTAAGCTGTCTACACAGCAAAATGTTCCTATAAATTCTGTTTTTGAAGTCATCTTATAGGTCTTTTTCTGCATTTTCACAATGATTTTTTTAAAATACACCTATTTTTCTCAAATTCCACCTATAAAGTTAACTTATTTTTAAATTTTATAGGAAACGGCGGCTAAATCGGCAGACAGAAGATAAAACTCATATAATAATAATGTTCCTTAACAAGTTGACACATTTCCACTAAGCGTATAATATTCAATTATTCACATAAGGCGCTTAAAAACAGCGCAGGAATGGAGTTTAATATGAGATTCGTAATACAGCGTGTTAATCATGCAAATGTTAAGATAGATGGCGAAGTTGTTGGAAATATCGGACATGGTCTTTTGATTCTTTTCGGGGCTGGTCATGACGATACAGAAGAAATGCTTCCAAAATATGTAGACAAGATATGCAAAATGCGTATTTTTGAAGATGAGAATGGCAAAACTAATCTGTCGCTGGCAGATGTCGGTGGCGAGCTGCTTATTGTAAGCCAGTTTACACTTTATGCGGACTGCCGCAAAGGCAACCGCCCAAGCTTTACTAATGCCGGCGCGCCTGATATGGCTAACGCCCTTTATGAAAAATTTGTGGCAATGTGCCGTGAACGTGTTCCTAAAGTTGAAACCGGCAGATTCGGTGCTGATATGAAGGTCAGCCTTGAAAACGACGGACCATTCACAATACTGATAGATAGTGAGGATTTCTGATATGTTTAGAATGTGGTGTAAGCTCTTTGACGACAGAGGGCATCTTATCAAAGACACTGTAATTAAAAATGCGGATTCTGATTTAAACAGAACCCGCAAAATATTCGCTGCTATTCATGACGCATGCTATGAATTCGACCTTGCCGAGCCAATCTGGCTCGATTCCAATGTTTCAGAATTCCAGCGCCACTCGAAAGTACGCTTCACTAAAGATAACTTTGTTGAAGATATCGAATTTGCTTATATGGAAATTGAGGTTATTGAGGAAGATTAGAAATACATTGACTTTTTGCGCGAAGAATATCAATCTCATTTGATATATTGCGTTTTAAAAAAGTATTCTTCTTTTTAACATCTAATTATAGTGAAAATGCGGACTCCAACCGGAATCCGCATTTTCACTATAATTTCACATATATTTATTACCATACATTAAACAATAACATTTCGCTCTTCCCCAGCCATAAATGCCTTGATATTAAGATATATCTCGTCCATCAGGCGGGTTCTCGCCTCGTATGTCGCCCATGCAACATGAGGGGTAACGATAAGCTTGTTGCTGTCCTTAATTGTAAGAAGAGGATTGTCCTTAGCAACCGGCTCAGTAGTTATTACATCAAGTCCTGCTGCAGCAATCATGCCTTCATTAAGCGCTTTTACAAGGTCTGCGTCATTAACAATCGGGCCACGTCCAAGATTCAGAAGAACTGCGCTGCTCTTCATCTTCTTAAGTGTCTCATAATTAAACAGATTTTCTGTATATTTGTTAAGCGGTGCATGAATTGACACGATGTCCGATTTCTTCAAAAATTCATCAAGCTCATATCTTTCGTATGGCACATCATAGCTGTGACCGCTTGCTGAATAGTATATTACATTACAGCCAAAGTCTGCTGCAATCTTAGCAACGCCTCTTCCTATATTGCCAAGTCCGACAATTCCCCATGTCTTTCCTGCCAGTTCATGAAACACATTTGCAAAATGTGAGAAGCAAGGCCACTCGGCATACTCACCGCTCTTTACGAAGTCATCATAATATCTCATCTTCTCGATAAGATAGAATGCAAGTGCAAATGTGTGCTGTATAACTGACTGTGTTGAATATCCGGCAACATTGGCGACTCTTATTCCATGCGCTTTGGCATATTCTGTATCGATATTGTTGTAGCCTGTAGCTGCCTCTGCCACCATCTTAAGATTAGGCGCAGCTGCCATGCACTCTGCGTTCATGTTAGTTTTATTAATAATAACAACATCAGGATTATGCTCTTTCATTCTTACAACAGCTTCCTCATAAGAACTTAAGCTGTATGTCACAACTTCGCCAAGCCTGTTAAACTGCTCAAGCGAAATATCATCTCCGTATGTCATAGTTTCCAACATAAGTATCTTCATAATAATCCTCCGTTTCTGCACATTTTTGCATAATTATCGTACATTTTTAATAATTTCCCTGTACTGTTTATTTAGTTTCACAAGTTCCCTGTCTACATTTTTTAGTAAAAAAAGTCGTCCTGCACCTTTCATTTTCTTAAATGGTTTTACAGTCAGCCTGCTATGTATATCGACATTTCCGCTGTCATCATCTGCATAATTTCTGATTGCTATTAATACAGTCTGCATATAAACCTCCCAAAAGACATTGAATACTACCGCATTATACATCTTAATTAAAGCAGATATTGTCGAACCACCGTCTGATTAAATATTTGCAACAAGTTCCTTCATAACCTTGACATTGTTAGCAATTGCAAGCTTTTCAAATGTTGGGTAATCCATTGTTGCGCTGTCATCAGCCTTATCTGATATAGTTCTTAATATTACAAATGGAACTTTATTAAGGTAAGAAACCTGTGCTATCGCCGCTCCCTCCATCTCTGTACAGAAGCCATCGAAATTGCTGCTGATTCTCTCCTTAACAGCCTTGTCTGATATGAACTGGTCGCCGCTTACAACTCTGCCGACATGTACTCCGATTTCCGGAACTGCATTTTTACAAGCCTCGCCAGCAAGTTTAATAAGTCTTTCGTCTGCTGCAAATGAAAGTGTATCCATTCTTGGAATCTGTCCTAAAGGATATCCAAATCCTGTCGCATCCATGTCATGATGAAGAACATCTGATGAAATAACAACATCTGCAATATCAATCTCTGCCTTAAGTGAACCAGCAATTCCTGTATTAATAATATAGTCAGCCTTAAAGTCATCGACAAGAATCTGTGTGCATGCCGCTGCATTAACCTTACCAATTCCGCTTCTTACAATAACAACATCTTTCCCGGCAAGCTTTCCTGCTTTAAATGTCATGCATGCCTTAGTTTCCTCGCGGGTAATCTCCATTACCTCAACAAGCTGCTCTACTTCTTCGTCCATTGCGCCAATAAT
>QWCN01002595.1_pt1 | contig 23240 bp, 25 predicted proteins | sample 1972711 | NCBI WGS metagenome assembly QWCN01 (sample SAMN09866707, study PRJNA288562) | Human gut metagenome isolate term1_stool, whole genome shotgun sequencing... | isolation source: gut | host: Homo sapiens | place: USA: California
ATAAAAGCATTTCATTGTTTCATCCCTCCGTTTTTTCGTTTTCCTGCATCTCTTTGCGCGCATAATATCCGCAAAGCATTTTGTAAATCACACAGATTTTGTAGTTTTGCGGATGTGCGCAGAACCGATATACAATTTCCCTCCTTCCGATCTTGTCCGGGAAAAATACGGTTGCCCCCTCGCAAAACAACTCACCGTCTTTTTCCTTTTCGTAGAACGGACAGATCCCTCTGATTGCCACTTTCCCGAACACTCCTTTCCGTTTTCTCTCCCTCTTTGCTCTCCCGCTTTTTTCCGCGCGGAAAGAACGGACAAATCACGGCGCTTTTTCGCCGCATTCCCCCGCGCTTTTTTCATCCCGCGTCATATTTGTTCCGTTTTTCGCCTGTCACCCCCCGCCGCGGCACGCCCGTGCGCCCGCTCCATGACGGAGGAGGCGGCGCATCGTCAAAGGCGCGCCCGAACCACGCAATTTTCGCATCGCGCTTGTAAAACCGAAAATGAAGATAAAATTCCCCGTTCACCGCGTTGTACCGCGCGTCATAATCGTCGCACAGATATAACTGCGGAAACATCTCCCACAGCTTTTCCATGCTGTAATTGTGCCGGAACAAATCTTCGCAATCCGCTTTCGTGAAGTTCCGCCCGTATTTTCCGAATGCCCGCGGCTTTTTGTATTCCTCCGCACGGGGCTGTACCAAATTCTTGGAGGATACCCACCGCCGGCGCATCACATCCGGCTGCCGCGCCAGGTATACCGACAGATCGGCACAGCCCGTCTGACTGAGCTCCAACCGCTCCGCCTCCATCCGCTTGCCCTTTTTCCATAGCTTCTTCAGCTGCGCCTTTTCCACACCCTTCAGCGCGTTGCAGATCATGTGATGGTGCAGCCGCCCGGTCTGCTCTCCCCGCGATGTGACGTAGATATATTTCAGCTCTTCCCCGCTTTTCCGGTAGAGCCTGCGCAGCCGCTCCAGATAATTGCGCATGTCCCGCCGCGCAATTTCCTCCGTGTCCGGGTACCAGCCGTTGTCATAGGTCAGCGTCAGCACCCAGTCCCCGCCCTTAAAATTCATATGTACCAAACGGATTAATCGCCGCTGCGCCGTATAATAGTTGCAGTTTGCCTGCGCCTCGCTCGTTTTTTTGTACCTTGCACGCCGCCCGCTCTTTTTCGGTTCACGGAATGCCGGGTAGATGTCAATGTCCACCCGATCCCCTGTGTCCCACTTCTCCGCAATATACCGCTTTTTCTGTCCCTGCATCGTTTCCCCGTCCTTTTTTTTCTGACCAACCGAAAACTATTTAAAAACGCATCTGCCAAACGCATCCTTCAAATCGCCTCAAACATTCCAACCCATCCGTCTGCATAACCACGTCTTTCATCCGTTCCCGTCCCTCCGCCCGTTCCCGCATGAAAATTCACACACACATCCAAAAGCCTGTCCGGCACGCATCCCCCGACCATGCCGCAGCCGTGTCGCATTTCCTGATCCTCCCGCACCTTTCCTTTCCGGCAAATCCTTTCCCGATCATCCTTTCCCGATCATCCTTTCCCGCATCGCCTTGACAGCATCCTCCCTTTTTTCGTCCGTTTCCGTTTGCTCACACCTGTTCGCAAATGCTCCCGCACCCCTGACAGGGGCGGAAAGCGGACAGACAGAATGCGCACACACCGTTTTTGTTTTTCCCCTCTCTCCGTATCGCGCGCTTCCCGTCTCTCATGCTCCGTCTCTCTCTCGATCAGCGCCTCCTGTCTCTCTCCGTTGTCTCTCCGGACCGTTTCTCTCCTCACCCGCATTCCCCCGCACGCGCGCACATGCGCATTACCGTGTCACAAAATCACATTTATCACTCTTGTACAGTTTTTCATTTCAAAATTCGTCATTTGTTAAGATAACACACAAGCCCGTTTGCAGAGCCCCGCAGCTCTGCAAAAAATAATCAAATTTTTTTAAGTTTTTCAAAAAAACACTTGACAATATCACGTTATCGTGATATAATATTATTAGAGAAAAGGAGTGAAAACGATGCCTGTTTTATCAAGATTTTACGGAATTGTCATTAGAATGTATTTTTTACAGAGTGAGCATAATCCACCCCATATACACGCTATTTATAATGAGGATGTCGCATCCATTGACTTTATGACTGGAAATGTTCTTGACGGTCATCTTCCTGCAAAAGCGTTGAGCATGGTGCGAGAATGGATTAACATCCACAAGGAAGAACTGATCAACATATGGGAAACACAGGATTTTAAAAAAATCCCGCCGCTTGAGTGAAGGAGGTTTATATGTTTCATAAAATAAAGAATGTTTCCGCACTTCCTGATTTTCGTTTAAGCGTTCAATTTTCCGAAGGCGTAACAAAGCTTTATGATATGAATCCGTGCGCTGAAAAATTGCCTTCGTTCCGATCGTTGCTGAAAAATCAAGAATTGTTTTCATGCGTTACCGTCGATACAGGCGGATACGGTATCATCTGGAATGATGAATATGATTTGTCCTGTGATGAATTATGGGAGAACGGAATGCAGATACAAACGCCGTTTGATGGCTTGATCGCACTCAGTGACGCAACCGCGCTTTGGGGACTGAACGAAAGCACACTCCGCAAAGCTATCTCTTATGGTAAACTCGTAAACGGAGTCGATGTTTGCAAATTTGGAAAGCAATGGGTGATATCTTCTGAAGCTATGCAAAGAGAGTACGGCTCTTCAAAAATATAATGATGTACTTTCGATTTGCACATTTTTTCCATATCGTAAATCAAGAAAATATCCGCAATCAAACCATTTTCCAAAACGTCCGATGCCACAGCCCTTTTGTGGGCTGTGGCTCTTTTTTTATTCCGCAATGCTGTTTTTTTCCGTCTCCCGATCGATCGTTTTGCACCTTTTTCCTTTTCCTTCCGTCACTGCAGAAATCGCCCGGACGGCATCCGACCGGATTTCGATCGTCCGGATGATTGCAAAATAAGCCTGACATCCCGAAATCTTCGCAATATAGGCAATCCTTGCACCGTACCACTTCCACCGCATCGGCGGTTGGTGCATCAGACAAAATTTTTTGCAATTTCTTTTGAACAACTTGATTAACGAAATATGTTAGTTCATCTGTAACATTGCATTGCGATCTGATGTACGCTTCGCTTTCTTCCGAAAGCATTTTATCCGCATCAATATACCGTGGACTGTTTTGCAATTCTCTTTATTCTCCTTCCCCCACCGTTTCATCATATTGCAGCCCGAACGCCGCCAGCTTCTCCCGGATCAGCTCCGCTGTCACCTCCACGTCCGATTCCACCACACGCACCTTGTGCGCCTTCGCGTTGCATAACCGCAGCCGCCCGTAGGTGTATTCCATCTCAAGGCCTGTGCTCCGCAGCTGCTCCCCCAGCGCCTCCAAAAGCACCTCCGCCTGCCGCACCGGCTGCCCGATCGCAGGGCGATACCGCTCCGGGTTCCCGTTCAATTCTGCGATAAAGCACTGCGCATATCGCCGCAAACGTGCCTCCCCGAAGCGTAAGCCACGAATCTCATGCAGCGCAATCATCGCCGCATATAAGCACCGCCGCGCGATCATCCCCCAGTTTCGGTCTTGAGCACATTCGATCGTCGGCAACCCCCGGAGCGAAATGCCCTCCGAAGCAAAATATTCCTCCATTCCACGGTCCATCTTCTCCACGTCCGCCTGCTGTTTTCCAACCTCGTCCGCATCATAGTCCGCATAATGGACAATCACATTCTGCATGTGGATGTATAGCCCCGTCACCATCGGCATCGTCGCATATTTTTCAAATTCCCGGCGAAATGTCCCGATCAGCAGCATAATCACCGCCGCCTGATATTTTCGCATTCCCTCCCGGTATCCCAGCCGCTTTCCGATCGCCTTCATGCCCGCTTCTCCTTTTTCCGTCCCGCAATCACGCGCCGTACCAGTTTTCCCGCCGCGCCTGCCGGGCCATGCACAGAATATTCCACACAAACGCACGGTCGTGCCGCTCGTCCGTGTCCCCTCTCTTCCATTTCAGATAATGCCGCACTGCACTGTCTACATACCGCGCAATCGGGATGCCCTTTTCCCAGTTTCTCTCGCCATCCTCAAAGTGTACCGCCACCTCCAAAAGCATGTCCGCCATGCCGCGAAAAAGCCCGAATGCCGGTTCACTTACCTCCCGCAGCAGCACCCACAGCGCATCGCGCTGCTTTTCATAAAAGAACCGTTGCAGCTGCACCAGCACCGGGTCGCAGTCCATCAGACACGCGCAGACGTCCAACGGCAGCAGATCGCACCGCCCTTTTCCGCGTGCCGTGTCACGCACCGCCCCGCTCGCAAATTCCGTCCGCTCCCCGGAGTCCAGAATGCGCGGCACATCATCCTTTCCGGCTTTTCTCTTTTCCCGCTCTTCTTCCTCCAAACGCTCCGCAACCGTCCGTATCTCCGGCTTTTCTTCCGTCTTTTTCTGTGTCTTTTCCCCGCGGTTTCGCGGCAGCTCCTGCTGCTTGATTCCGCCGGCTTTCAGAATCTGTATGATCTCTTCCCGGCTCATGTAGTTGAGATCGGCAAGGATTTTCACCTGCTCCCGCTTGTTTTTCGCCTCCCGGTAATTTCTCACGATTTCTTCATCCGTCATGTATCGCGCCTCCTCTTTTTATTTTGCACTCATTCTAAATTCCCCCAATCGGTCAGATATCTCATGATTGCAATCATGCAATCCTCTTTGTGATTGTCCGAGCTGCATCCGCCGGTCGGCTGTCCGTTCCCGTCCAGCTCCGCACAGACGCAGCATTCCCCGGTGCAGAAATTCGGTCACTCCTCGTCATACAGCAGCGCTGCCACCTTGTGCATTCCCGCACGCCGCAGCTTTTGGATGCGCGTCTGATAGGCGGGTCGCTCCTCTCCCAGAAGGATCTCCAGCTCCTCCGGCTACAGCCCGATCCGCTCATATGCCATCAGCTTGCGCAGCGCCGCGTCTGCACGCGCCCCCTCTGCAAGGCAAAAGCTCCCGTCCTCCCCGCAAACAATCATCTTTTTCATGCCTCTTCCTCCTCTTCTTCTTCCTACTCTGTAAACAGACTTCCCTGCAGATCCGTTCCGTCCGGCGCAATCGTCTTGTTCCGCGAAATCACCGGCGCCAAAACAGAGGATATCTTGCTCTTCACATCCACACGGCTCCGATCTGCGTCCGGCGTCATCGTCACTTCGATTTTCAACACCCGCTTTTCCGTGGGACCGGTCGCACCGTCCTGAATGTTCTCCATAATTTTGGAAATTTCCTCATCGATTTTTCCCGCTTCTGTTCCGAGTACCGTTTCAAATAGCCGTCCGTTTCTCATGGATCTTCCTCCTCGATGTATGCCTCATGTGTTCCCATCAGCCACGCGCGCTCCTCATCCGCCGGCTGATATCCCAGCGCCTCCAGATACGCGTATAAGTGCTTCGCATCCTCGGCGTTTTCTTCGCCATATTTCCCATACCAGTCCGCCAATCGGAATTCGTCGTCAAATGCATCAAACAACGCACACAAAAGCAGCCTTGCCGCGTCCTGCTGCTCCGCCGTCGCACGGTCCAGATATTCCGTGTAGTATTCCACGCCGCCCTCACACCATCGAAACCGACGCATTGTGACCGCGTCAAAGTCATATCCCATCGCCTTGAATACATTCGCCGCATTTGCTTCTGCGCCGCGCATCATCCCGTCGCATGCAAACCGCAGCAGAGCATTCATGTGCTGCGCCTTGTTTTTGTTCTGCAGCCGCCAGCCTTTTACAAATTCGCCCCGCCGCTCACGCGTGCGCCGGGAAATATCCGAAAGGATTTCTTTCGCTTTCTGCCTCTCCTGTTCCTTTTCCTCCCGCTCACGCGCAAGCTCGTCCGCGATGCTTTGCTCCTCCGCGTCATTTTCCTGTAAGATCACCGCCGACGAATAAGAAGTGCCCTTGTTTGAAATATAAAAGCAGTATATTCCGCCCTCTTCCGGACGCTCCGTTTCGTTTTCCCGAAAGCTGCCTATGCTGATCCTGTTCACAACACGGTATCCCTCCGGCTGCTGCTCCACCTCCTGCGCCCATTTCATCAGCGCCTGACGGACGCTTTCCGTTTTTTCCGCAATCCTTTCCCTGTCCTTCTCCTGCCGCAGATACCAGTCGAAATTGCTCGTCCCGATGTACTGCAAAAGCGCGTTTCTCCGCTCCGGGTTTTTCACCTTTTCCAGCTTTTCATATTCCTCCAGCGTCGGCTGATGCGCGGAAAAGCTCTTTTCCAGTTCCCCGCGGTCCAGCTCCGTCAGTTTTTTTCTGCGGTATACCGTTGACTGCGAAAGACCGGTTTTCTCCGATATGCTCTGCACCGTCTCTCCCAGCTCCAGCATCATCTGGATGCCTTCCACCTGCTCCATCAGCGTCAGATCCGCACGCTGCATGTTCTCCGCCAGCATCACGGCAATCTGCTCGCTGTGCGTCATGTTCTGCACAACGGTGCACGGCAGCGCCTCCAGCCCCGCTTCCCGCGCCGCCGCAAGCCTGCGGTGCCCGATCAGCACACGGTATTGCCCCGGCTTTTCCGGATGCTGTGTCACCGTCAGATTCTGCAGCACCCCGCGCTGCCGGATGCTCTGCACAAGCTCAGTCAAATCCCCCAAATCCTTTCTCGGATTGTCCGGGTGTGCCTCCAAATGATCAATTTTGATGTATTCCATCTGTTCCTTCCTCCTTTACTTCCTCCAGCGAAAACCATACCCCCGCCCGCGCGTCAAAATACAGCTCGCTTTCATATCCTTCCACCCATACCGCATAGACGTCCGTCGCAATCCCGCGGATCATCCGCGGCACATTGCCCCGCTTCACATGCGTGATCGGCTTCCAGCCCTCATCCGTCCGAATCCGCATCGGCGTCAGCGCCCCCGTTGTCTCAAATACCGCGCAAACCGCCATCCGCCTCCGCAAATATGCCCTATGTCCGTGCATCTTCCGTCTCCTTTTTCTCATTTTGATTGTCGGTCAGGATCAGATCACCGTAGCAGATTTCACCTTTCCGCAATTCCGCACAAGTGATGGTCTTCATGCTGCTTTCAACGGTGTCATATACCGACACACCCGCAAAAATGCGTTTTTCCGAACTGATAAAAGACCCGGCTTTGATGCCCTCACCGGCTTCAATGCCATTACCGGCTTCGATGCCCAAACCGGCTTCGATGCCACAATCGGCTTCGATGCCCTCACCAGCTTTGATGCCACAACCGGCTTCAATGCCATCACCGGCTTTAATGCCCCAACTGGCTATAATACCCCTACCGGCTTTGATGCCACAACCGGCTACAATACCCATACCGGCTTCGATGCCCAAACAGGCTTCGATGCCCTCACCGGCTTTAATGCCCTCACCGGCTTTAATGCCATAACCGGCTTTGATGCCCAAACCGGCTTCGATGCCCCAACCGGCTTTAATGCGCCAACCGGCTTTAATGCCCTCACCGGCTTTAATGCCATAACCGGCTTTGATGCCCAAACCGGCTTCGATGCCCTCACCGGCTTTGATGCCCAAACCGGCTTCGATGCCCTCACCGGCTTTGATGCCCTCACCGGCAATCAGCGTTCCTCCCACTTTGATAGACATTTTGGAAATAACGGATCCACAAACAAACAGACTGTCATCCAGATCAATTTCAATGCTTTCGTCTGAAATCAGATCGCCTTTCAGAACATAATCTCCGTTTTCCTGCCGTAGCAGCCCTTCAAATTCCTTGTTTACCTTCATGCTGTTTTTTTCCTTTCTCTTTCATTACATAAAATCTCTGTCCGATATGCCTTCCGTGACCGTATCCTCATTCCCGCTTCGGGAAAATATGAATCTGCATCAGCATATCCCCGCCGATGTTCCGACCTGCCTGCGCCGAAACGCCGTATCGCCGGTTGTGATCCTTCACATCCCGCAGGTTTAGATTCATTCCGCCTCCGCATTCCCGTGCAAGATATCCGATCACCGCCCACAATAGCTCGTTTGTCTTCGCCGTCTGCTCCAATTCCTCGTCCAACTGACGCACACGCCGCCCCAGCTGCGCGATTTGCGCCCGCTGCTCCTTTTCCAGTTCTCTTAACAGTCGCAGACTGCTTTCATACGCCGCCTGTTGCGCATTTCCCTGCACCGTCTTCTTTCCGATCTTCTCCTGCATCCTTCGTTTCCTCCTCTTTTTCCGCGTTTCCGTCCGCCTTTTCTACGTCACGTACATCTGCCCATGTGAAGCTTTGACCGTTGTAATCCTCCATCTTTAACGACAGACACGTTTCCCCATCCTTTTTGAAAAAGCGCATCTGTACAATCCGCCGATATTTCATCACCCGTCTGCCAGTATTCATGCGGTATTGCACCGGCGCCTGCTCCTTCATCTGCTGCACCGCTTCCTCCTGTGTCATGTTTACACCGCTCCTTTCACGCCGCTGCGTACCATCTGCTGGGAGATCATCCGCGGAGCTGCATACGCCCCCCGCTTTGGCTGCGGCCACGTCGGATACAGCCGAAAGCAGTCCCCGCTGATGTATCCGTCATAGTTCGCCACCGCCTCTCCGTTCAGACGCGCCTCGATGCCGTATCGGTTCCTGTTCTCCGATACAATCACATATTCCAGCATCTGCTCCGGGTACCGCTCTTCCGCAGGCGTGCGCTGCGGCAACTTTTGCTCCTGTAAAAAAACATCCTCCGGACGTGCCGCCATGGAAGGCTTCCCTTCCTGCTGTAGATCGAGATACATCACCAGCCTCCCGTGCTCCATGCAGTAGCATACCGCGTTGATGCAGTCGTATCGCTCCTCCCGAAGCGTCCCAGGCTCCCGCGCGATCACAGCCTTTCCTTGCTCCCACGCCTCCAGCGCCTCTTTGCACGTCATGTCTCTTGTGCTTCCTTTCTGCTCCGTTTCTCCCGCAGCCGCGCCGCCTTTATGAGGTTCGAGCGGTACATCAGCTCGTCGTTGATCACTTCCATGGTTACATATTCGTATTTTGTCCCATACCCGACCACACATCGGTTCACAATCACCATCGCAATCCGCACCGCGATCTCCGCGTCCAGCTCCCGCACCCGCCCGGTCTCCAGCGCGTGATACGCGTCCTTGCCGATTCCAAGCTGCTCTCCCATCTCCCGGTTGCTGTACCCGCTCAATTGCCGAATCTTCGTTAAGTAAATCCTTCTCCGTCCCTTTTTCATATCCTGCTCCTTTTCCGTCCCTGTTTCTTTCAAATTCTTTTATTCCAGAGATTCCAGCCGCTCGTATTCTTCCGGATGCTGCGCGTAATACCGCGACATCACCCTGCAAAGCCGCTCACTCATTTTTGCTTTCCAATCGGCTACCTCCTCCGGCGTCAGCTCGTCAAACGGCACTGCCGTCCCGTCCGGTCGTTCCAGAAAACACACCACATCGTAGTGCCCTCCCCGCTCTTTTCTCTTTTTCTCCGAGGATTCGCATTTCTTCTTGGCTTCTGCCATTTCTTTCGCACCTTTCTCTCTTTTTCAACAGTATATGCACTCAAATCCCGTTTTTTTCTTCACATTTCCGACGGCTCAACACATGCACCTTCCGGCGCGGCATTCTCATCCAAAATTTCCCGCGGCACCTGTAGCCCCGTTTCCTCTTCAAACTTTGCAGCACTGATAAAATACGTCCACCGCTTCGGCGACGTGTGCATCGCATATCCGAAATTCAGCTTTCCGCACTGCAATCCCATATGCACAAATCTTGTGGTAACACCCATAATTCGCGCCGCCTGCTCCGGCGTCAGCCGCCCCGTTCTCCTTCCTCTCACCGTTTACTGCCCTTTCTCTTTTCTGTTGTTTTCATATTTTTTTCATTTTTTGTTTACTTTTCAAAATATTTGTGTTATACTGACAGCAGAAAGGTGGTCTTGATCTTGCAAACTCTGCAATATACGGTTCTTTGTCCCGTTCATTTCTGCAAAAAATCAATCCGCTGCTGCTATCATCGTCTTTCCACCGGATTTCTCATTATTCCGATCGGTTGTACCGATACGGTGTTCTGCGGTTCGATCTGCTCTGCATGCTTTGACGCCTGCCGAGAAACGGTTTCCCGGTTTTTATCCAATCCTCCTGAAATTTCACATAATCAAAATAATGAGAATCCATGATTTTTTTCCAATGCTCCCGGCAAAATATATTGCCCGGGGCTTTTCTTTTATCTGTTTTCTATATTTACTCAATATTGAGCATCGCGATTAAAAAAATAAACGTTAATTTCACAGCTTGGAACATGTAAAAGAGTGCATGCTTTTTCTATTTCACCCTGTTTCCATTCCCTCTTGTTTTTCATTTTTAATGACATAGTTCTTTCAGAAAGCCCCATTGCAGCTGCAAAAGCAGCTTGTTTTCCATACACCTCAATGATTCGCCCTTTTAATTTTGAGTAATCAAAATCCATATTCTTCTCCTCCTCTAAAACTCAATATTGAGTAATTGAATCATAGCACATGTATTTTTGTTTGTCAAGACATTTCTTCAATTTAATTGAATTTTTTTGTTGACTTTTTGTTCAATTTAGTATAATATTGATGTAGCGGAGGTGATATAAACATGAATACATTATTCAAAGGAGACAAACAGTCAACAACTGCAGAACGGTTGAAATTAATTATGGCTGAAAGAGATATGCGTCAAATAGATATCATTCATGCATGTAAGCCGTATGCTGAAAAATATCATGTTAAAATAGGCAGTAATAATATAAGCCAATATATTTCAGGGAGTGTTATTCCCGGTCAGACCAAAATTTTTATATTGGCAAAAGCATTGAATGTGAGTGAAGCTTGGTTGATGGGATATGATGTGTCACCGCATAGAAATGATGTTCCAGAGCCATCGTATGAAAGCCTTGGCCTCATGCGAATCAATACTAAAAAGTTTCCTCTACTCGGTGAAATCGCATGCGGTAAACCGATATTTGCCAGCGAGGATCGCGAAAGCTATGTGATTTCCGGAACAGATATCAATGCAGACTTTTGCTTGCTTGCCCGCGGAGACAGCATGATCGGCGCACGCATTCACGACGGAGATATCGTTTTTATCAAGAAGGCTGACATTGTAAATAACGGAGAGATCGCCGCCGTCATCATCGAAGACGAGGCGACGCTGAAACGCGTTTACTATTATCCCGAAAAGGGAAAACTTGTCCTTAACGCCGAAAACCCGCAATATGAACCGCTCGTATATGTCGGTGAAGAATTAAATCAGATTCATATCCTCGGAAAAGCCGTCGCTTTCCAGAGTGATGTGAAATAAAAAAATCCTCCCTCCAGAGCAGCTTCTGCACGCCATGGAGGAAGGAGACCGGGAAGTATGGCAGCTCGCAGAGCGCTTTGACGTCTCCGAAGATTTGATCCGCTTCGCTGTATACGAATATTTTGATATTGCGTGTTAAACATTCCCCCTTTTCTCTTTTTTCACACCATTTGAATACAAACGGAGTATATTATGAAAAGCATTGTATTCTTTGTATTTCGCACTTTTCGATGGATTTCTCAAAACGCAATGACCATTTTCATAACGTTTTTATGCTTTTTCATTTTCGCACTTTTCGTCGCATCCGTTGCATTCCTGATTGATAAAATCAAAAATCTGCGCCACCGCATAAAAGCCAGAAAATGCGAATACAACTGCAGCGCAGACAATCAAAAAGAACCCGTCAAAGCGTTGTCTTATACAGAGCGTCTGCAAATAAAAAAGGATTATTATGAAAATATCGTCTTCATGAAAATCATTTGCGCACTTTTCCTCTTTTTTCTGTTTTCGTATTTTTTCACATCCGACGCCCTTCTAAATTACTTCGGCATATATGATCTGTATCTGCAGGACAACGGTGTCTACTGCTACGCCGTTACCATTTCCAACGATATGGAAAGCTACACAGTCCCGGCAGAAATAATAATCCTGCATTCCGATCCTACAACGAAACCTTCCTACTGTATTGAAAAAGCAATCCTCCCGTCCGGCAAGAAAATATATTTTGAAGAAAACGATCTTGAAATCGAAGAATCTGTTTCTGTTTACGTCGAAAACGGCGATTTGTGGTCTTGCACCCTGCACAATGTGCATACCGTTTCAAGCAGTATTGACGAATACAGTTTTTACGATTTCGATGTTCTGGTGTTGATTCTGATCATTCCGACTTCGTTTATCCTTTGGTTTGTGTATCATATCTATAAGAAATTCATTTTTATTATTTTCTGATCGGTGGTGTATGTATGAATATTGAAACGTATTTGGAAAATCAAGGCTTTTCCTTATCTGATTTTTCTTCAGAAGATGCAGCATATCGTTTTGCTTTTGAATTTCTCTCCGATGATTTCGAAAAGATTTCGGAAGAAAAGCAGTGCGTTGTCACCGCTCTGTGGTCAAAATGCGTCTCCTTTGTCGTCATTCTCTCCGTCCTTTCTGCCGCGGCCGTTTCCTATTTTGTTTTTCACTCCGTCATAAAATCTGTTCTGATGTTCGTCCCTGTGCTTTTGGTATGCCTTTGCATCTTCGGCATGATATATTACATATCGCCATGTGTCAAGAAAAAAGAGCACCGTCTCAAAACACGCCCAGCAAAGCACCCGATCGTTCTTTGCGCGCTGATCTCTTTTGCTGTATCCCTGCTCATTTCCGCAGCTTCCCTGTCATGGATTCATGTGATCTATTCTCCTGCCGAACAACAACCCTTCGTCCCCACACACATCGTTGCATCCTCCACCGTCACCGTTAACAAAGTTTCAGGCTGCTACCACATTTTTTCAGATTGTCCCGCCGCGGAAAAAATCAGCGATGAAAACCGGTTGCTTTTCGATGAAGACGAATTCGAAGACTCTATGGAGGATGACTGGTACCTTTGCAAGCAATGTGAGAAACGGAGGAATTCATGAAACTGCCAAACGGTTACGGAACAGTATACAAGATTTCAGGAAAACGCAGGAATCCTTGGCTTGCCCGAAAAACCGTCGGTTGGGATGAAAACGGAAATCAGATCCGTCAGACAATCGGCGCATACCGCACCCAGAGCGAAGCGCTGCAGGCGCTGGCTGATTTCAACGAAAATCCGTATGATCTCAAGGCAAGCAAGCTGACATTCGAACAGGCATACGATCTTTGGTTCCGCGATCAATTCAACGATGAATCCAACCGATCCACCGTCAAGAACTACAGAATGGCATACCAATACTGTAAACCCATTTACAAAATACCGATCGGAGAGATCAAAACAAACAAGCTGCAGCCGCTCATTGATTCCTGTGAAAAAGGGTATCAGACGCAAACCCGCATTAAAACGCTGCTTCGCCGCGTTTTTGAATGGTGCATCGCACACGAAATTCTGCGCAAGAATTATGCTGATTCCATTAAGATCAATGAGAAAAAAGAGACTCATACACGAAACGCATTTCCCCGGGAGGATATCTGTCGCATGGCGTCTCTTGCCGATGAATCTCATTGCCTGAAAATTGTGATGATGCTCATCTATTCCGGCGTGCGTATCAATGAATTGCTGGAGCTGAAAAAAGACGATGTGTATCTTGACCTTCAATATTTTTTTGTACGAAAATCAAAAACCGACAGCGGCGTTCGTGCCGTCCCCATCGCTGACGCAGTCCTTCCGTACTGGAAACATTTTGACAAGCTTTCTACCTGTAACTATGCTGTGTGCACAGTGTCCGGACAGCCGATCGAATACAGCAACTTCGTCAAGAGATACTGGAACCCCACCATGGAAGAACTCGGTCTTAAGGATTACACCCCGCACTGCACTCGTCATACCTGTACCTCTCTGCTGAAGGTCGCCGGCGTAGATCATACCTTGGTCAAAAAAATTATCGGTCATAAATCTCAAATGGATTTGACCGAAAGCACCTATACGCATTATGAAATCAAAGATTTGCTCCGTGCAATCAATTCCATTGACATTTTCATGGAATAATTTTTTTGTTAGCTACGTGTTAGCTACGTGTTAGCTACGAGCAAAAATTCGAACGGTTTTCAACACACGAGAAAAGCAAAAATCCCCGTAAACACTGAGTTTACAGGGATTTTTGCTTTTTGAAAGTTATGGTAGCGGAACCATGACTATCCTTTGTTTTCAATACTTATAGACTTTTTTGTTAGCTATGTGTTAGCTACCATATAGACCTCGAATCACCCCCAAATAATTATTGACATAAGTATTACCATTTTTTGTCAGTTATAATAAAAAGCGGCAGATGGTTGCCCCTCTGCCGCTTTTCTTCCAGGTCATTCCAACGAATACCCCGCAATATACGGATTCTTTTCCGCTTTCCAACTGTACATTGCCCAAATTGCCGCTTTTTGCTCCTTTGAAAAACCAAAAGCATTCAGCGCTTCAATGCATTCCGCCTGCGAGATGCTTCCGTTTTCATCGATGCTTTTCAGCTTGTTCAGATAGTCTGCGTACATTTTCACGCTCAATCCGGATTTTTTCGACGCTTTTTCCATCTTTGCATAGGTCGAAGCCTTGAGAACAATCTGTGCAGCCTTCATCTTTTCCGATTCCTCCATGTCTTCCGATGCAATCACCTGCAGGCGCTGTGCGTTCGTTACGCCGTTTCGCCCTTCCTCCGGCTGCAGCTCGCTCAACTTTTCGGAAAGCCTGTATGATGCCTCAGAGTTGATTCCCGCGTCAAAGAACTTCTCGTATTTCGGCACTTCCGCACCGCAAAACGCCGTCTTTGCCGCATCCTTTGCTTCCGTCGTGAATTGATCGGACTCATTCAGATAGCGGTAGAATTCGGTTTTTTTCTCTGTGCCGGTCAGCTCCTGCTCGTCCAAATCCTCATATACCGCATTCATCTGAAGAAACTGATCAATATCCCCTCCGGCACTCTTTACATCCTCCCATCGTTTCAAGTCCGTTTTTGAAGCAATGCATTCCCGGTACAGCGCTTCCTTTTGTTCCGCCTTCAGTTCCAATTCCGATAACTTTTCCAGCCGAATTTCTTTCACGCTCTGATCGTCTGTTTTCTGCACATGCTGCACGTTGATGAAATCATGGAAAGGAACGCGTGCAGATTTCTGTACCGCATACCACTTTGCGCTGTCGCTTTCACTTGCCACCAAATCAAGATAGATCATTGCCTTGTATTCGTCGATCTCTTTCAACCCGTCCAGATACGCAACCTGCTCCAGCTTGTTATCTGCCCCGCTCACCTTTTTGATCACATCATATGCCGTTTGCCGGTTCATGTCACTGACTACCAGTTTGTTGAAACACTGCGTCTGCTTTACAGAAAGCGCCTGCTGTTCTCCTGCCCAGAAATCCTGGTTTTCCGACAGCGCAGATTTTCCGAACAATGCCGCCTGTGCCCACTTCCACGGACTGTTATTCACAGGGTACCGAAGCTCGCCGTTCTCCTTTCCTCCGACATAATCGCCTCCCTCGGCCATCACCGTCAGACCCTGTATTGTCTTTTTCGCCTGGTTTCCGACCGGAACAAATGTAGAGAGTGTTCCGAGTCCTCCGTTTTTCAGATAGTACAGCGCTTTGTCTGAATATGACTTTGCCTGCGCAAGTGCCTTTTCTCGTTCTTCCTCTGTTTCTGCCTTCTTTGCAAGATCTTTCACCTCCCAGTATTTTTTGAAATTATCTTTTGCCTTTTCAAGATTGTTCGTATCAATGTTCGGCATGGGTAAGCGTCCGTTATCATATCCAAGCAATGAAGCAACAGTTGAAACAAACGGCAAATCTCCCGAAACCTCTTCCTTGACCGCTTTCATTGCCAATTCCAGGTCAAACGAATCCTCTGTTTCATCGTCGTCACCATCGTCATCTCCTGCACCGAATATGCTCTTCAGCAATTCCAACAGCCATGCTTGCCCGGTCTTTCCGACGCCGGCTCCGGCAAACTCGCAGATCAACCCAAGCACATCAAACGGCGCCGGCGTCTGACCGTACACCGCAAATGCAATCTGATTGAAAATAAAGGTTCCGAGAATCCCTCTGGTTGCCATTCCTGCCGCCTGCATTGCCGCGGCCTTTCTGCCCTTCTCACGTTCCGTCTGACGGATTTCCTGCGGCAAATCCTGGACAATGTGCGCCCACTGGTTCACGACCTCCAACTGAAACATTGTGAAAATCCTTTTAAGCGGTGACTTCGATTCGAATAGCATCGGTTTCGTCCCCTTCATACGGCTGCCAACCACGCTTTCAGCAAACTGATCCGCCATCTCCAACGCGTCCAGCACATCCATTTCCCGGTTCTTCCCGATCTGTTCAAAGTATTTTGCCCGCACAATGATTCTGGATGCTACATCATCCACGGTTTCAAATACAAATCCCGCAATATCAGCCGCTTTTTCCAGTCCTGACGGGTTTACGCTCTTCACGCCGCGTTTTCCGGTGATAAAATCGCTGTTTTTGTCAAACTCCATCGTTTTGTTCAGATTTCCGCGCATCACATCCCATATTGCGCGCGCCACATTTCTGTTTCCGACTTTTGCAATCACCATTGGAAGCTGCACCAACTGATTAACCGCTGAAGAGATATTTCCAAGCACCGCCGCCATTGAAAATGCCTTTGTGATACGGTTTCCAACGTTCAGCATTTTTCTGTCGAATGTGCTTTCCGTTGAACGGTCTGCTATGGGCTGTTTCCCTGCAAGCTTGTTTGTGAAGTCGTCCAATATCGAAACATAGTTTCCGTATCTCTTGTCAACCTCTAATTTGCTCAACTGTTGTTCGTAGTACTCCTCCTTCTCCGGATCGTCCTTTTCCAGCAGCTCGTCCCTCAGCTTTTTCAGTCTATCTTTCAGATATTCCAAATTATCTTCTGAATAGGTATATCGCATCGTCTCGTTAAACCGCCGCAGCTTCATGATATCGTCTGCATGATACAGCACCTCCGAGAGATACCGCGTGTAGCTTTCATACGCTGTGCGGATATCACGCTGCGCTTTTTCTCCGCTGCGCTGCAGAAAATACGGGTTCCATTTCCGATTCGGCCTGTATGCTTCCGTCCTGCCCGCGATTTCCACCGGCAGAGCTGTCACGTTCTTGTCAATGCCAAGCCTCTGAAACAACTTTGTTGTCTTTTCCATGTTCTCCGTCTGCATATGCGGCGCATATCCCTTTTTGAACGGAATTTCCTCCATGCCGTGCACCACAAGGAAGTCATTGATCAGATCATAAAATGTGTCAAACCGTTCCCGGAAATATTCCGTCGCCCGCTGCACCTTTTCCGAATCGATTTTCTTCTGCTTTCCTCCGCGGATGTCAACCTTCGATCCTGCTTTCATCGCCTTGTTTTCATCCAGCGCATCAAATACCAACGCCGCCTCCGCGTCCGTCAGCTTCATATCGATCACAGGGTCAAGCCATTCGTTGAGCTTACGGATGCGCTCTGCCTCGTTCTGCCGCACGGGACGGAACAACTCGTCGTTGATTCTGTCTCCCATCTCCTTTCCGAACAGCAATCGGTTGTTCCGCGTCATGGTGTTCACATTCAGACGTATCGTTGAAACGTGTTTTGCTTTGCTCTCGTCTACTTTTTTCAGCAAATTCTCCATCTTGCTGTCATAGGAACGGTAGAGATCGCGTTTCACCTCTGCGGTGCTTCCCTGCTCCTTCAGCATGCGTAGTATCCGATACTGATTCGCCAACACGCGGATCTTGTTTTTTCCTACATTCTCTCCAAGATCGCCGTCTTCAATGTCCAGCGTTCCGTTTTCGACCAACCGAGCAAGTTCCCTCTCCTTTGGTGAAATTTCGTACTCCCGCGCAATTTTCCGAATGCGCTTTTCCTGCTGCTTCACTTCACGGTTTGCCGCCCGTATGGTTTCCGCGTTCGCATAGTGATTCGTCATCGGCTTTGCAATCCGGATACCGTTTTTCTCCATCGAGCTGATTTTCCGTTGGTTTTCCCCGCTTTCCTTCGTTGCGCGGATCTGTTCCTCTTCCCGTGCATTTGCCTCCTCTTCCGATTGCGGCGCGTCCTCGTTCAGAATTTGCTGCATTTGCTGCTCCAGGCTCTCCGTTCCGTAATCTCTTGCGATTCGCTCGTCGTTCGCCTTTGCAAATGCGCGCCGTTGCTCCTCGCTCATTTCTTCCTTTTTCGGATAAAACAGAACATCCGCCGGGATCACATCCGACGGAATGTCAATATCCGTTCCGTCTTCCATATTCTCCTGCGTCATCTCTTCGTCTGTCTCTGAAATAGAAAACCGCCGATTTCGACTGTCCTCTTTTTCGGACACTTCTCCATCTGCGGTTTTATTTATTTTTTCAGGAATCCCGGATACTCCTTCTTCACCCATTCTATCGCTCTTTTCGTTTTTTCTCTTACTCTTTCGATCAGCTCCTGTCCCTCTTCCGGCGTCAGATAATCCGAGTTTGTCTCCGCTTTCGATAATTCTTTCTGCCTGTCGCTTTGTGAGTTGTTCAAGTCTTGTTGCGTAGCTTTTGTCTGATAAATATTGCTCAACGTTCTTCCTCCCATACATTTCTTCGATTGTTTTGATCTGTTCCTTTGTCGCTGCCATGTTCACATAGCTGTCTTTCCCCTTGAATATAGATACCGTCCCGCGAACCGTTCCACCTGCTTTCTCCAAAAATCTTACAAGAGAATTTGTCGTCGTTCCGGTTGTCACCGTGTCATCTATGACAACAAATTCTTTTCCTCTTATGCTTTGCAAAACATCTTCCGAACATGAAAAAATCACATTCTCCAGCATTCTCTTGTTTGTGCTTTTGCTTTTCATGCTGTTCTTTGATGTTTTATATATCCCATCAAACACATTCAAATTTGAATTTCTTGACAAAATATCTGAAAAAACATGCGGCAATACGTTTTCGCTCGTTCCTATCATTCCTATAACAGGTACAGCATAACATCCTTCATAATTCCTTTGAACTTTTTCAAAAAACTCTTTATTACAAAATCTCAGAATAATTATACTTGCTGATTTTTCGTTTCCATGCTTTGCTTCTTCCAAAAGCATTCTCGTGTTTTCGATATTCATTGCAGAAGAATAATCTTGCGCATATGTCAGCATCTGCATCGGTATTGAATTGTTTTCATTATACTCCTCATTTTCCTCATTGTCAACCGTCTCCCCGTTCTTCGCTTCATAACTGTACAAATTCCCGCCAACGACAGATTGCCCGGCATTGATGTTTCTGCTCTCTCCCAGCGCCTGCGCGTACAGATCACGCACACGTTGCAGCTCTACCCGCTCCTGCGCGTCGGTGTTTCCGAGCTTTGCCAGCACCCGGTCAAGCCATGCACGGATGCTCTGCGCTACGCTGCGGTTTTCTCGCGCGATTTGCAGAATGCTCTTTTCATCCGTCAGCAGATGCTTCTCCACATACTCTGCCACCAGCTCCGCTTCCGCGTCCGCCTGCGTTAGAATCGTTTTGTTTCTTGCATACAGCGCCGTCTTTTCCCGCGCCATCTGCGCGATGTCCCCGCCGTCTTTTTCGATGAGGCGAAACACCTCCTGCTTGAGTTCCCCGTACTGCGACGCAAATTCCACACTGTGCGTCATCTCGTGCGCAATGATCTGCGCCACCGGGTTTTTGCTTTGCGCGTTGACAAATATGATCCCGCTCTCTGCGGCATAATATCCGTTGTTTATGCCGTTTTTCGTTCCTTTCTCATCGAAAAACCGAATCTGAATGCCCAGTGCATCGGAAATCCGCACCGCCTGCTCGATCTTTTCCGACGCCGCATTCACGTTTCTTCCGCTTCGCCGTGTCAAGTCTGTATCGCTCTTTGCAAGCCGCTGCGTCGGCACATTTCGCATTCTCTCCTCGTCCGCCGGCGTCGGCAGAACATAGTTTCCGTTTTTGTCAAATTCTCCACCGCGGATCATCTGTCCCGCCGGAATGTCCGTTCCCTGCTCAAACTCCTGCATGTTTTCCCGCACGCCCGGTACAGCCGGCTGTTCTGTCTGTAATGCAGCCTTCGCCCGCTCCGCGCCCGGTGTGACATTTTGCATATTGTTTTGTAAATTTCCCGACTTTCGATTCATCACATACTGCGCCGTGGATGTACCCGCGCTGCTGATGCCGCCGGAAACAGCCCCGCCGATTGCCGACCAGATCACCTCCGACAACTCATCTTCAAACGCCTTGCGCACCGCGTTTTTTTCACCGTCCTGCTGATACTTCTTGATCGACTGACCGATGTCCGACTGATCCTTTCGCGCCGCAATATCATACGCTGCGTTCAAAATCTCGGTTGCCGCTTCCTCCGAAGCCTCCACACCCATCTGCTGCAGCACGTTTGTCAGCCAATCTTTTGTGGTATAGATTTCCTTCGGCGTGATCAGATTTTCAATCGACAGCCGCTCTCCGAGCCATTCTGCCAGCCCTGATGCAACGCCTCCCGTGATCACCTGGAAATTACTCGCACCCTGATCGTACAGATCGCGCATCCGACTCTGCGCCGCGGAATTCGCAAGCAGCGTCGCACCGAGATCCGGATTCTTGAACAGTGCAGAGATCGCCGCCGCCTGCGCACTTTGCAGAACGGAATTTCCCGTGTCGTACAGAAAGCTCGCCACATTCACATTCCCGATGTTCCAGCTTGTGTTGTCCGCAATCGCTGATGAGGTTGCCGCCGCCGCGTCCGATGACATGTTGGCGGGCATATGCCACCAGGAATAGGGGTTGTATATGTCTTTTGGATTTGCAAACATGTTGACCACATCCCCCGCCGTTGCAAGCAGATTGCCGGCGATCGACGTTGCCTGCGATGCAGCAGTGTATGCCACGCCCATCATCGGATGCTCTTCCACATTCTGCTTCATCTTTTCATATGCCGCTTTCTGCGCCTGCTGCTGCATATACGGACGGTACTGCTCCAAAAAGCTTTCCGCCTTGTCCTTTCCCACCGTGCGGTACAGATAATAATAGACGCCCTGCTGCTCCTCTGACAGATATTCGATGCCGCGCGGCGCTTCGATGTTCCCCTGCACGCTCTTTTCCTTCCAGTCCGGCTTGCTCGTCATCGAAGAGATCGTCCACAGTTCCTTTGCACGGTCGCGGCGCTTTGTCAGCTCCTCATAGCTCATCGAAAGCTCCTTTGGCGCAAGTGCCGTTCCGTCCGCCGCGCCGACAATGCGCTGCAGCTTTCTGTCATTCTGAATCTGCTCCCGCGTCAGATAATACCAATTGCCGAGATATTCAAAGGCGACCGTCCCGTCAGGCGCGCTTGCATAGGTCGTTTGATGCGCCTTTTGCAGTACGTATTTTGCATCATCCCCCAGCGCATCGTCATACAGGAATTTCTGCATCTGCTCCTGCGTCAGATAGCGGAAGGTGCCGTCCGGCATGCTCACCGTTTTTCCGCCGTTCTTTGTCCTTGCCGCGTCCCAATCCGTCAGATACTGACCGTATTTCTCCGCATATTCCGCAAGACCGCTTTGCGATCCCTCGTTGTATATATCCGTGTCGTCAAACAGCTTTGACAGCTTCCCTTCAAAGGCGTCAAGCGTGTAGTTCAGATCGTTTTCATCCACATAGGAAATCCGATTGAGCTTTTTCAATTGCTCCGGATCCTGTATTTCCCTTCCGTTTGCATCGTAAGCACGCAAAAACGGGTGATTCTCCCCCGCTTTCTCCACACCGCTCAACAGCCCGTCGTAATACTGATAATCGGAATAATAATTTTCCGGAGAGGAAAACGACGCCAGCTTGTTCTCCAGATAGTCCGTCTCGCTCTGCGACGCGTTTTGCGCCTGCGCACGGTTCATCGCCGCCTGTACCTTCTCCCGCGTGTCAAGATTACTGTACAGACTGTCGTAATAATTGTTCAGATAAAAAGACCGCTTCCCGACAAGCTCCTCCAAATCCTTCTGCAGCGCTTCCTTTTGCGCTTCCGTCGCGCCGTTTTTCTTCGCCTCTTCAATCGTCTTTGCACGATTTTTGATCAGCTTGTCCCATTCCTCCGGCGTTGTGGCGCTGTCCCGCAAAAATTTCAGATATTCGGTTTCATTTTCAAATTGCTCCCCGTTCTGCTCCGTCTTTTGCAAGAGTGCTTTTGCAGCGGCTCTGCTCGACGCCTGATTTTCATATTCTTTCTGCTGACTGTACACGCCGTATTGTGTCAGCGCCCCGTCCAGCTCCTCCAGCCATTGCCGCGTCTGCTTTAGATCGTCCCACGCCTGCTGCATGTCCGGCGTCAACACCCCGGCATTCTGCGCCGACTGATAATACTGCATGATGTAGTCCGCCGAGGACTTGCATTCCGTTATGTATGAGCGGTTTGTTGCAATCGTGCTTTGCGGAAGAATCTCCCCCGCGTTCATCTTTCCGACAATGTCGTTGAGCTGCGGCATCTTGATCGCCCGATATGCACTTTTCACCCTGTCCTGTGCACTCTGATCAAATACGTTGATTTCTTCGGTTTTCTGCGTCGGCACCGTCTGTTCCGGCTGTGCTGTCTGCTCCGTCTGCGCCGTGCTTTGTTCCGGCTCTCCGAAGAGCGCTTTTTGATAGACATTCGGATTTTTTCCGCCCGTGCGCATTTTCTCCCACCGCTGCTGTATGCTGTCCGTGTTCTGCGCAGATCTTGCCCCGTTTTCCAGATTCACCTGCCACTGTTTCGGCAGATTGCTGCGATTCTTTCCCATGAATTTTTCTCCTTTCAACAAAGCAGGAGCGCTTTTCATACGCTCCTGCTTATTTCGGTTATCAACTGTTCAACTGCTTTTCATCCAGCGCGCGCCAGTATGTTGTGTCATATCCCATTTTGTCCAGCGTGTCCCACGCATGCGCGGCAATCAGCGCGCTTACCACGTTCAGATCCTGGTTTTTCCGAAGGGTTGATGTGTCGTATCCCATGCGATCCAGCGCGTCATAGTCTCCCATCGAATACAGCGTCGATGCCCGCTCGTTCTTGCTGATCGCCTCCAATACGGAAGTGTCAAACCCCATTCGGCGCAGCGCCCCGTAATCCTGCAAAGAGAGCAGCAGGCTCACCTGCTTCGCCTGGTTCGATGCGTTCACCGCCTGCGGGTCATATCCCATCTGCTCCAGTTTCCCCGTATCGCCAAGCGCCGATGCGTTGCTGATTTCGCTGTTCTTGCGGTTCCATTTCTGATTCTGCACCTATTGCAATGCGTCCAATCCCTGCAATTGGTTCTGATATTCCTGCTGGTATTCGTTCAGCGCCTGCGCCCGCGCGTCCGCAGCCTTGTCCGCCAGCGCCGCCGCGTAATAGTTGCCCTGTTGTGCCGCTGCCGCCACCGCCG
>QWCN01002602.1_pt1 | contig 23210 bp, 12 predicted proteins | sample 1972711 | NCBI WGS metagenome assembly QWCN01 (sample SAMN09866707, study PRJNA288562) | Human gut metagenome isolate term1_stool, whole genome shotgun sequencing... | isolation source: gut | host: Homo sapiens | place: USA: California
AATCTTTAACTGTATCGCCGGGATACCGACGATCGTATAGGCAAAGGAACGAAGAATTACTGCTCGACCTCTACCATCTCAAATGCCTCGAGAATGTCGCCCTCCTTGATGTCGTTGAAGCGCTCAAGTCCTACTCCGCACTCGTAGCCCGAGTTGACCTCACGAACATCATCCTTGAAGCGGCGCAGTGAGGATATCTTATCCTCGAATATAACGATACCGTCGCGTACAACACGTATCTGAGCGCTTCTCGTGATCTTACCGTCGAGGATATAAGAGCCTGCAATCGTTCCGATGTTCGGTACGTGGATAGCCTGACGGACCTCTGCGTGTCCGAGCAGATTTTCCTTGAACTTCGGAGCAAGCATACCCTTCATAGCCGCCTGAATCTCTTCAATGCATTCGTAGATTATGCGATAGGTACGTATATCGACCTTCTGACGCTCTGCGGTATCGAGAGCGTTTTTGTCGGGACGTACATTAAAGCCTACGATAATGGCATTTGAAGCCGATGCGAACATTACATCACCCTCGGTGATTCCACCGACCGCGGAGTGAATAACCTTGACCTTAACTTCATCATTCGACAGCTTTTCGAGCGAGCTCTTTACGGCCTCGGCAGAGCCGCCGACATCCGCCTTGACGATGATCTTGAGCTCCTTAGCACCCTCTGATATCTGAGCAAACAGATCGTCGAGGCTGACAGTCGCATTCGACTTGAAGGATGCTTCCTTCTCGCGGGATTTACGCTGCTCTGCAAGCTCGCGAGCCATGCGCTCGTTTTCAACAGCGTTGAACTCGTCTCCGGCTGCGGGAACCTCGTCGAGACCGATTATCTCGACAGGTACGGACGGCCCTGCGTCCTTTACATTACGAGCCTTATCGTCGATCATAGCGCGTACACGTCCGACTGCGGTGCCTGCGATAACAACGTCGCCTATATTGAGTGTGCCGTTCTGAACGAGGACGGTGGCAACAGGTCCGCGACCCTTATCGAGCTTAGCCTCGATGACGGTACCCTTTGCGCGGCGATTCGGGTTAGCCTTGTATTCCTTGACCTCTGCGATGAGGAGGATATCCTCGAGCAGGGTATCTATGCCCATTCCGGTATGAGCCGAAACCGGTACGCACATAACGTCTCCGCCCCACTCCTCGGGAACGAGCTCGTACTTTGTCAGCTCCTGAAGAACATTGTCGGGCTTTGCACCGGGTTTATCCATCTTGTTGATGGCGACGATTATCTCAAGTCCGGCATCCTTTGCGTGGTTGATAGCCTCGATTGTCTGGGGCATGATACCGTCGTCGGCGGCTACGACGATGATGGCTATATCCGTCGCCTTGGCACCGCGTGCGCGCATTGCCGTAAATGCTGCGTGACCGGGTGTATCGAGGAATGTAATGTCCTTACCGTGAATATTTACGCGGTAAGCACCGATATGCTGAGTGATTCCGCCTGCCTCGCCTGCGGTGACGTTTGCATTTCTGATCTTATCGAGCAGCGAGGTCTTACCGTGGTCGACGTGACCCATAACGACAACAACGGGTGCGCGCTCGATGAGCTCGTTGTCGCTGTCCTCGGTATCATCGAAGAGGCGATCCTCGATGGTGACGACGACCTCCTTGGTCGCCTTTGCACCGATATCCTCGGCAACATACAGAGCGGTATCGAAGTCGATGACCTCGGTGACGTTAGCCATAACGCCGGCACTCATAAGTCTCTTGATAACCTCTGCCGCAGTGACCTTAAGTCTCGCCGCAAGATCGCGAACCGAAATGGTTTCGGGGATAGTTATCTCAAGCGGCTGCTTGGGAGCGACATCCTGCTGCTTTTTCCCGCGTTTATCCGCACCGATCCTATTCTTGCCGCCGTGTGTGCCGTATGCGTTTCTGCCCATAGGACGGTGTGTATTTTTACCTCTGTTGTCGCCTGCGCCGCTCTGCTTCTTTGAGCTGTTCTCGGAAACGAAGCGGTCGAGCTTTTCGTCGTAGCGAGAGAGATCGACAGACGATGTACGTGTATCGACGATTCTTGTTTTCTTTGCAGATGCAGTCGGCTCGGTGAGAATCTTACCCTGTTCCTCGGTCGTCGCGCTGCGCTGCATCATCTGATTCTGCTGAGTAAGCTTCTGCTGGCGCTGCTGATTCTGACGCATAAGGTTCTGCTTCATCTTTGAATTTGCCTTTGCCGCGATGGCGTCTGGGCGGGGGGCTTCGCGGAGCTGCTGCATGCGCTCGCTCTGTCCGTGCTGAACGCGCTTTTCCGCAGCCTTCTCGGCTGCTGCCTTTGCGCGCTCTCTTTCCTTTGCGCGCTCGGCGTCGCTCTTCTTCTGCTGTGACTTGTCGTTATTCTGCTCGACCTTTTGCTCCGCGCCCGACCTGTGCTCATGAGAGCCGCTCTTATCGGATGCCTTGTCGTCGCTCTTTGCGGGCTTTTCGGCTGCGGTCTTGCGTGCGGGCAGATCGAGATCGAGCTTGCCGCCGATGTAGTCGTCGATGCTGACCTCATGTGCGGATGCGGTCAGCGTGTCGATGACATATCCGAACTCGTCGGGGGAGAGCTGATGCGTGATGCCTGCGTCACCTCCGGGCAGAATTCCCGCGAGCTGCTTGCTCTTGAGTCCGAGGTCCTTTGCGAGGCTGTTGATTCGGTATTTCTGGCTTGATATCATATATCTATTCTACCTCCTGTGTTGTGATTTGCTTGTTTGCTGTATAAATTATAGGATCAACGCTTTTGCACATTGCATAAATAACGCGTCCGAAATTCGGATCTGTCAGTGCGGCGGCACCGACGGCGCTATGCCGTCCGATGCAGTCGCCGAGCCGCTCCTTGTCGATGGGGAGCATATACAGCTCAGCGCCGTATGCGCAGCAGCCACGTGCGACCTTGTTCGTTGTGTTGTGCGCGGCATCCGAGGCGAGCAGCAGCGCGTCCGTTCTGCCGGACTTTGCCGCCTCGAGCGAAAGCTCGGCGCCCGCTATCAGCGCGCCGGCTTTTTTCGCAAGGCCGAGCATTCCGCAGAGCTTTGTGATAGCTCTCTCGTCGCCGGGAGCAGCGGCGGCGTTTTTTTCAATGATGTCGGTTTTTTTATTCATTGTTTTCGAGCATCCGTGTCACCGATTCGCGGAATTCGTCGGTTGCCTGAGCGGTCAGACGGCGTGCCATGCGACCGTTTTTCAGCGCCTTTTTAAGACAGCTCTCAGAGCGGCAGATGTATGCGCCTCTCGATTGCACCTTGCCGCTTATATCGAGCGACAGATTTCCGTCGGCATCCTTCACCGCGCGCAGCAGCTCGTGCTTCGGGCGGCGCTCTCCGCAGCCCTCGCAGCGCCTTGTGGGATGATACGTTTCGGCGGTGTTCGTCTGTGCGGCTGATCGCTCCGACGAAGCGGGGATTATCTTTTTATCGGCAGCATCGGACATGCTCTCTCGCCTCCTTTTTCGCCTGACCGCGTTATCGGTTCGGGCTTCGGTTATGCAATGTGTGTCTATCCTATTCTATTCGTATTACTGTGCCTTGATGTCGATCTTGTATCCGGTAAGGCGTGCGGCAAGACGCGCGTTCTGTCCCTCCTTGCCGATAGCGAGCGAAAGCTGCTCGGGATCGACAATTACACGTGCAGAACGGTCGTCCTCTATTATAACATCACGTACGGTGGCGGGCGCAAGAGCAGAGGAAATATATTCCGCCGGATCCTCGCTGTATTTGACGATATCTATCTTCTCACCGTTTATCTCGCGTGTGATATCGCCGATACGAATACCGTGATTACCGATGCATGCTCCGATAGGATCAACATTCGGGTCATTGCTTGCAACAGCCATCTTCGTTCTTGAGCCTGCCTCGCGGATGATGTTCTTAATCTCGACAGTGCCGTCCTGGATCTCGGGAACCTCAAGCTCAAACAGACGCTTGACAAGACCTGCATGTGTACGGGAGAGTGTTACAAGCGGACCGCGCGTCTCTCTGCGTACCTCGATAACATATACCTTTATTCGGTCGCCCTCGTGGTAGACCTCACCGGGTATCTGCTCCTCGGGGAGCAGGGCAACGCGGCTCGTGCCGGTGTCGACAATTACCGCCCCGTTTGCCGTCATGGTCTTGTACACGGTCGCGGTGATAATCTCTTCTTTCTTATTTTCGTACTGTTCTATGAGCATTCCGCGCTCAGCCTCGCGTATGCCCTGAATGATCACCTGCTTTGCAGTCTGTGCACTGATTCGGCTGAACTTCTGCAGCGGCACCTCTATTTCACAGATGTTTCCTACCTTGGCGCTGCGGGTGATGCGCTTGGCGTCGACGAGCGATATCTGCTTGTCGGGATCGGTGACCTCGTCAACGATCTCCTTGAGCTCAACCATTCGAAATACCTTTTTATCGGGATCGAGAATGATACGTATCTCGCAGTCGCCTTCCTTTTCATGCTTATATGCCTTTGTCAGAGCCTGCTCGACACGGTCGATGATAATATCGGTGGGGATGCCCTTCTGCTTGCCGAGCTCATCAATTGCCTTGAAAAAATCTGCGTTCATCTGTTTTCCTTTCACTTCTTATTATGATTTATGTATACGGTCGCTTAGCCGGGCTTTTATGCCATACGGCGGGAAAAGCTGAGCCTTCAATCGCTATGCTGTATCAATCGCCGAAATCGTACCAAATATTTGCGCGGGAGATAAGACTCCACGGAACGATCAGACCGCTCTCTGTGCCGTCCTCCACCGTGACATTCTTTGTTTCCGGGTCGAATGCCGTCATCGGGGCGATTATCTGCTTGCTCTTTGTGCGCTCGTCTCCCTCTATCGGGGCGAAGAGCTTAAGATTTACGGTCTCGCCTATACATGCAAGAAAGTGCTCAGGCGTGCGCAGCCTGCGCTCTATCCCGGGACTCGATACCTCAAGCAGATAGGACTCCTCGATAGGGTCCGCCTCATCAATGAGCGGGTCGATCGCACGGTGTACCTTTTCGCAATCATCGATGTCTATACCGTCCTCGGAGTCGATAGTGATGCGGAGGTGCATATCCGCGCCCTCCTTGACATATTCGACATCCCATATGTCATAGCCGAGCTCCGTAACGGTAGGCTCGATGAGCTCACGGACGGCGCTTGCCGTTCCCTGCGTACTGTTTTTTGCCATTAGGGCTCCTTTCGGCGCTGTTTGTATTCGCTCGATAACGTACAGCGGCACGCGGCATCGCCGACAGCCGTTAAATCGTTATATAAAGATTAAAGAGCAGGGCGAGCCTACTCTTTAATATCACAATATTGAGCTTGGAACATTATACCACGTATTACAGAAAAAATCAAGGGGTTTGCGAAAAAAAACTAACTTTTGTGAAAAAATAATCTTTTTGTGTTTCGCTGCGATACATAGTAATGATAGTTTCTCTTGCCGCGTCGACCGAGCTTACTTCTCACCGCCGTTATGAGAACCGTCATTATCGTCAGAATCGTTTTCCGAGCTCCTTGCGCCATTGCCCATCATCTCATCAAAGGCGGAATCAAACTCCTGATCGCTCTCCGTCTTTTCCTCATGCGGCAGAGCGGTACCGCAATGCGGGCAGAACGAATATGTGCTTGCGACCGTTCGCTCGCAGCCGGGGCAGCGGACCGAGCCGGAGATTCGGCTTACACTCTCTTCCATCTGCTCTATGTCGATAAGCGATGCGGCTATCTGCTCGGATATCGCCGCGCTCTCGTCTACCGCCTGCTTTGTACGTACTGCGTAGACATTTTCTCCGAGCGCACGGTACAGCTCGTCGAGATGCGCTTTTTCCTTTGTCAGCTTAAGTTTAAGTGATGCGAGGTCCTTCGCACCGAGCGCGTTCTTTTTGACGTTTGTCCAAATCTCATCAAAGTTAATTGCCATTACAGCGTCCGCCTTTCGTATTAAGCTAATATTTTTTCGTGGATGAACCGTGTCTGTCGGTCGACTGCACCGATCCGACAGGTGCGCACCGTCAATAATAGAGGTTCAGCGGTGCATCCTCGATAGGGTGCGCTTTGATAATATCGGTATTTACGGTTACGGTGTCGGCGAGTGCGTCGAATTTTTCCGTATAGCGCTCTCGCGAGGCATCATCCCGCAGGTCGCCCAGCTGTTCGTTGTCGCTTTCGTCGAGCGAGCCAAACTCCGGAAGCGCGAGCTTCACCGCAAGATAGGTGACAGCATCGGTATCTATGCGGCGTATCTCGCCCACAGTCATCTCGGCAGCTGCCGAGACAAGATCTGCTCCGTAGCTATCAGCCTCAGCAGAGGAGACGAAGCATCCGTTTGTATAGTATGACATATCCGCGTCTGAATATTCTGAGGCAAGCTCAGACCAGCTCTCGCCGTTTTTCAGACGTTCGTATACATCGGCAGCCGTCGCCTGCTTTGCCGCCTTCTCTTCGGCGGTCATTTCGGAAACGGTAATATTTCCGTCCTTATCATATACATATGTACCGTTTTCGTCACGCTCGGCTTTATTTTCGGTGTAGAGCACGACAAGCCCGAGCAGAGAATAGTTCGATTTATAATATGCGGTAAGCTCTTCGTCGGACAGCCTTTCGATGCCGCTCGTTCCGAAATAATAGTTATATACAGCCTGCCATTTTTCCTCAGCTATGTAGATATCTTTCAGTCCGTCAATATTTATGCCGTAGCGGGAAAGATCGGAGTTGAGCGCGGGACGCGAGCCGGCATATTCGAGTTTTTCGCTTATATCGGCATTGACCTGCTCGCTGATCGAGCTGTCGATCTTCAGTCCGAGAACACGAAACTGTTCTACGGCGATCGCAAAATTTCGTACCGTTGTGAGTATCTTATCCTCGGCATAATCGGCATAGCTCTGACCGTCTGCCGCCGTCGCAGTCCAAAGCGTCGAGTTGTCGCTGCCCCCACCGTATGTATATACAAAATTTGTTTTGTACGCCGACAGCCAGTATGAATACATCCCCTCGGTTATCTCGGTATCTCCGCAGCTCATCGCAATCGTCCGCTTGCCGCATGAGGAGAGCGAGGCGGCGATTGCGGCAGACAGCAGGAGCGAGACGGCAGAGCAGAGAGCTCTTTTAAAATTATATGTTTTCATGTAATTTTTGTTCTCCGGCGGACGGTGAATGTCGTCCGCTATTATTTTTTTGTAAATTATAGCTTAATCATCTGCACTTTTCAAGGCTGTTTGTTCTTTAATTTGTATATATTTTGCAAATATTTCACACAGCATTTCAAGTGTATCTATGCCGCTGCGTATTCGGTAGGTCACATACGGCTGCGAGCCGAGCGAAACGAGCAGCTTGCCGCTGTAAATATGCGACAGCTCCGCCCATATCGGCAGCTCGAGCGTGCGCGGCACAATGACCGCTCCGCCGTTCTTCTGCTCGACGCGGCTCATACCGCAGGCGCTCGACAGCGCGCGGATGAGTGAGATTCGCAGCAGATTCTTTGCCTGGATCGGCGGCTCGCCGTAGCGGTCGCTCAGCTCGTCGAAAATATCGTCGTAGTCCTCGGTACGCTCGATGAGCGCGATCTTTTTGTAGGCGTCAATGCGCTGTGCTTGACTTCCGATATAGCTCTCAGGCAGATAGGCATCATATGCAAGCGTGACGGTGCATGCGGGCTTTTCTTTCTTTTCCTCGCCCTTTTCCTCGAGTATCGCCTCATTCAGCAGCTTCATATACATATCATATCCTACGCTGTCTATCTGTCCGTGCTGCTCCGCACCGAGCAGATTTCCCGCGCCGCGCAGCTCGAGGTCGCGCAGGGCTATCTTAAAGCCGGAACCGAACTCCGAGTAATCGCGCACCGCTTCAAGACGCTTGTCGGCTATCTCGGATATCACCGACCCTCTCGGGTATGTGAAGTAAGCATACGCACGTCTGCTCGAGCGTCCTATGCGTCCGCGCAGCTGATGCAGCTGCGAGAGTCCGAGGCGGTCTGCGCGCTCGACTATCAGCGTATTCGCATTCGGCACGTCTACTCCGGTCTCGATGATCGCCGTGCTGATAAGAACGTCTATCTCACCGCGTATCAGTTCCGACCATATATCGGATATCTGCTCACGGTCCATCTTTCCGTGCGCAAAGGATATGCGTGCCTCCGGTATCAGTTTTCGCAGAGCGCCGCAGGTCTGTTCTATCGTTTCGACGCGATTGTGCAACCAGAATACCTGTCCTCCGCGATGCAGCTCCTTGCGCACGGCATCGGCAAGAACGACCTCGTCATATTCGAGCACGAAGGTCTGGACCGGCAGTCGGTCGCCGGGAGCCTCCTCGAGTATGCTCATGTCACGTATGCCGCTCATCGCCATATTAAGCGTTCGCGGTATCGGAGTGGCGGTCAGGGTGAGAACATCGACGTTTCCCGACAGCTGCTTCAGCTTTTCCTTTTGAGCGACGCCGAAGCGCTGCTCCTCGTCCACAATGAGCAGACCGAGGTCATGGAATTGTACATCCTTTGATATAAGTCGGTGTGTGCCTACTATGATATCTATCTCTCCGCGGCGCAGCGCGGCAAGTGTTTTTTCCTGCTCTCGCGGTGTGCGGAAGCGAGAGAGCACGTCGATATGAACGGGGAAGCCGCGCATACGCGAGAGAATAGTGCGGTAATGCTGCATTGCAAGAATGGTGGTAGGAACAAGTATCGCTGCCTGCTTGCCGTCCGACACTGCCTTGAATGCCGCGCGGAGCGCAACCTCTGTCTTTCCGAAGCCCACATCTCCGCAGAGCAGTCTGTCCATCGGGCAGCTGTCCTCCATATCTCTCTTGATATCGGTCACGGCTGCTATCTGACCGTCGGTCTCCTCGTACTCAAATGCACTCTCGAATTGTCGCTGCATATCATCGTCCGCCGGGAATGCATGTCCCGGTCTGCGCTTGCGCTCGGCATACAGAGCTATCAGTTCCTTTGCCATCTCGCGTGTGGCAGCCTTTGCTTTTGCTTTTGTCTTACCCCATTCGCGTCCGCCGAGCTTTGAGAGACGAACGGTATCGTCCTCGCCGCGCGCACCGATATATTTAGACAGCATATCGAGCTTGTCGGTCGGAATGTACAAGAGGGCATCGTCGGCATAGACGAGCTTTGCATATTCCTCTGTAACGCCGTCGTGCGTGATGTTTTCAAGTCCCATAAAGCGGCCGATACCATGTATATCGTGAACGACATAGTCTCCGACGGTAAGGTCCGCATACGACATTATCCGCTCTCGGGCTGATTTTCTGCGTGTTTTTGCCGTACGGTGTGATGTGCTCGCTCTGCCGACGCTGACGGCGGATTCGTACATTGACAGCAGCGCGAAACGCGATGCGGTAAGCTCAAAGCCGGGAACCGCCGCCGGTCCGACGACGAGCACTATACGCTTATCGTCGGGCATCGGCGAATTCTGTTCTATCACAGCTGCCGGTATCTCCTCCTCACGCAGCATTTCTGCCGTATTCAACTGCATTGCGCTGCTCTCGCAGAGAATGACCGTTCGGAATTCATGACGCAGGTAGAAGCGTACGTCCTCGAGCAGCAGCTCGCGGTTGTCCCCGTAGCAGACGGTATTTTTCGTAGTAAATGAAAACAGGCTGTCGCTGCGCGCCGATCGCCGAGCCATAAAGGTGTCGATGTATGCGGCGACCGTGCTGCGTATAAAGCTGTCAAGCCGCTCGTGCGGCGCAGCATAATCTGCGTGTTTTCCGTAGACCTCGCCGCCGGATATCAGCGAACGAAGCATCTCATCCTCGCGTGCGCGGCATGCCTTCAGGCGGTCACGGACGGCGTTCTCTTCAACGATACAGCAGAGCGTCGGTGATGATATATAGTCGAGCAGGCAGGTGCGCTCCGGATAGATGACCGATATGTACTTGTCGCGGAAGCCTATCTCACGGTCGGATGAGAGGGTCTCAAGCTCGGAGAGCAGCATATCGCGGACACGGTCGTCATTTACGCGCTTGCTCTGCGCCTCTATCTCAGAGCGCAGCTGCGCCTTTGCATCATCGGGGATAAGTATCTCCCTCGCCGGTGTCAGCTCGATAGATGAAAGATGCTCGGTTCGGCGCTGCGATACGGTATCAAAGTACTCCATATCCTCTATCTCGCAGTCGAAGAACTGTATACGGATCGGGTCACTGCTGCCGGGTGAATAGATATCGACGATATCGCCGCGAACAGAGAACTGCCCCGCGCCCTCAACCATCTCAACGCGCACATAGCCTGCGGAGAGCAGAAAGGATATCAGCGTCTCACGTTCTATCTCACAGCCGACGGCGAGCCGCAGGCAGGAGGATGCGAGCAGCTCGGGCGGCATGGTGTATTGCAGTGCAGCGTCCGGTGTCGTTATTATCATGTCGCAGTCACCGAGCAGAGCCGAGCGCAGCACTCCGAGCCTCTCATATTCAAGCTCGTGCGATACGGTCATATTATGATATACAAAGTCGCGATATGGATATACAGCAGCGCGGCATCCGAAATCGCCACAGGCGGATTGCAGACGCGATGCCTCGCGCTCGTCCGGGACTATCACAAGTGCCCCGACACCGCTCTGAGCGCGGTAATCGGAGGCGAGTGAGGTCAGCAGAGCGGTTCTTGCACCCTCGCACAGCCCGGTAACGGCTATCGGCTGCGGCTTTTTCGCCTTGCTCTCGCGTATCGCGGCATCAAACAAGCCCTGATACTCGCGCTCTTCTCGGATACTGTCGATTATCATATTATTCTTTCTTTCCATAAACACCTCACGCGGCAGAAGGAGCATGTCCCGCTGCCGCCGAAAAGCCGTCCGACGACCCACGGTCGACCGACGGTAATTTACTTTATTCGCATCACACGGCATGAGCGTATTTCGCCGCCTGTGTTGATGTTTGCCGCAGCTTGATACATCGTTGTTTTGCTCGAGCCGATGCGGCGCAGTATTTTTCTCGGATCGACCGCGTCTTGCGTATCAACCGAAGAGTCCACTATATTATAGCAAAGCGCAATTGATATGTCAAGGTGTGCAGAGCGGCGAAAAAGCGCGGATCCGCACGCTGGAATCAGCTTTTTCGGATCTTGCGCGCAAAAATCGGAACAGCTGTATAAAAACCACCGTTTTCAGAAAAAATAACCTCATGCAGCCGCATAGGACAGCGGCAAAAGCTCTGTTTATGCCCGGGAGAAGCGACGGAGACGGAACGTCGATCCGAAACCACAGGCATAGCTATTTCACAACAAGATTTTTATCGAGGCGGTATCTATGAGAAAAAGCATTACACGCAGACAGATCCATTCGCTCAGAGCGCGCCTGAGAGCAAACGGCGATACGACGGCGCTCGGTGAGCTTGAACTGCTGCTTGCGCTCGACAAGAGCGGCAGGCGCGCCTCAGGATCACTCCTCGGCGCGCTCGGCGAAATACTCGAGGAAAAGAATTACCGTGCGGTTGCCGAGGAGATAATTACCGAAGCCGAGAGACGGTACGGCGCGATATGGGAGGAAGAGGATGTACGGCTCCTGCCGTCGGCGCTGCTTTCCCTCTCACTTGCACATATCGCCGCGGAGGGAAGCGCGGAGGCGATCTCGGCTGCGCGTTCGATGCAGAATTCATTTTCGGCGATATCTCCGTATACAGCCTCACAGCGCCTTTCTGCAATGCATAAGCTGCTGAGCGAGATATCCGATGAATATCGCGTCAGCAGCCGCGAAACGCAGCAGATGTATCGTACTCAGCTTGTGCGCGCGGCGCGACGCGAAAGGATAAGCAGCACCGAGGCGGCGCGCAGATACGCCGATTCGCTCGATACCTTGCCCGAAGTGCTGCTCGGCTGTGCTCCGACGCTGTATTTCGCCGTATATGCGGCACTGACAATATTGCCCCCCGCCGTGCTGCTGCCGCTGCTTCTTATGCTCGGCTCCGGCGGCGCAGTACTGCCGCTTACACTTGCATGGGGCAGCAGCGAATATATTGTTGCCGCTGTCATATGCGCACTTCTTCTGCTGTTCCCATCCGCGGAATGTGCAAGACTCCTCACCGACCGTATCTTTTCGCATTGCATCGGATATTCGGTGCTTCCGAGGACCGATGATGAAAATATACCCGACAGCGGAAAAACACTTGTATGTATAACATCGCTGTTGTTCGGAGAGGAACGCGACGGCGAACTGTTTGATCGTCTCGAGCGCTATTATCTCGGAAATCGGGACGAAAATCTTCGCTTTGCGCTGCTTGCCGATCTGCCCGACAGCGACAGCGAGCATGAAGACGGGGACGAAAAGGTACTTGAATATGCCGAGAGTAAAATAAGGAAATTGTGCGATAAATACGGCGAGCGTTTTTTTCTTTTTGTACGCTGCCGCAGGCAGGCACCCGACGGCAGATGGCGCGGATGGGAGCGAAAAAGAGGCGCTGTGCTCGAGCTGATACGCTTTTGCCGAGGCGATGCCGGCAGTTTTTCGGCTGTGCCGGAGGATTGCGAATTTGTCTCGAGCGCGAGGTATCTCATCACCCTTGATGCCGATACCACACTGCCGATAGGAGCGGCACACCGACTTATCACCGCAATGCTGCATCCGTCGGCACATCCGATAATAGAGGACGGACATGTCGTACGCGGGCACGGTATAATTCAGCCGAGAATGGTCACGACGACAAGATCGGCCTCGGTCACCCCGTTCGCGGTAATGTGTTCGGGCGGCGGAGGAGCGGATACCTATGCGAGCGCAGGATATGATACCTTTCAGTCTATGTATGACGAGGGAAATTTCTGCGGCAAGGGAATAATAGATATTGATACCTATAACGAGCTGCTTTGCGATCGCTTTCCGGAGGAGACGGTTCTCAGTCACGATCTGCTCGAGGGCATAATCCTGCGCAGCGCCATCGACGGTGAGTGTCGGTTCAGCGATTCGACACCGAAAAACCCGGTTTCATTTATGACGCGCGCTCACCGCTGGATTCGCGGAGATGTTCAGGCATGGCTTTGGGGCAGACGCGAGGATATGGACGCGCTGTCGCACTTTAAGCTGCTCGATAATGTTCGCCATGCGCTGACACCGCTCGCTTCGCTAATTCTTGTCATCTTGTCTGCCTTTATGGGCGGCGCTGCCGCAATGCTTATTGTTCCGCTCGCCCTCTCGTATGCTATCCTTCCGTTCATAATAACGCTGCTCGGCAGAATGGCGAGCCTGCCGTCCGCTCTTGCACACGGCGGCGCAGTTACGGTACGCTCGGGAAGAATACGCGGTGCGGTCATGCTTGAGCTGCGCAGGATGATCTATTCGGTGTGCACGCTCGCATATCAGGCGGCGCGCGCGGGTGATGCCGCTGTTCGTGCGCTGTGGAGAACGCTTGTTTCGCATCGGCGTATGCTCGAGTGGACAACCGCTGCCGAGGGCGACAGATACAGCGGGCAGCTGACCGACTATACCGTCCGTATGATGCCGTCGGTCCTGCTCGGCGTTGCTTTTATGCTCACCGGCTCGGCAATGCTGCGGCTGTTTGGACTTATGATGTTCATCGCACCGACGCTTGCATGGCGGCTCGGTACGCCGTACGGCAAGCACCGCGATGCTCCGAGCATCGAAGAGCGAGCACAGCTGCTGACCTACGCTGCGGATATCTGGCGATTCTTTGCGGACACCGTAACGGCAGAGGAAAACTATCTGCCGCCGGACAATATATCGTATCAGCGCGAGGTACGTGTTGCCGACCGTACCTCTCCGACAAATATCGGACTGTATCTTATGTCGGTCATTGCCGCGCGGGATCTCGGACTTATCGGAACAGCCGAGACCGAGCGCAGACTGCGAGCGACCGCCGACACTCTCGTGCGCCTCGAGAGATGGCACGGACATCTTTACAACTGGTACTCGGTCAGCACAGCATCGGTGCTTTCGACGTATGTTTCCGCCGTCGACAGCGGAAATTTCGTCGCATCGCTTATGGCGGTGTGTTCAGCGCTTGACGAGTACATTCCGGAGTGTCCGGGGCTTGCGGAGGTGCGGGAAGCACTCGAGCGGCTGTTCCGCGGGGCGGATTTCTCGGTGTTCTATTCACCCGAGCGCGGGCTGATGCATACTGGCATAAATGCTTCGAGCGGCGAGCTTGACCGAGGCTTTTACGATCTGTATATGAGCGAGAGCCGAACCTCGTACTATATAGCCGTTGCGCTCGGACAGCTGCCGCCTCGGGCATGGTCGAACCTCGGCAGAGTATATGCAAGCAACCATGCGGGCGTGGGTATGCTATCGTGGAGCGGCACGGCGTTTGAATACTTTATGCCGACGCTGTACTATCTGCCTGCCGAGGATACCGCAGAGCGTCAGTCGCTGCGCTTCGGCGCGCGCGGACAGCGGAGCGGAGCATATCGCGGTGTGTGGGGCAAGAGCGAGGGCTGCTACTGCGCCTACGACCGTGACGGAAACTATCGCTATAAGGCTATCGGCGTTTCCTCGCTTGCGCTCGGTCCGTGCGGCGGAGAGCGCGTCTATTCTCCGTATTCATCGTACCTTGTCATGCAGTGCTCACGCAGAGCGGCACTCGAAAATCTCTCTCGGCTCCGCGAGTACGGAATGTACGGCAGATACGGCTTTTATGAGTCGCTCGACCTTACACCGTCGCGTGTCGGAGACGGTCATGCCGTAGTGCGCAGCTATATGTCGCATCATATGGGCATGAGCCTTGCGGCGATAGACAATGTTTGCAGCGGCGGTATTTTCAGAGAACGAATGAGCAGGATCCCCGAGCTTGCCTGCGCCGAGACACTCACCGACGAACGCATACCGGTCGGAAGTCTCGCGCCGCGCGTTGAAAGCATAAAAACTCGTGTGCGGCGGGGGTCAAGAACGAGGGAGTGTCTTCCCGAGCTGCCTGCCGGCATACGCCGAGCATCGCTTGTTTCGGACGGTGCCATGCACATCTGTCTCTGCTCCGACGGCTGCGCCGAACTAAGATACGGTAGGCTTCCTTTGTGCGGGACCGTATCGGTGAGAAACGATATTTCGCTTGCGCGAATTTCGGGCGGCGCGGACAGCGGCAATATGGGCGATAAAAAAAGCGGTGCCGATATAGATACCGAGAGTATGCTTCGCCCGGAGGATGAACGCACCGGCTGTCTGCGTGTAGTACTCCGCACGGGGAGCGATGCTCCGCAGATAATGTGCGGCAGCGTGCACTGTGATGGTGAGAGCGCGGAGCTTACAACGGACTCCGGAGACAAGCTGAGAATGATACCGGACGGCAGTGATAATACCGTTCTTCTGCTCGGCAGCACAGCAGGAGAACGGCATTGCTCGGCGCTGCTGTATCTCGAGCCTCGGCTGACATCCGAGGATAACTGGAATTCGCATCCCGCCTATGCAGGACTCGGATTCTCGGCGCGTTTTGACAGAGCAAGGCAGATGCTGATATATGACCGCAGCGACCGTAACGGGGGGCATATCTATCTGTGTGCTGCACCGATATTCGGACGTATAGATGATTTCACCACGCGCCGGCGAGGATTGTTTCCCGAGCGGTATACCGATTCCGATATTGCCGCGCTTCTCGGACGAGAGCTCGGCGGCTGTGAGGGGGTATGTATTTCTCCTTCGCTTGCCATGCGCTGCGAGAGCGTAGGCAGCTTTGCTTTCATCATAGCAGTCGGCAGATGCGAGGAGCAGGCGGTTACGGCGATAGAGGACAAGCGTCGTCTGCTCGATACTCTCGGCAGACGGCTGCCGCCTATGCGCGACAAGTCGCCGACAGTCGGAGACAGACTCCTCGAGGAGCTCGTGACCGCAGCTGTATACGGCAGAGAAAAGTCGCCTGCACGGCTCGGAGACGCATATCCGATAAATGAGCTGTGGAAATACGGCATATCCGGCGACGTGCGGATAGGGGTATTCTTTCTTTCCGGCGACGGCGAAGAGTCAGGCAGAGGACTGCGTGAACTCATGCAGTGTGCGGTCCGACTCTATCTGCACGGCTTCTCGCTTGATCTTGTGTTTGCATACGAGGGCAGCGGCGAGTACTACGACCGCAGACGCGATATGCTGCTGCGCGCCGCCGAATCTGCGGGTGCTGATTTTCTTATAGGCGCAAAATCGGGGATTCACCTTGTACCGCTCGAGTCGGGAGATGATTCGGCTAAGCGTCTGCTGTCACTCTATTCGGTATTTACGCTCGCAGTATCTGATTCCGATACCGCAGCGGGAATGACCGAACGACTCGCCGCTCAGCGAATACCCGAATTTTTGCCGCACGGCGAGCGCCGGGAAAACGTCGAGGTATATGCCGACAACTCCTCCGTCACCGCACCGGACAGCGGATGGCGGTTCGGTACAGACGGCGGTTTTAACATGCGGAAAAAAAGTTCTCCCGTGCCGTGGTCATATCCGCTCGGCGGCTGCTGCCTCGGTACGCTTGTGACCGACCGCAGCTTCGGTTTTACTTGGCTTTCAAACAGCCGCGAGCTGCGTGTTACTCCGTGGAGCGGAGACGAATCCGGCGGATTGCGCGGCGAGGATATCGTTGCCGAGATAGACGGTAGGACATACAGTCTGTCGCTGTGTGCCGAGAAGGTATGCTATCGCGGTGCTTGCGCCGTATACAGCGGAAGTCTGCCCGGACACGACTGGATGGTTGAAATCTGCTGTGAGGCGCGACTGCCGGTAAAGCTCTACCGCATCAGCGGCATAGACCGCTGCGAGCTGCGCCTGTCTCTCTGCGGCAGAGAGGGTGCGGTCGCGCACGAGCATATGTCAGACTGTGACCTATATACCGTGCTTGCCGGAGCGCTTGCGGGACGTACCGTTGCCGTGCTTCGTCCGTGTCCGGGAGTATTTGCCTTGACCGTATTTTCCACTCCTCTCGGTTCGCACTCTGCTGCCGAGCTCGGCTCATTTCCGCTTCTGCGTTATCTTCGAGAGCACTACTCGGGAGAGGGTGCTGTCTGCGATGTGTTTGACAGACGCGATATCGGCAGCGGCATAAGCATGCGCGGCTGCTTCGGCGAGATCGACGCACTCCTCGGGTCGTTTCTGCTGCATCAGACCTATTACAGCCGAATGCGCGGGCGTACCGGTTTTGCACAGCCGGGAGGAGCTTACGGTTTTCGTGATCAGCTTCAGGATGCTGGAGCGCTTGTTTATGCCGATACGCGGCTTGCGCGCTGTCACATTATCCGCTGCGCATCGCGTCAGTACCGTGAGGGTGATGTTATGCACTGGTGGCATGATGTTCCGCTGCCGCACGGCGGTATCTCCATACGCGGCGTCCGTACCCGCTGCTCTGACGACCGTTTTTGGCTGCCGTTTATTATCGGTGATTATATTTCGGTGACCGGCGATGCCGCCGTTCTTGATGTTCCCGTCCCGTATCTCGTTTCCGCACCGCTTGCCGACCGCGAGGACGATCGGTATGAGGATGCGGTATTTTCCGAGGAGCGCGAGAGTATCTATCAGCACTGCATGCGAGCCATGCGAACGATAAGGCTCGGGCTTTACGGCCTGCCGCTTATCGGCTCGTGCGATTGGAACGACGGTCTGAGCGGCATCGGTCGGAACGGAGGTGTCAGCGTTTGGCTCGGCTTCTTTTTGCGCACGGTCATCGGCAGAATGCTGCCGATCTGCGAACGGATGGGAGAGTACGACGATATAGCTTTTCTCGCTTCGCAGTATAAAAAGCTGACGGCGGCTACGCTCGATCCGCGGCACAGATGCGGCGATTATTTTATCCGTGCGTATTACGGTGACGGTGTTCCGCTCGGATGTGAGAACGGCAGCGAACCGGTGCTTGACAGTATTGCGCAGAGCTGGGCATATTTTGCCGCATCGGAGCGTGTGGATGTCGAAAAATATCTTGCCTCCGGTAAACCGACAAGCGAGGTGCTCGACAGCATATCGAACGAGCTATGCTATGCGCGCGGCGCTGTTCGGCTCGCATATCAGCGCCTTTTTGATCGATCTGTCGGAACGGCGGCGCTGCTGTCGTCTCCGCTCGCAGACCCGTCGCCCGTGGGCGTCCCTTCAACGCCGTTGGTCGTGAAAGAAACGATGACGCCGTTGGTCGTGACGCATCACAGGGCCTTCGATCCCAGTGCAGGGCCTGTGCCGCCGAAGGCATTGACGGAGAACGACTTCCGCACACCTCCTCCTTCCCTTTTCCAGCACGTGGTGACGGGCCGGAGCCCGGAGATGCCCGCGTTCGTGAGCAGCGACGGGGTTTCTCCGAACACGCCGAAGCCGAGTTTTTCGATCATCCATCCGCCGTCGTTTGACGACGTGAGCTCGACGCAGATGGAGGCCTCGACGGAGGTGGCGTCTCCGCAGCAGATCCCTCTCCCGCTGTGCTCCCTTTTTCCCAACCCGGTTCGCGGCGCTGAAGCCACGGCACTGTGCGAGAAGCACAAGAGACGCGTGTCCTTCGGCGGTCGGACGTCCGGTTCGTTTGAAGTGCTTAGTCCCAGACCATGGTGGTGATTGTTCAACAAACAAGACTACAGGGTTCGTTTAGAAAACTGGACAATGTGATTCTGCCTCCATCTACGGTAGACAATCACCGCACAAAACGCCATGATACAAAGACCCGCGATGCTGCCCAGCACGATCCACAGGACCGTGTAGCACTGCCTCACCAGAGCCTCTCCCTCGAACGCGAACGCCATGCCTTCCCCCGCCTCGCCGAGCTCCTCGCGCACTCGCGTCGACACCTCCGTTGCCGCCTTGCGCAGCGCCTCCACCAGCGCCGCCTTCTCGCCCTTCTCTATCTCCACGCGCACAAGGCTCCGCACCAAGAACACGCCCTGCATCGTCCGTTCCTCGCGACTTGGCAGACGCACGTCCTCCTCCTTCGCGCGCAGCTCGCGCACCAGCACGCGGTGCACCGCCGCGCCCACCACCTCCTCCCACTCCGCCAGCGTGCAGTTCCACACCGCCAGCACCACGTCCAGGTACACGCGCCCGATCGGCGGCGTCACCCGCACGCACCCGCTGCGATCTTCGCTGCCCCACACCGCCGTCGCACCTTGCCGCAGGCACTGCCGCGCCACGAAGCCCGCTGCCTTGCCGCACTCCCGATACAGCGTGCGACCCACCTCTGCACCGGGCCAGCCGTCCGCCGCGGCGCACTCCAGCTCCAGCGCCTGGTACAGCGCCAGCGCCGTCAGCTGCACGCCGTCCTTGCCAGGAGCCGCGGGGAACTCCACGCGGTAGGCGGCGAAGGCGGCGGTGTTGGCGGCGAACAGCGACACGGCGCCGTACGGCCCGGCGAACCAAAGGTCGCTGGCCCACTCACCCAGCAGCAGCTCGGCGCCGTCGCGCTCGCCGTACAGGCGCACGTGGTTGGGCGCGGCGCGCAGGCGGCTGTCGGCGATGCGCAGGTCCAGGCGGTTCACCACCCAGCGCTCGCCGTCGGGGAAGGTCAGGCGCGCCCAGGCGGGCAGCGCGGTCTCCCAGACGGTGAAGGCGCAGCCGTCGAAGGCGTTGGCGGCGGGCCGCGCGGCGGCGGGCGCGTCGCTGGAGGTGAGGTTGCCGGCCACGGAGTGGACCAGCGCGGGCGCGCGGTGGAAGTGCGCGTTCATGGCGAAGACGACGGGCGCGGCGGCGGTGACGTGCTGGCGGTGTAGCTCGACGGCCACGACGGTGTACAGCGCGAGCATGCGGTCCACGCGCACGGCGTATTGTAGCCAGCGATACGCGGGGAACGCGGCGCTCGCAGTGGTGGCGTGGTACACCTGTCCCGCGGGGAGGTTCTCGCGCGCCAGCTCCACGCCGTCCACGTACACCACCAGGCCCTCGCGCGCGAACACGGCCAGCTGCAGGAAGGTCGCGTCGCCTGCCGCCTCCACCTTCGCGCGGAAGTACACCGTGGCCAGTCCCGCGGGAATCGACCGCCACTTGCCGGCGGCACCCAGCGGCCAGGCGCCGTCGTCGAACTGGGCGTCGCGCCAGGAGGTGGGCGGCGCGAGCGGCGCGAGGAGGAAGCGAAGCGCGGTTGTGTTGTCGATGAGGAGAAGGTGGTGCAGCGTGTCCTCCTGCAGACGCTGGCCCGCGTCCAGGCGGAAGGAGCCCCAGAGGTGGTCAGCGTCGTCCGTGACGAGAAGGTCGCTGCCGGCGACCCAGCCGATGCCCGACTCGCTCTCCATACGCAGCGTGAAGTCGCCGTAGGGCACGCAGAGCATGTCGGCGTAGGGCCCGATCTGGAAGGCGAAGCGGTAGAGCGTCTCAGCACCGCGCAGCACGGTCAACGTCTCGCCGAAGAGCGAGTACCGTCGGCGGAGCTGAATCAGCGAGGTGTTCTGTGGGCAGTGGTCCACGTACACCGTGAGGAGCAGCACGCCCTCGCCCTCCTCGTTCGCCGCGCGCAGCTGGAAGGTGAAGATGCCCGCGACGGCGAAGCGGCCCTCCAGACGCAGAGTGGTCTGGTCGAAGGCGAGCGAGGGCGGCAGCACTGGCTGGAAGACCACACGGTAGTAGGGGTTCTCCACGGCGAAGCGCACGCTCACCGGCGCGTCGGCCTGCGTGTAAATGACGGGCGACTGCGTGGAGATGACGGGCGCGGCGGAGTAGTTGAGAGGCAGCGGCGCGTCGACCTTCTGCCCCTGCAGCAGTTGGAGGTTGGTCAGAATCAGGTCGTCCTCGCGCGTGATGCGCAGACTGCAGTCGACGCCGGCGCGCTGGCAGAGCGCGTGCAGGCGGTAGGAGGCGACGGGCAGGCAGAGCACGAGCGCGTAGAGCGGTTCGTTCATGACTTTGTTGACGACGACCTTGCCCGCCTCGGTGAGGACCGTCACCTCCATCACCGCGCCGGCGTTCATGGTACTGTACACCAGGTGGTCGTAGTTGCACGCCACCACGTGCAGCGAGAACGGCGCGGACACGGACCCACCGTCGTTGGAGCAGGTCACCCAGAAGGTGAAGCTCTCCAGCTTCTTCATCACGTGGCCCTCGATGCGCCGCTGCTTGGGGAAGAACATCAGGCCCTCGGGCAGGTCGCCCGTCACCGACCACGCGAACACGGGCACGTCCGCCGACAGCGTCAGGTTGACGACAGCGTACATCGTGACGGTGAGCGAGGTGACCGGCTCGCCGTGCTCGTTGCTGAAGGTGACGCGCGTCGGCGCCGCCACGCTCACCACGTCGAACGTCACCGTCGCGGCGCCCACATCCGTATCCTGCTGATTGAAGACGGTGATGGTGTACTCCGTCAGCACGCGCTCCTGCCGCGGCACGCCCTGGATACTACCGTCGACGAGCTGCAAGCCCAGCGGCAGCGCGGGCCGCACGGTGAAGTAGGCGGGCGCGTGCGACGTGAAGCGGAGGAAGCGGTTGGGCGTGATGGCGTGGCCCAACACATAGTGCGTGAGCGGCGACGCGTACGCGAACGGTGTGTCTGGCAGGAAGTACAGCTGCGCGGCGTTCGCGACAGCGTCTGTGACAGCGTCTGTGACAGCGTCTGTGACAGCGTCTGTGACCATGTGAGTGGTGATGTGAGTGCCGGTGAAGGAGTGAGTGGTGGCGTGGGCGGTGGGCGGCTGCACGGTGAGCTGGACGCCGAAGGCCTCGCCGCTGGAGAAGTAGTGCAGCGCGAGCGGCAGCAGGCCCGTGGCGTTCAGCGGGCGCGCCACTGTCTGGCAGGCGAAGTCCGCGCGGCAGTGCCAGTCGCGCACCAGCGGCGTGCCGTCCAGCTCGAAGTCCACGCCGTCGCGGTAGCACAGCCGGAAGAGATAGGTCCCGGGCGTCGCCACGCGCAGCAGCGCGCGGTAACGGACCACGAAGCGCGCGAACAGCGCCTGCGGCAGCGACGGCCACACGGTACAGCTACGGGTGACGGGTGCGACGCGGCGCTACGCGTTCTGGTAGTGGCGGTCGATGGCCGGCTCCACCGTCGACACCACCAGCGTGCCCTCCGGCTCCGCCTCGCACAGCGGCACTTCTGGACCCACTGTGAAGTACTCGGCGCGCACGCCATGCAGCGGCTCGGCGCGCACCACCACCTCCAGCACTGCCGTCGCGCGCCCGAAGGCGCTGTCGCAGGCCAGGAGGAAGCTGGACACGAAGGGCTCCTACGCGTGAGCGCGTCATCGCGCCACTACCGTCAATTGCCCCACGACAACACCACTGGCGTCATCCAGCGCCAGGCCCGTCGGCAGTGCAGGCGTCACCGAGAAGGCGTCGCACTGCTGGCCGCTGACGGCCGGAGCGGGGAGGGCCAGCGCGGTGCGCACGCAGCCTAGGAACGGAGCGGCGTGGAGATGATGCGGCCCGACGCCGCCCTGACGCAGCAGCGAGGCGCCGATGAGAATCCAGTCCCCCGCATGGAGGTCGCTGCGGTAGTACAGTGCGAAGAAGGGGCGAGGTTCATCGGTGCTAGCAGTGCTGGTGGTGCTGGTGGTGCTGAGAAAGTACACCTGGAGGAAGTGGAGACCCTCGTTCAGCGGGAGGGGCTTGGACTGCTGGGCGAGCGATGGCTGGTCTGGGGCGAAGAGGGAGAGGACCGGAGCACCGTCGAGCAGCACGCGGGCTCCGGTGGTGCAGTTCAGGAGGAAGGAGAACTCGCCCGAGAAGGGGATGTAGATGTATCCCAGCATGGAGATAGTGAATGCCGATGGGCGCGACGAATGAACAGAATCCTCGTCGATCCGCAGCTCGTTGATGAGGCTGCAGGAGTCTGCGGCGCGGGACGCGTACCACTCCGTGGGGAGTGGCGTAATGGGCTGTGAAAGGGAATAGGTGCAGGAATCGATGGCAAACAGCGACGGCGAAATGGCTAGAGATGAACAATGGGGAAGAAAAGGACATTGAAAAGCTAGCACAAAGGAGGAAGACACCACCTGATTTGCGCCCGTAGCCACGATCTTGTATTCCATTGCAGCCACACTACCGTTGTAGATCCCGCGGATCTGACGTGTTGAGGAATCAAGGACCAAGCCAGGCAATAATGGCGGATCCGTGGTCATATTTGTGATGTACCCATTTGTCGTGACTTGAATGGGGAGAAAGGGTTTTCCTATGAAAAGGAACCGTTTCTCAAAGCCAACGGATACCTTCGTTGCCGGCTCAGACACTACTCACTCAGAGAAGACAAGCACAACTACCCGTTAACCAAAAGTATGCAGTGTTGTTATCAGCCTCAATGGTGTACTGCATCAAGGGAGAGAGCGCGACCGTTTTCCCATGAACAATTCCATCCCGAAATTCAATTCCTTTTGGTAGAGAAGGTATAATAGAGACAGAGCCAGAAATGCCTTCGCAGACAGCGATACTCACGTTCCTTCCATACGGAAAGTAAATATACT
>QWCN01003642.1_pt1 | contig 23199 bp, 19 predicted proteins | sample 1972711 | NCBI WGS metagenome assembly QWCN01 (sample SAMN09866707, study PRJNA288562) | Human gut metagenome isolate term1_stool, whole genome shotgun sequencing... | isolation source: gut | host: Homo sapiens | place: USA: California
GCCTATAACATTCTGAGGGGCGGGCACATTGCGGACGGCGTTCGCTGCATCATAATTCCCGCAACGATGAAGATACTGCGCGAGTGCGTCGAGCGCGGATGGTATACCGCGTTTATCGACGCAGGCGCAGTCGTTTCGACACCGACCTGCGGACCGTGTCTCGGCGGATACATGGGAATTCTCGCGGCAGGCGAGCGCTGCATTGCAACGACCAACCGCAATTTCGTCGGACGCATGGGTCATGTCGACAGCGAGGTGTATCTTGCTTCCCCGCAGACCGCTGCGGCAAGTGCACTCGCAGGCTATATCACCGAGTATAAGGGGGTGTAAGCGATGAATACACAGGGCAGGGCTTTTAAGTATCCCGACAATGTCGATACCGACGTTACTATCCCCGCGCGCTACCTTAACACCCCCGATGCTGCGGAGCTTGCACAGCACTGCATGGAGGATATTGACCCGTCGTTTGTCGGCAGGGTCAGCGCGGGCGACGTTATGGTCGCGGGCTGGAACTTCGGTTGCGGCTCGTCGCGTGAGCATGCGCCGCTCGTTATCAAAACCTGCGGCACAGGCTGCGTTATAGCAAAGAGCTTTGCGCGCATCTTCTACCGCAATGCGATAAATATCGGTCTGCCTATCCTCGAATGTGAGCAGGCTGCGGAGGAGATTACTGCGGGCGACGAGGTAAGGGTCGATTTCGACACGGGAGAGATAAGCGACATCACCACCGGTAAAACATATAAGGCACAGCCGTTCCCGCCGTTTATTCAGAACATAATCAGGTGCGGCGGACTGCTTAAATCGCTGAAGGAGGAGGGCAATGAATAAGAATATTGCTGTAATACGCGGCGACGGTATAGGTCCCGAGATCATCGGACAAACGCTGCGCGTGCTCGACCGCATAGCCGAGCTTTACGGACACAGCTTCACATACACCGATGTAGATATGGGAGGCTGTGCTATCGACAAATACGAAGATCCGCTCCCGGATTCCGAGCTCGAAAAATGCGTAGGCTCGGACAGTGTTCTGCTCGGTGCAGTCGGCGGCAGCAAGTGGAACGGTCTGCCCGGCGAGAAGCGTCCCGAAAAGGGTCTGCTCCGCCTGCGTGCAGGCATGGGCGTTTACTCGAACAACCGCCCCGCTAAGATTTGGCGGCAGCTCGCCGATGCATCACCGCTTAAAAGCTCTATCGTCGACCGCGGAATCGACTTTATCATCGTTCGCGAGCTCATCGGAGGCATCTATTTCGGTGAGCATATCACCGAGGGCAATACCGCGACCGACGTGCTCAGATACCGCGAGCCGGAGATAGAGCGCATCGGCAGAATCGGCTTTGAGACCGCACGCCGCCGCTCCCGCCGTCTCTGCTCGGTCGAAAAAAGCAATGTTCTCGACTCGAGCCGTATGTGGAAGCGAGTGATGCACCGCCTTGCGGAGGAGTATCCCGATGTCGAGCTGTCCGACATGCTCGTTGACAACTGCGCTATGCAGATTGTCAAGGATCCGTCGCAGTTCGATGTTATCGTGACCGAGAATATGTTCGGAGACATTCTTTCGGACGAAGCGTCCATGATAACAGGCTCTATCGGAATGATACCGTCCTCGAGCCTCGGCGCGACCTCCTGCGGACTCTATGAGCCTATACACGGCTCTGCACCCGATATTGCGGGGCAAGATATTGCAAACCCGATAGGTACTATCCTCTCGGCGGCTATGATGCTGCGCTACAGCTTTGATATGCCACAGGAGGCGAATGCGATCGAGCGTTCCGTATCCGATTATCTCGATGCAGGCTACCGCACGGCGGATATCATGAGCGATGGCAAGACCCGCGTCGGCTGCAGCCGCTGCGGCGAGCTTATTACCGGTTATCTCAGAAAGGAGTGATGTCAATGCGGCTTTCCGGTGCAGATATAATTGTTAAGACATTAATAGAGCAGGGCTGTGATACCGTTTTCGGCTATCCGGGCGGACAGATACTCAATGTATACGACAGCCTCTATACACATCAGAATGAAATAAATCACATACTCACGGCGCATGAGCAGGGGGCGGCACATGCCGCAGACGGTTATGCAAGAGCCACAGGAAAGGTCGGGGTAGTAATATCCACCTCCGGCCCCGGCGCGACGAACCTTGTCACCGGGATTGCGACCGCATGCCTCGATTCCGTTCCGATAGTCGCTATCTGCGGAAATGTTCCTACGACGCAGATAGGCACCGACAGCTTTCAGGAGATAGACATCACGGGCGTTACGCTCCCGATAACGAAGCACAACTATTTTGTGGGCAGAGTTGAGGAGCTTGCAGACACTATACGCGAGGCGTTTGCACTTGCGGCATCCGGCAGACCCGGACCGGTACTCATCGACGTACCCAAGGATGTTCAGATCGCATGCTGCGACTATGAGCCTCAGCCTCCGGCAAAACCCGAGCCGCCTAAGGCAGCCAAGGAGATACGCATTAAGGAGGCTGCGAATTATATCAATGCCGCACGCCGTCCATACATCTACTTCGGCGGCGGTATGATAACCGCAGGTGCTCAGGAGGAGATGCTGCGCCTTGCCGATATGATCGACGCGCCGATAGGCTGCTCGCTCATGGGAATATCAGGCATCCCGACCGACCATCCGCGTTTTCTCGGAATGCAGGGCATGCACGGTCACTATGCTTCCTCTATGGCGATGCATCATGCCGATCTCATTATCTCGCTCGGCGTACGCTTTAATGACCGCGTAACGGGCAACAGACACAAGTTCGCAACGGGCGCTAAGATAGTGCACATCGATGTTGACGGCTCCGAGCTTTCCAAGACAGTAAATGCCGTATGCGGTCTGCGCGGTGATGTCAAGCCCACGCTCGATGCGCTGCTCCCGCTCATCACTGCAGGCGAAAAGCCCGAATGGAGAGCGGAGGTCGACGGCTTCCGTGCCGGAGAGGATGAGTACCTCGATCACAGAGCGGGCATGACCCCGAGAAATGCCATTCTTACACTTAACCGCCACCTCGGCGAGAATACCGCCGTCTGTACCGACGTTGGTCAGCATCAGATGTGGGCTGCGCAGAACCTCTCGTTCCGCACACCTCGCAGATTCATATCGAGCGGCGGTCTCGGGACTATGGGCTTCGGCTTCGGAGCGGCTATAGGTGCGGCTTTCGGAACGCGAGAACGCAGCGTTCTCGTTACCGGAGACGGCAGCTTCGGCATGTGTCTGCAGGAGCTTGCTACCGCCGTTACCTACAATGTTCCGATTGTCATTCTTATTCTCAATAACGGAGTGCTCGGAATGGTACGTCAGTGGCAGACGCTCTTTTTCAACAAGCATTACTCGAATACCGTACTTAACCGCAAGACCGACTTCCCCGCATTTGCCCGCTCATTCGGCGCAGACGGTGAGACGGTCACGACCCCCGAGGAGCTTGATGCGGCGCTTACCCGCGCATTTGCGGCGGAAGGACCGTATATCGTCGATTGCCGCATAGACAAGGACGAATTTGTCCTCCCCATGCTCCCACCCGGAGGCAGTATGGATGATATCATCGTAAAGGCGGAGGTAGAAAAATGAGCAAGTATACAGTAGCCGTTCTTGTACGGAATCGGTTTGGTGTTCTCAACCGTGTAACAAGCCTTTTCCGCCGTCGCCAGTTCAATATCAGCGCACTTACGGTCAGCGAGACCGAGACGAGCGATCTTTCGCGAATCACCGTCGTTTTCGATGGCGAGGAGACCTCGAAGCAGCAGCTCATCAATCAGCTGTATAAGCTGCCCGATGTTTGCTCGATCAAGGAATTCAGCGAGGATAACTCGGTCAGCTGCGAGCTGTTGCTCATTAAGATGAAGAATGAGCTTGAGTCTCGCGACGACATTCAGCGTGCGGCAGATGCTTTCGGAGCCGTTACCGTTGATTATTCCAAGGATTATATTACCTTCCGCCTGACCGACAGCTCGAGAAGAATAGATGATTTTATCAACATTCTCCGCGATTATACCATTCTCGAGATCTGCCGCACCGGCAGCGTGTCGCTTGAAAAGGGCAGCACGACCATTCGCCAGGTAATAAATCTTTAAATTACGCATTAAACCAAAATCAAATAAAAGAAAGAGGTAAACAAAATGGCAAGAATTTTCTATCAGCAGGACTGCGATCTTCAGAAGCTCAGCGGCAAGACGGTAGCTATCATCGGCTACGGCTCTCAGGGACACGCTCATGCGCTAAACCTGAAGGACAGCGGAGTTGATGTTGTTGTAGGACTCTATGAGGGCTCCAAGAGCTGGGCAAAGGCAGAGGCTCAGGGGCTGCGCGTTATGACGAGCGCGGAGGCTGCAAAGGCTGCCGACATCATCATGATCCTTATCAACGATGAGAAGCAGGCCGCTCTCTACAAGGAGTCCATCGAGCCCAATCTTACCGAGGGCAAGACCCTTGCGTTCGCACACGGCTTCAATATTCATTTCGGCTGCATCAAGCCTCCGAAGAATGTAAATGTTATCATGATCGCCCCCAAGGGTCCCGGACACACCGTTCGTTCCGAGTATCAGGCAGGTAAGGGCGTTCCGTGTCTCATCGCCGTCGAGCAGGACGCAACGGGCGACGCATGGGATATCGGTCTTGCTTACGCACTCGGTATCGGCGGAGCAAGAGCAGGCGTTCTCGAGACCACCTTCCGCACCGAGACAGAGACCGACCTTTTCGGTGAGCAGGCTGTCCTCTGCGGCGGTGTATGCGCACTTATGCAGGCAGGCTATGAGACCCTTGTCGAGGCAGGCTACGACCCGAGAAATGCTTACTTTGAATGCATCCACGAGATGAAGCTCATCGTTGACCTTATCTATCAGAGCGGCTTTGCGGGCATGCGCTACTCCATCTCCAACACTGCTGAGTACGGCGACTACATCACCGGTCCGAAGATCATCACCGACGACACAAAGCGCGCTATGAAGCAGATCCTCAAGAATATTCAGGACGGCAGCTTTGCAAAGGACTTCCTGCTTGACATGTCCTCCGCAGGCGGTCAGGTACACTTCAATGCAATGAGAAAGCTCGCAAGCGAGCATCCGTCCGAGACCGTCGGCGCAGAGATCCGCAAGCTGTACAGCTGGAGCGACGAGGACAAGCTCATCAATAACTGATCGGAGGCATTTTATGTCGAGAGAAAACATTGTCGACGGGGTGCAGAACGCGCCCCACCGCAGTCTGTTTCACGCGCTCGGTCTGACCGAGGAGGAACAGGCGAGACCGCTTATCGGTATCGTCAGCTCGTATAATGAGATAGTTCCCGGACATATGAACATAGATAAGATAGTCGAGGCTGTCAAGCTCGGTGTTGCAATGGCGGGCGGTACGCCTATCGTATTTCCCGCTATCGCAGTCTGCGACGGTATCGCGATGGGACATACCGGAATGAAGTATTCACTCGTCACACGCGATCTCATTGCCGATTCTACCGAGGCTATGGCGCTCGCTCACGGCTTTGACGCTCTTGTCATGGTGCCGAACTGCGATAAGAACGTCCCCGGTTTGCTCATGGCGGCGGCACGAGTCAATGTGCCTACCGTATTTGTCAGCGGCGGTCCTATGCTCGCAGGCAGGGTAGAGGGTAAAAAGACAAGCCTCTCGAGTATGTTCGAGGCTGTCGGCGCGTATAACGCGGGAAAGATTGACGACAAAAAGCTGCTCGAGTACGAATGCAAGACCTGCCCGTCATGCGGCTCATGCTCGGGCATGTACACTGCTAACTCCATGAACTGCCTGACCGAAGCGCTCGGTATGGGTCTGCGCGGCAACGGCACTATTCCCGCTGTCTATTCTGCCCGTATTGAGCTTGCAAAGCATGCGGGAATGGCTGTAATGGAGCTGCTGCGCCGCAATATCAGACCGCGTGATATCATGACGCGCGAGGCGCTGATGAACGCTCTTACCGTCGATATGGCACTCGGCTGTTCGACGAACAGCATGCTGCATCTGCCCGCTATCGCGCATGAGTGCGGTGTTGAGCTGAATCTCGATATCGCAAACGATATCAGCGCAAAAACGCCTAATCTCTGCCATCTTGCTCCCGCGGGCAGGACCTATATGGAGGACCTTAACGAGGCGGGCGGCGTATACGCAGTGATGCACGAGCTGACAAAGCGCGGACTGCTGAATACCGACTGCATAACCGTTACCGGGCATACGATAGGCGAGAATATCGAGGGCTGTGAGATTCTTGATACCGATACCATCCGTCCGATAGACAACCCGTTCAGCGAGACGGGCGGAATTGCGGTGCTCAAGGGCAATCTTGCCCCCGAGGGCAGCGTAGTAAAGCGCTCCGCCGTGCTTCCCGAGATGCTTGTGCATGAGGGTCCCGCGCGCGTGTTCGACTCAGAGGAGGAGGCGCAGACGGCAATCAATGCAGGTAAGATAAAGGCGGGTGATGTCGTCGTTATACGCTACGAGGGGCCTAAGGGAGGTCCCGGAATGCGTGAGATGCTGAATCCCACCTCCGCTATTATGGGAATGGGACTCGGCAGCAGCGTTGCGCTCATCACCGACGGACGCTTCAGCGGCGCCACGCGCGGCGCCTGTATCGGTCACGTCAGCCCGGAGGCAGCCTCCGGCGGCATGATAGGCGTTGTCGAGGAGGGCGATATTATCAGCATCAATATCCCCGAGAACCGTATCGAGCTCAAGGTCGATGAGGCTGTGCTCGAAGAACGAATGAAGAATTTTGTGCCTAAAAAGAAGGAGCTGTCCGGATACCTGCGCCGCTATGCAGCGCTTGTCTCGAGCGGCGCATCCGGCGCGATACTCAACTGATATGAGTGTAACTATGGACGGACAAAAAACAAGATCGGAGCTGCTTGCGGGACTTGATACGCTGTGTATCTTCCGCTCTCTGCTCCGCGATCCCGTGATCTCGGCGCTGCGTGAGTTTTTCGCCGCGCCCTCTGCGCCGGCATATGCCGCCTTTGTTTCCGCGCTCTATGAGTACGGCGGTGATATGGGAGAGCATGTTCGTGCTCTGTGTGAGAACGATGAAAATGTATATGTCAAGGCCGCGGCTTCCGACAGTATTGTGCCCGACTATATGTTCGAGGCGCTTGTCTCCGAGCTTGAGCTGCTCGGACGAATTGCCGCGCTGACTCCCGACGCTCTGCGCGCAGAGCTTGATTACGATGGCTTCCTGCCCTCGTTTTCATCGTCTGCGCCGGATCTGCGTGAACTGTATCTGCATCGGGTAGACAATATCGGAAAATACGGGTACGGCATATATGCCGAGCATCACATGTTCTATCTTGCCGACGACGGCACGATAACCGCAGTTCTGCATCCCGATAGGACGGAGCTTTCCGATCTTATAGGCTATGAGCGTCAGCGTGAGATAATCATGAACAACACCCGCGCACTGCTCAACGGAAAGCCTGCGGCAAACATACTGCTCTCGGGCGATGCCGGGACGGGCAAGTCATCTACCGTAAAGGCTGTGGCAAACGCGCTGTGGCGCGAGGGCTTGCGAATAATCGAGCTGCGCAAGGATCAGCTGCGTGAGATACCTCGCGTTCTTGACGAGCTGTCCGGCAATCCGCTTAAATTTGTGCTGTTTATCGACGATCTTTCGTTCAGCGGAGACGACGATAATTTCGGTTCGCTCAAGGCGGTGCTTGAGGGCTCGGTCGCCGCACGCTCTGCAAATGTGGTTATCTATGCTACAAGCAATCGCAGACATATAGTCAAGGAGCGCTTTTCAGATCGGGAGGGTGACGACATCCATCGAAACGATACCATGCAGGAGCTTGTTTCGCTCTCCGAGCGCTTCGGTCTGCATATTACATTTTCAAAGCCGGATAAGCAGACCTATCTGCATATCGTGCACCGTCTTGCACAGCAGCAGGGCATTGATATTCCGGAGGATAAGCTCGACCTCCTTGCCGAGCGCTTTGCGCTCGAACGAGGAAACCGTTCCGCGCGGCTTGCACGTCAGCTTGTCGACGGATTGCTTTCGGGAAGAGAATAAGCACATAATATTAAAAGCAGTATCACTCGAATACTCGGGCGGTACTGCTTTTACATTTATAAATAATTTGTTCGCGCCGGCTCTGTGCCATCTGTTCGGTATATTTCGTCTCCGCCGTTCGCAGAGCCGCTGTACACATACATATCAATATTGCCGATTGGACAAATCTAATTTAGGCTGAAAACTGAAATACGCAAAAAGTCGCGTAAATCGCGAGCAGGAGAATTCCCTGAGCACGTGAGAGCTTTCCGCGAATGAGGGCAGGAACGGTCAGAATAGCCATGACGGCGATCATCAGCGGAATGTCTACCGCAAGAGAGGCGTTCATGCCGCCGATAGTTTTCTCGCACGGGATAGCAAAAGGCGAGAGCGTCACGGAAACGCCCGATACGAGCACGAGATTGAACAGGTTAGCGCCGACGATATTGCCGAGCGAAAGCGAGCCGTGTCCCTTGACGAGCGATGTTATCGCGGTCACAAGCTCGGGCAGAGAAGTGCCGAGCGCGACAAAGGTAAGCGCAATTACCGATTCGGGTACGCCGAGTGCGGCTGCGATCTTTGTTCCGTTATCGACGAGCAGATTTGCACCGACAGCGATAAGCGCGGCGCCGACTATCAGCAAAATAACGGCACGGAGCATCGACATTTCGCTCACCGTTTCTGCAGCGGCTCCGTTATTGCCGCTTGGCTGGATATCGGACAGACTGTCGGCAGATGCCTTTTTGCGTGCGCCGAGCGCCGAGGAAATGTTGAACGCAATATATGCGGCGAATATCACAAGCAATACTATGCCGACCGGTCGTGTAAATTCTCCCGAAATGTATGCGACAGCCGAATATATTGCCGCTGCGATAAAGAAGAATGCGACCGGCAGTCCGAGCGAGCGGCGCTCGACCTTTCCGGGGCGAACGGCTACCGTTATCGCAGCGATGAGCGCAGTGTTGCAAATTACCGAGCCGATAGCATTTCCGTAGGCAATCTCGCCGTGTCCGCTGACAGCGCTTGTGGCGGAGACCATGACCTCGGGCAGTGTTGTTCCTATCGAAACGATGGTAGCGCCGATGAGCAGCTCGGGCAGGTGAAATCGGTGCGCAACGGCAACCGCGCCGTCTACGAACCAATCGCCGCCCTTGATGAGCATAACGAGACCGAGAATAAAAAGAAGAACTGGAACAAGCATATTACTGTGACCTTTGCTCTGACATAGAGAGCGTCCTTTCGTTTTATCGTTCCGCTGCATACATGCATTCCGCCCGACCGCATAACCGATAAGCAAGTGAGCTCTGCATGTGAAGACGGGCAATATCAAAGTAACAAGTTGTATATTAATAAGTGCCCGGATGCTTGCAGCTTTTGACAATATTCTGCATTATAGCATATTCGGTCGGCTTTGTCTACCCTATATGACAAACCGCATGGATTAAATTGCCGAGATGCACACCGGTTTTCACCGGTAAATAATATCTTTTTTTCACAGCGTACAAAAAATCAGACGCAGCGGGGAAATGCTCACTTCGCCTGACATATTAAGTAAAGTGTTTTTCTCGTTCTTATACCGATGGGACAAACTGACTGTTATACAGCTTTACATAGTAGCTGCCGGGACGCACGAGCAGCTCTTCATGACTTCCTTGCTCGATGACCCTGCCGTCGCGCATTACGAGAATGATATCCGCATCGCGTATGGTGGAGAGTCTGTGTGCGACGATAAAGCTCGTCCTGCCGCGCATCAGGCGGTCAAATGCACTCTGTATCTTGAGTTCGGTATTGGTATCAATGCTCGAGGTCGCCTCGTCAAGTATCAGCATCGGAGGCAGGCAGAGCATAACGCGAGCGATACAGAGCAGCTGCTTCTGACCCTGACTCAGACCGTCGTCCGATATTACTGTGTTGAGCCCATGCGGCAGACGGCGGATAAATCCGAGGCAGTGTGCAGCCTCTGCGGCACGGAGAATTTCATCGTCGGTCGCGTCGGGCTTGCCGAATGCGATATTATCGCGTACAGTACCGCTCTTGAGCCATGTGTCCTGGAGCACCATACCGTAGCTGCGGCGAAGTGAATGACGCGTAACCTCGCGTATATCGTGACCGTCAACAGATATCTCACCCTCATCAACATCATAGAAGCGCATCAGCAGATTTATAAGCGTCGTTTTGCCGCAGCCGGTAGGACCGACTATCGCAATGCGACGTCCCGGCTCTGCGTGTAGGCTGAGATCGCGTATCAGCGGGCGCTCGAGATCGTAAGAGAACGAAACATTGTCAAGATCTATCTGCCCGCTCGGTGCGTTAAGCTCGCTCGGTGCATCGGGGGATTCTGTCTCGGTGCCGAGCAGCTCAAATACACGGTCTGCGCAGGCGAGTGCGTTTTGCAGCTCGGTAACGACAGAGCTTATGTCGTTGAACGGCTTCATATATCTGTTTGCATAAGCGAGCAGGGCGGACAGACCGCCGACCGTCAGAGTACCGCCGGGGATTAGGAGAACGCCCGCAAGCGCAACGCCCGCATAGACGAGATTGTTTACAAAGCGGGTTGAGGGGTTGGTAAGGCTGCTGTAAAAAACCGCCTGCGTGCTGCATTCCGTCAGCTCGTCGTTCAGCTCATCGAAGCTCCGCTGCGCGCGCTCCTCGTAGCCGAATGCACGAATAACCTTCTGCCCGCCGACCGACTCGTCTATAAGAGCGGTCTGCCGTCCGCGTATCTCGCTCTGACGACAGAAGAGACGATAGGAACGTGAGGATACGAACCTTGCGACAAGAAATGACAGCGGAGTCAGCAGCACGACGATCAGCGAGACAAGAATATTTCTCGAGAACATAAATACAAGGGTCACGATAATGGTGATAACACCCGAAAACAGCTGTGTGAATCCGAGCAGCAGTCCGTCGGAGAGAATGTCAACATCACTTGTTACGCGGCTCAGCATATCGCCGGTGCTGTGCGAGTCAAGATAGGACAGAGGTGTCTTTTGCAGATGTCGGATAGCATCCGAGCGCAGCTCCTCGACGACCCTGAATGTAATATTGTTGTTAAGCAGATTCATGAGGAATGTGCACACTCCCGAGCCTGCCGCGAGTGCCGCCGCAAGCAACAGACTGCGCCCCATGGCTGCATGATCCACGCCACCGGACAGCGCATCTATCGCCGAGCCGAACAGAACTGGAACATACAGCTGCAGCACGACCGATGCAGCCGCGAGCAGCAGAGTCAGCAGCAGGGAGAGGCGTCTGCGTCCGAGGTAGGGCATGAGCTGCTTTACCGTAGTCATGCCGCCGACCTTTTTACCGGTCTGCTTTGCCGAAATGCCGGCGGTCTTTTTGTTCTTCCTCATGCCTTGCGCACCTCCTTTTCGTCCGGGGTATCATTTGTATTTTTCTCACTGTCGGATGATGGATTGCGGGCGGCAGCCGTTTTTTCATTTTTGCCTATCCCGCGCTGTGCTGTGCTTTCCTTTTCCTCAGGAAACTGCGAGCGGTAGATGTCGCGGTAGACCCCGCAGCCGTCGAGCAGCTGCTCGTGTGTTCCACGCCCGACAAGCCTGCCGTTATCGAGTACGAGTATCATATCTGCATCCCGTACGCACGCAATACGCTGCGAAACGATAAAGGTCGTCGCGCCCTTTTGTGCACGAAGCGAGCGTCGGAGCGCCGCATCGGTCGCATAGTCGAGTGCGCTCGAGCTGTCGTCAAGGATGAGTATCTGCGGCTTTTTCACAAGTGCTCGGGCGATCGTCAGACGCTGACGCTGACCTCCGGAGAAATTTCGACCGTTCTGCTCAACGATGCTGTCGAGACCGCCGGGCTTGCCTTCGACTATCTCGCGCGCCTGTGCTGTCTCGAGTGCCGCCCACAGCTGCTCGTCCGTTGCATTTTTATCGCCGAATTTCAGGTTGTCGCGAATAGTGCCGCCGAAGAGCATCGCCTTTTGCGGTACAACTCCTACGGCATCGGCGAGTGCGGCGCGCGAATAGCCGCGAACATCCTGTCCTCCTATCGTAATATTGCCGGTCGTCGCGTCATAAAATCGAGGAATAAGGTTGATAAGCGTCGTTTTTCCGCTTCCCGTACCGCCGATGATACCGACCGTCGAGCCGCTCAGGGCGCTGAAGTTGATACCGTCAAGGCTCGGCGCACCCGCGCCGCGATAAGTAAACGAAACATTGTCAAATGTGACGCTGCTGTCTGTAAGAGAGTCGATGCCGTCAGGCACGTAAGTCATGCTCGGCTCGATCGCCATAACATCCGCAACTCTGCCTGCACAGGCGAGCGAACGGTTGAGCGTTATGATAAGCGACGCGAGCTTTATAAGCTCGACGATAATCTGGAGCATGTAGTTATACAGCGCAACGACCTCGCCCTGTGCGAGCGAGCCGAGCTCGACACGAACAGCGGCTTCTCTGATAAGAAAAACGGTCGCGAGATTGATCAGGACATATGTTACCGGATTTAGCAGTGCAGAGAGTCTGCCGACAAAGAGGTTAAGCGACGTAAGAGCTCGGTTGCTCTCATCGAATTCCTCGATCTCGCTCTCCTCGCGGCAGAATGCGCGGATAACACGTGCTCCGGTGAGATTTTCACGTGTCATGCGTGTTACACGGTCAAGCCCGGACTGCGCCTTTCCGAACAGCGGAATACTCGCCTTCATTATCAGAAATGTAATAGCGAATAGTACAGGCACGGTGAGGGCGAAGATCAGCGCGCAGCGCACATTGATGGTAAATGCCATCACGGTACAGCCGAGTACGATGAACGGACTGCGCAGCAGCAGGCGCAGCCCCATATTCACTCCGTTCTGCACCTGGTTGATGTCGCCGGATAGGCGGGTGATAAGTGTATCGCTGCCCTCTGCGTCGATGTCGGAATATGAGAATACCTGAATACGCGAGAACAGTGCACAGCGCAGCTTGCCTGCAAAACCGACGCTTGCCCGCGCAGAAAAATACTGCGCTACGACGGTGCAGGTCAGTCCTATAACAGCCATTGCGATAAGCACGCAGAAATAGATAATTACGGTTTTTCTGTTATCCCCGCCGTCTATCATCCTTGCGACGGCGAGCGGTACAAGCAGATCGAATATTGCCTCGAGTAGCTTGAACAGCGGTGCAAGAATACTTTCCTTTCGGTATTCACGCAGATATGGCAGCAGTCGTTTCATGTCATAGCCTTTCCGAGCTGCCCGCACGGCAACCGCGCCGACGGGTCGATTTTGATTTTAGTATTGACAAATATATTATAACACATTATACTCAATACAGATAATATTGTTTTTGTTTATTTGATATATTATTTTTATATAACGAGGTGTGGTATGGAGCTGAGACAGCTGGAATATTTCGTAAGGATAGCCGATACGGGCAGTATAAACGAGGCGGCGCGCAAGCTGAATATGTCGCAGCCACCGCTCAGCTATTCGCTTCGACAGCTCGAAGGAGAGCTCGGGGCGGAGCTGTTTACGAGGAGTGCGAAGGGGGTAGAGCTGACCGCGGCGGGCAGGCTGCTGTATGAGCGGGCGGAAAATCTGCTCGAGTTTGCGCATTCGACAAAAAAGGAGGTCAGCGAAGCAGGGAAGCGCCGCGTGCTGCGTATAGGCATAACCTCATCGACAGTGCCCACCGTGCTGCCCTTTATAGCGGAGTTTGCATTGCTGAATCCGGATGTCAGCTTTGAGGTGCACGACGGCTCAAGCTATACGCTGCTTCAGCTGCTGCTCGACGGAATTATTGATATATCTGTCGCTCGAACGCCGCTGCGGCTCGATTCGGTAGACAGTCTGACCCTCTCTCACGAGCCGATGCTTGCCGTTTCACCGACATCTGCACCGCCGGAATGCGAATATACAGATCACTGCCGTCTTGCCGACCTCATCGGCAGAAAGCTGATAATATACCGTCGGTATGAGGAGCTGATAATGTCGACATTTGCGTCACAGGGACTTACTCCGGAGGTATTCTGCATTTGCGATGATGCACGCGATGCCATGCTGTGGGTCGGTGCTGGGCTTGCGACCGCGATATTTCCCGCATCCATGCGAAGCATGTGCCGCGAGCTTGATATAAAGACGCTCTCCGAGCCCACGCTTGAGACCGAGACACTGCTGATAACTAAGCGCGGGGCTGTAATTGCACCGCTTGCGCGCGAGCTTCTTGCGGTCTGCTCCGAACTACTCGACGGACGCTGACTCGCTTCTGCTCACGGGAGACTGTTGTTTTCTACGTTACGGCGCATGGCTCTGAATGAGGATCACAATGCTTTTTTTATTTGATTTGGTGAGCTGCCATGACCTCGCTGATGCTTTTGCGATAATATTTCCCGGGAAATAAGCTCACCTTGCGACCTCCGTAAAAATGATATGTATATACCTGCTCGGCACCGTTTTACAGTCGGGAAAAAATATGTTTTTTTGACATAAAAATCGGTCAAAAGGCTTGCATAGACGCAACAAATGATATATAATAAAAAGTGATTGAGCGTCTGCACAGCTTGCTGCGTCGCGCAAAGATCCGTGTTTTCGACACCGCTATTTATAATGAGAGGAACTCGCCGCACGGCGGGAACGGAACTGTAATGTCAGCTAAAAGATTCGGCGATCGTAGGGACGGTAAGCTTCTTCGCGATCTTGATTCAATGCATATAATTGTGCCGCATATTCTGCCTAACCGTGCGGATAATGAGGCTTTTATCTCGGAGCAGCTCGATCTGAGCGCTGCCGAGGATTATCTTGCACGGCGTAATGAGGGTAACGACGGCTATAAGTATAATATATTTCAGCTGATAATCACTGCAATGCTGCGTACGGTCACGCTGCGTCCGAAGCTGAATCGGTTTATCGTAAACAACAATATTTACGAGCGCAACGAGTTGACGGCTGCATTCGTGGTAAAGAAGCAGTTTTCCGACGCCTCCGGTGAGGCGCTTGCCTTTATTCATGCGCATCCCGACGATACGCTCGACACCATTCATTCGGAAATCGAACGCATCGTAACCGAGTGCAGGGATGTAAAGAAGAACGATGCTTCTACGGAAAGCATGGACATTGTCTCTAAGATACCGCGCCCTGTTATGAGAGTGTTTCTTAGCATTATGAGATTTTGTGACCGTCACGGATGGGTGCCGAAAGGACTTATCGCGAGCGACCCGCAGTATTCGACGGTCATGCTGTCCAACCTCGGTTCAATAAAGCTGCATGCAGGGTATCACCACCTGACTAACTGGGGAACGAATTCACTCTTTGTCGTTGTAGGCGAAAAGAAGAAGCGCCCGTTTTTTGATGATGACGGAAACGCTCAGATGCGCATGAGCATCGACCTCGGTCTGACGGTCGATGAGCGCATTGCCGACGGCTATTATTTCTCGCGCTCGGTGCGTCTGATGCGCCATCTGCTTGAAAACCCCGAGCTGCTCGAGCAGCCGCTCTCCGAGGAGGTCGATTACTGATGAAGTTTGAAATACCCGCAGCACCGGTTCGGGTCAAGACTCCGTGGGAGGGACATCTCGGCGGAGTTCCGATGCATCTTGACTATTTTGCCGGTACGATGTTTGAGGCTGTCGAGGCTGTCGCACGCAAAAATCCGCGTGCCGTTGCCTTTGACTTCATGGGCAGAGGACAGACCTATTCTCACCTTGTCGAGATGGTGCATTCCTGCGCGCGCTCGCTGCGTACTATAGGTGTGCGCGAGGGCGACAGAGTCACCATCGCCATGCCGAACTGTCCGCAGGCAATATACATGTTCTATGCCGTCAACCTTATCGGCGGTATAGCAAATATGATACATCCGCTGTCGGCAGAGAAGGAGATAGAATTCTACCTCTGTGAGTCCGGCAGCGTTACCGCGATAACGCTCGATCAATTTTACGGAAAGTTTGAGCGTATCAGACAGAATACGCCGCTCGTCAATATTGTTATCGCGAGCATAAAGGATGAGCTGTCGAATCCGCTGCGCACCGGCTACATGCTCACCGAGGGCAGAAAGATAGCAAAGATACCGGACGACGCTCCGATTATCAGATGGAAGGAGTTTATACGTCTCGGTAAAAGCTGCTTCTATAATTATCGCGTCAAGCGCAAGCCAACCGATCCCGCTGTCATTCTTTATTCCGGTGGTACGACCGGAACGACGAAGGGAATCGTGCTGACAAATCTCAACTTCAACGCACTCGGGCAGCAGGTCATCGCTGCAAATCCGATGTTCCGACCGGGTGATACCATGCTTGCAGCCATGCCGCTTTTCCACGGCTTCGGTCTCGGCGTGTGCATCCACACAATGCTCTCTCAGGGCGGAAGATGTATACTTGTTCCTCGCTTCACCGCTAAGAGCTATGCAAAGCTGCTGATAAAATACAGATGCAATTTTATTGCGGGCGTGCCAACTCTCTATGAGGCGCTGCTTCGCCTGTCGACAATGAACGGAACCGACCTCTCCTGCCTAAAGGGAGTATTCTCCGGCGGAGATTCGCTTTCCGTCGAGCTTAAAAAGAAGCTTGACCGTTTTCTATACGATCATAAGAGTGTTATTCAGGTACGCGAGGGCTATGGCACGACCGAGACGGTCACCGCTTGCTGCCTTACTCCTCCGCATATGTTTAAGGAGGGGAGCATCGGTGTTCCGTTCCCGGATACATATATCAAGATCGTTAATCGCGAGAGCGGTGAGGAGCTTCCTTACGGTGAGGAGGGTGAGATACTGCTCGCCGGTCCTACTGTAATGAAGGAATATATGAATCATCCCGACGAGACCGCCGAGACTCTTCGCGTCGGCGACGACGGTCTGACATGGGTCCACACAGGCGACCTCGGTATGATGGATACGGAGGGCTTTGTATACTTCCGCGGAAGAGCAAAGCGCATGATAATCACCTCCGGCTACAATGTTTATCCGGGTCAGATAGAGAACATTCTCGATGCACACGAATATGTTCAAATGAGCTGTGTTATCGGTGTGCCCGATCCGTATAAGATGCAGAAGGTAAAGGCATTTGTCAAGCTCGCTGCGGGTGTTCCCGCGAACGACGAAACAAAACAGGTGCTGCTCGCCTACTGCCGCAAGAACATAGCCAAGTACGCTATGCCTTACGACATCGAATTTCGAGACGATATGCCGAAAACGCTGGTCGGAAAGGTCGCATACCGCATGCTCGAGGAGGAAGAGATGGCTCGCATTGCCGCATCGGCGAATGCAGTAGCAGCTGCTCCTGCTCCTGCAGCAGAGCCCATCGAGAAAGGCAAAAAGGACAAAAAGAGCGAAAAGGGTAAGTATCGCAGCTCCGATAAGGCGGCTGTGCCTGAGCATTCTGCGGAGGCTTCCGATCGCGAGACAGCACACACCGACGGAGAGACCGCCCATATCGAAAACGGCGGTGCCGAAGTCGAAAAATAAAAAGTTTATATCCGAGCACAATCGCCGGTTATAATATAAAAAGGCAATTCTATTGCAGTATAAGAAAGGATATTTTCATTATGGAAAGACTCAGAGTAGGTATCGTCGGTCTCGGCGGAGTACATCAAGCGCACGCACATCGAGGATCAGGGTATCAAGGTATATGTTGACTACAAGGAGATGATCGAGAAGGAGCAGCTCGATGTTGTCGATATTGCAACTCCTAACGATATGCACTCCGTTATCGCCGTATATGCTCTCGAGCACGGCATCAACGTATTCTGCGAGAAGCCCGACGCTATCAACGCTGCCGAGCAGAAGAAGATGAAGGACGCTTCCGAAAAGAACGGCAAGCTCCTTATGTGCATGCGCAACAACCGTTACTACCCCAACTCGCAGTTCCTCAAGAAGTACATCGCCGACGGCAAGTGCGGCGAGATCTACTGCGGACGCTGCGGATGGATCCGCCGCCGCGGTATCCCCGGCAAGGGCGGCTGGTTCACTACTAAGGCTCGCTCGGGCGGCGGTCCTCTGATCGACCTCGGCGTTCACATGATCGACCTCTCCATCTGGCTCATGGGCAACCCCACACCCGTTGCCGTTTCGGGCTGCACCTATACCAAATTTGCAAACGATGAGGCTGAGAGCGATTCCGAGCACTCTAAGTTCGGTGAGGCTGTTGCAGACGGTACCTTCGACGTTGAGGATCTTGCAATGGGCTTCATCCGCTTTGATAACGGCTCCTGCCTCCAGTTCGAGTTCAGCTGGGCATCGAACATCGAGGAGGAGAAGCGCTTCGTAGAGCTCCGCGGTACTAAGGCGGGCTTCACATGGGGCGACGACGGCTCTGTTAAGATCTTCGGCGAGGAAGAGGGTCAGCTCGTAGACGAGAAGCCCGAGCTTCCCGAGATGGGCAACGGTCACGACCGCGCTATCCGTCACTTCTCCGAGATTCTGCTTGACGGCAGAGCTCCCGACTATGTACCTCAGCAGGGGCTTGACATGATCAAGATCCTTGACGGTATCTATGAGTCCGCAAGAACCGGTAAGGAAGTTCTCCTTTAATCGGCAATTTCACAATCTTCCGTACCTGAATGGCAATAATTGCATAATATTGATACGGGATTTCAAGAGACAGTCGCTTGACTGTCTCTTTTTTTATCGAATAGTTTCGCAGAATCGGAGATATTACTCTGCCAGAGTGCGCAATGACCGAATTGTTATTTTGTCATGCAATGCCGGTGATATGTAATTCAATAGTATAGAAAATACCGAGAGAATTTCGCAATAACATTCTCTCGGTATTTTAAATTATTATATTTTTCTGAGTATCCGGCTGCCGATTATCGGCAGCTCACACTTTGACAGCAATCAAAAACTATAATTATTTCGTCTTTCCGGCGCGCTTGGCTTTGGCGGTCTTTATTTCTGTATGATGCTCGGCGCTGCCGTCGCTGCCCGCAGATGCACCGACAGGCTCATCTATCGTGGAATCATGCGGAAGAGCTGGAAGTATTACGCCGTTTTCGCTGAGATGACGCTTAACCGCGTCAAAGCTCTTGTCACTTATATAGTGCTCCATGCGGCATGCGTCGTTTACTGCCGTTTCCTTATCGACTCCGAGACCGAGCAGCATCTCGGTGAGCACGGTGTGGCGCTCGTAGATATGCTCTGCGGTCGCTTTGCCGCTTGCGGTAAGCGTTATAAAGCCGTTTTCGTCTACAGTAATATATCCGCCGCGGCGGAGAATACCTATCGCGCGGCTTACAGAGGGCTTTGAAAAGCCCATATAGTCAACAATGTTTACCGCTCTCAGCTTTGCGGTCTTGCGTGAGAGTATATAAATCGTTTCGAGATACATCTCTCGGGACTCGTGAATGGGCATTGCGGTACCAACCTTTCTTTCGGAAATGCGCATGTTGTCTCTGCTTTTGTATAATCATACCACAAAGCAGCGGATAAATCAAGAACGATTCGTAAAAAATTATTCCTACAAAAAAATCACAAAGCCCTTGACAAGTTAGCCATAGACAACTATAATATAGTACGGTTAGTCGGGACTAACCATACTTTTATGATGCAATGTTAGCCTCAGCTAACGCAGCAATCGTCGCGAGGTGAAGAAATTAATGATGCCACTCAATCTTGCCGATATGGGCAAGCCTCAGATTGTAAAGAAGATAGGCGGGACGCCTGAGGTGAAGAAGCACCTTACCGATCTCGGCTTTACGGTCGGCGGTGAGGTAAGCCTTGTAAGCATGCTCGGCGGAAACGTTATAGTCAAGGTCAAGGAATCGCGCGTAGCGATAAGCGACGAGCTTGCCCGAAAGATAATGGTTTAAATTTATATTTACATATAGGAGGAACACAAGCAATGACACTGCGTGAACTGCCGCTCGGAAAGAGCGCGAAGGTCGTAAAGCTCACCGGAGAGGGAGCTATCAAGCGTAGGATTATGGACATGGGTATTACAAAGGGGACAGAGCTTATCGTCCGTAAGGTCGCACCGCTCGGAGATCCAATCGAGATCACCGTCCGCGGCTATGAGCTTTCGCTGCGCAAGGCAGATGCCGAGCGTATCGAGGTCGAGCTGCTGTAATTCATGCCCTGCGCAAGGTTATAATCGGTCGGATTGACCGCTCAAAGCTCCGACGGAGCAGATTCAGAAGGATCAGAAAGGAAGCATTTAAAAAATGAACATCAGAATTGCCCTTGCAGGAAACCCTAACTGCGGCAAAACAACACTTTTTAACGCCCTGACGGGTTCAAACCAGTTCGTCGGTAACTGGCCGGGCGTTACGGTCGAAAAGAAGGAAGGTAAGCTGAAAAAGCACGATGGTGTAATTATCACCGACCTTCCCGGTATATATTCGCTCTCGCCCTACACCCTTGAGGAGGTCGTAGCGAGAAACGTACTTATCGGCGAGCGCCCCGATGCTATACTCAATATCATCGACGGTACGAACCTTGAGCGTAACCTTTACCTCACCACCCAGCTCACCGAGCTCGGTATCCCGGTAGTAGTTGCCGTCAACATGATGGACGTTGTAAAGAAAAACGGAGATAAGATCGACATCTCCGAGCTTTCCCGTCAGCTCGGCTGCAAGGTAGTTGAAATCTCGGCGCTGAAGGGAACAGGTATCACAGAGGCTGCAGAGGCTGCTATCGACGCTGCTAAGAACGGCAAAACCATTCCTATGCACACATTCTCCGGACCCGTCGAGCATGCAATCGCGCATATCGAAGAAGCAGTTGTACATAATATGCCCGAGGAGCAGCAGCGTTGGTACGCTATTAAGGTTTTCGAGCGCGACGAAAAGGTTCTCGAGACACTAAATATTCCCGCAGACGTTAAGAATCATATCGAGTCCGATATTGCAGCTGCCGAGAAGGAGCTTGACGACGACGCAGAGAGCATCATTACCAACGAGCGCTATATCTATATCGCCGAGATGATCAAGTCCTGCTACAAGAAAAAGAGCGCAGGCAAGCTCTCCACCTCCGATAAGATCGATCGTATCGTTACTAATCGTTTCCTCGGTCTGCCGATATTTGCGGTCGTTATGTTCATCGTTTATTGGGTGGCAATGGTCGGTGTCGGCGCACCTGCGACCGACTGGGCAAATGACGGTGTGTTCGGCGACGGTTGGTATCTCCTCGGAATCGGCTCCTCCGATTATGAGGATGTTTCGGGCGAGTACAGCGACGCTATGAACGCTGTAAACGCTTACTATGAGCTTGACACAGAGGCTGAGGACTTTGATGCCGATGCTGCTCTCGCAGCTATGGAGGCTGTTAAGTCGGCAGATGAGACCGCTACCGTTGAGGTAGAGGATGAGGAGACACTCGAGGTCTCCGATATGACCGTTTACTTCGACAAGGTTCCCGACAATCTCTCCAAGGAGGATGAGAAGTCCACTATCGGTATCTCTTATCTCGACGCTGTTGAATACTTCAAAAAGAACGGCTTTGACGAGCCCGATCCTGCCGACTACGGTCCTTATATTCCCGGTATCCCGGTTCTTATCGGCAACGCACTTGAAAAGGCAGGCGCTGCTGATTGGCTCAACGGTCTGATTCTCGACGGTATCGTTGCGGGTGTCGGCGCTGTCCTCGGCTTCGTACCTCAGATGCTCGTACTCTTCCTGATGCTTGCATTCCTCGAGGCATGCGGCTACATGGCTCGTATCGCATTTGTCCTTGACCGTGTATTTCGTAAGTTCGGTCTGTCCGGTAAGTCCTTTATTCCTATGCTTATCGGCACCGGATGCGGTGTTCCCGGTATCATGGCATCGCGTACCATCGAGAATGAGCGCGACCGCCGTATGACTATCATGACCACCACCTTTATTCCCTGCGGAGCAAAGGTACCGTTTATCTCCATGATAGCAGGTGCGATCTTCGGCGGCTCTGCATGGGTCGCAACAAGCGCATATTTCATAGGCATGGCTGCGATCGTTATCTCGGGTATCATGCTCAAGAAGACCAAGATGTTCGCCGGCGATCCCGCTCCGTTCGTTATGGAGCTTCCCGCATACCACCTTCCTACCGTTTCCAACGTTCTCCGTTCTATGTGGGAGCGCGGCTGGTCGTTCATTAAGAAGGCAGGCACAATAATCCTGCTCTCGACTATCTTTGTTTGGTTCACCACCTACTTCGGCTTTACCGATACCGGCTTCAGAATGCTCTCTGAGGACGAGATCGAGCTCTCCATCCTTGCTAAAATCGGCGGCTTTATCGCTCCTATCTTCGCACCTCTCGGTTGGGGCAACTGGCAGGCAGCTGTTGCATCCATCACCGGACTTGTTGCAAAGGAGAATATCGTCGGTACTCTCGGTATTCTTTACGGCGGCGGAGATCTCACCGTTTGGCAGACTATCGGTCAGGCATTCACCGGAATCACCGGCTACTCGTTCCTCGTATTCAATCTGCTTTGCGCACCTTGCTTCGCAGCAATCGGTGCTATAAAGCGTGAGATGAACAACGCTAAGTGGACTTGGTTCGCTATCGCATATCAGTGCGGCTTTGCATATGTTATTGCGCTTATGGTAAACCAATTCGGAAATGCCTTCACAGGCAAGCTGAATGTTGTGGGACTTATTTTCGCTGTAATAGCTCTGCTCGCTATCCTCTATATGCTCTTCATCAAGAAGTATAAAGAAGCAAACACCCTTACCGAAAAGGTAAAATAAAAGAATTATCCGGTCTCCGACCGAAAGGAGCATGATGCGAAATGCTTGATTTCATCGTTGATAATCTCGGTACGATCTTAATTACAGTTGTACTCGTTACTATCCTCGCTGCGATAGCCGTTAAGCTCGTTCGTGATAAGCGTAAGGGAAAATCCTCTTGCGGGGGCAACTGTGCACACTGTGCGCTCGGCGGCTCCTGCCACAGCGATAAAAGGTAATTTCTTTGTTTCTCCCCGCTGTACCGCCTCGGTACGGCGGGGAGCTTTTTTAATGATGGACAACTGCATCTGAGCACATGAGCTGCTCATAACGGTAATGCGGAGTCAAGCTGCTGCTCATTGTCCGAAGCAGGGAAGTGTGATACACCTGCATATGACACGGCGAACGCCGCAAATGCAGATGTGTTTATCCTCAAATTACGATCAGTCGGCTTACAGTCTGCCGAACGGCTCGATTATTCTGTTGTCGATTATCATTATGTCTTAATCAAAATAGTTAAATATAAAAGCGGCTGCCGCATTTGTACTCCAGATGCGACAGCCGCTTTAAACAGCAAACATAACACAGTCCGTACTGTCGGCGCGTCTGCACCTGACAGTGTAAGACTTAATATCAAGCTAAATCTTTAACTGTA
>QWCN01002612.1_pt1 | contig 23131 bp, 19 predicted proteins | sample 1972711 | NCBI WGS metagenome assembly QWCN01 (sample SAMN09866707, study PRJNA288562) | Human gut metagenome isolate term1_stool, whole genome shotgun sequencing... | isolation source: gut | host: Homo sapiens | place: USA: California
CCGTGGTTGTCCGATTCAAACACCGGGGAAAAATACACCGCGCCGATATGCAGCTTTTTCAGGTGCGGAATCCACCCTTTGACCTTTTGAATGCGGTTCACGCATACGCCGTCGTTCGGCATGGGTGCGCCGGTAAAGCCCAAGGGATAGATCTGGTAAAACACCGCTTTATCTGCCCACATTGTTATATTCGTTCCTTTCAAGAGAGTTATACTGACTTCAACTTAAAACGTATACATGCCGTCTGCCGTCTGGCGGATATCCGCATTATAGAACGCCGTCATGACCTTTACCATGTACGCGGTGTCCTTTTCGCCCGCCGTCTCCACGCAGGAGTGCATCGCGAGCTGCGGGATGCCGATATCGACCGTGTTGAGCGACAGGTGACCGTTTGAGATATTGCCGAGCGTAGAGCCGCCCGCCATATCGGAGCGGTTGTGGAAGATCATCACCGGCACCTCGGCCTTACGGCAGATCTCGCCGAACACGGCGGCGGAAACGGAATCCGTCGTATACTTCTGGTTTGCACTGTACTTGATGACGATGCCGCCGTTTAAGTAGCAGCGGTTCGTCTGGTCACACTTTTCCGTGTAGTTCGGGTGCACGGCATGGGCATTATCGGCGGAAAGCATGAAGCTATCCGGCATTTTGCGCAGCCACTCCGCTTCGGGGATATTGAGCGCGGAAGCGATGCGACGCACGGTATCCGTGAGGAACGTGGAATCTGCGCCCTGCTTTGTCAGCGAGCCGACTTCTTCGTTATCGAACACGGCGCTGATGAGCAGCTTTTCTTTGTTTTCCGCGTTCAAAAACGCTTCCGTTGCGGAGAACGCGCACTGGAGGTCGTCGAGGCGCGGGGATGCAATAAATTCGTTCTCCATGCCGAATACAACGCCGTGCTGGCGCGGATAGAGGAACATATCGCTCGAGATGACGTCTTCCTTTTTAACGCCTGCCTCTTCCGCGATGAGCGCGTTATAATCGGCGTTTTCGCCGCCGAGCAAGGGCAGCAGATCGACCTGCGGGTTTAACTTGTGGTCTGCCATGCCGCGCGTCATGTGAATGGCAAGGCTCGGGATGATGCACAGGTCGCGGTCAATGTTCAAAAGTACGCTCTTTACGCCGCTTTCGGTACGCACCACGGCGCGGCCGGCAAGCGACAGCGGACGATCAAACCACGTGGAAAGGATCATGCCGCCGTAGCCTTCGGTGTTGAGTTTTTTGTAGTGACCCTCTACGATGATCTCCGCGCCGCTCTTTACGCGGAACGTCGGGGAATCGCTGTGCGCGGAGACAATCTGCATGCCGTTATAGTTTTCCGGCACGGAGAACGCCAAAACGGAGGAGCCGTTGCGCGTCGTAAAGTAGCGCTTGCCCTTTTCGAGCGCCCAGGTTTCGTTTTCAAGCAGGCGAATGCAGCCCGCATCTTCCAACATTACACATATATTTTTCACCGCATGAAAACACGACGGAGAAGCGTCGATAAACTTCAGCAGCTTTTCGGTGGTTTCAGAAGTCTTTAACATTTCGGTCATTCCTTTCCTTGTTTCTATTCATCATAGCACAAAACGACAAATATGGGTAGAGCAAATTTCAGAAAAAAGACCGCCGCACCGAAACAGTACGACAGTCTTTAAAAAATGAATTCATTTGCACGCATTTCCGATGGCTTCGTTCACGCGCTCGCGCAGATCAGGCAGATAGGACGATGTGCGCGGATAGTTTGCAAACGTCATGCTTTCGCCGTCTCCGAGCAGTTTTAAGACGCTTTCGCGCCCGAGCTTTTCTTCAGCGAGCGACAACGCGCGCATATCATAAAGCGCCATGGCGAAAACCTTTTGCCGCAGCGACGGCAGCGGGCCGTTTTCGCCGGGATAGACGGAAAATCCGTCGCCACCCGGAAACGCGCCGCCTGCGTCCGTCACCTTGAACGGATCAATAACCGCTTTGGAGAGCTGCGAGTTCCAGAAGTTATAGCCCCAGTGCAGGAAGCCCGTGATGTGATACTTCCACATCTGCACGCCCAAAATGCGATTGCGGTTTGAGGGCATCGCGAGGAAACGGTTGCCCACGTCCACGCACTGGCTGCAGCAGGTGTACGCCCACAGATCCGGCACATCGTTTTCGATAAACGGCGTGATATGGTTCGTCGCGACGACGGGGTGCTTGACGAGCCCCTCCGTGTAGTAATCATACGACGAGAGCGCGTCGCGCAGAATGCAGCCGGGCAAATACGGCTCCACAACAGCTTTCGCCTTTAAGTAGTCCGCCTTGTGCTCCTCGCTCGGCTCGTCCGAAATGTGGAACATAAGGTCATTTTTTTCAACGCCTACTTCTTCAAAGAATGTAAGCAGCTGCGGCAGCAGCGCATGCAAAAATGCCGCGTATTCCGGGTCGGTTGCCGCAGTATGCCAACCGAATTTCAGCTTGCGTTCGCCGTTTTCGGTGACGTAGATATTCGGCGCACATTTTGCACCCCACTGTGTGAAGAAGTGGGAAATCTCAAACTTAGAAATGCCGCAGTCCTTTGCGGTTTCCACCCAGCGGGCAAGCCTTGCGAAATCAAAATGATAACCCGCGTCGTTCTTTGTGATCGCCACAAGCTGCGTGCACGGGCGTTCTTTGCCGATCTCGGTATCGAGCGCGGGAGTGAACACCGGCGTCAGGATCATGTTCATGCCGTGTTCCGCCGCCATACGCATATACTTGTCTAACAATGCCCAGTGCTCTTTTGAGTAAATCTCCACGCCGTAGCGCGCTGCGATGCAGTCGCCATGGAACCACTGCGTGAACGTGAGCTTCTGCTCCGGCAAAGTGACCGGCACGACCGTCAAACGGAAAATTTCGCTTTTGCCGTTTGCGCTGATCTCCACGGGGTAATCGCCGCCCGCGGCATCGTCGTTCACTTTGAGGCTCACCCACAGCACCTCGCGGCCGTTGACGTTCACCGCGCCGTCCGTGACGGGATACAGCACATCCGGGAACGTGCTCGGCTCTGTTGTGATGTAGTCGTCATCGAACCTGTCCGGGTACGCGGAAAGCGTGCACGGCACATAGCCCTCGCGGTACACCGCTACTTTAACGGGTGCATCGGTGCGCACCTCAATGTAGTGCTCGCCCTCGCCCGTGACGATGGCCTGAAACGCGGTCTCTTCTCCGCGCAGAGCGTTCGCCTTCGGGTACGGCGCAAAGGTCTTTTCTTCCTGCGCCATGACTTTTTCCATCGGTGAAAGAAGCTGGATCGTTGTCTGCATGGATTTTTCCTCCCCTAAGTTGACCGTGTCAAACTGTGTAAAATCCGGTATATAACGTTCGCCGGCGGCACTGCGCTTTTGGCAGAAGCCGGGCAAACCCAGTTCCAACATATAATTTTGTACCTTGCGGCTCTCCCGCAGGGTGATGCGGCGGTTGATGTCCGCAAATTCCGGCTCGTGCAAAACACGTCCCATCGGCGTATACTGGCTCATCAGGCTCACGGGCACGCCCGGAAAATGCTGTTTGATGAGCTCCAGCGCCTGCATGGAATTGCGCGTGTGGCCGGGCAAAATGAGCTGCCGAATGATGATGCCCTTTTGCAGCATGCCGTTTTCGTCGTACACATTTTCGCCCGTCTGTCGCACCATCTCATGAATGGCAACAAGCGCCGTTTCACAGTAGTGCGGCGCATTGGAAAGCCGCACGGCGAGATCGTCGTCCGCATATTTGAAATCCGGCAGGTAAATGTCGACGAGCCCCTCTAACATGCGCAGTGTCTCGACCGATTCATACCCGCCGCAGTTGTAGACAACGGGCACGCGCGGCTTATAGATGCGCAGCGCTTCGGCAATTTGCGATGCAAAGTGCGTCGGCGTAACAAGGTTGATGTTGTGCGCGCCCATAGCTTCGAGTTTTTTTATCGTCTCGATAAATTCTTCAACCGTAAAATCCTTGCCGTGTAGGCTTTCACCGGAGATCTCGCTGTTCTGGCAAAACGCGCAGCGCAGCGAGCAGCCGGTAAAAAAGATCGTGCCACTGCCGCGCGTACCGCTGATGGGCGGCTCCTCCCAGTAATGGAGCTTCGCGCGCGCAATGTGCATTTTGCCGCCGCTTTGGCAGTAGCCGCGCATGATTTCACGGTCAACACCGCATTTTCGCGGGCACAGTATGCAAACGCTCATGCGTTTTGTTCCCTGAGCATCAGGAACCCGGCGTTAGAGCCGCGCTTGCCGCGCGTCACGCGGTGTGAAAACAGCAGGTCGCTGTTGCACATGGTGCACACGCCGCCTGTTGTGATGTGCTCGGGCAGCACGCCTGCACCTAATAAGAACGCACGGTTGCACGCCCAAAGATCAACGTGGAATTTGCCGTTGCCGTCGTCCGTGACAAATTTATCGCTGCCGGGCAGCGCGAGGAATTCCTCCGCACACGGGGCGTCCACCTCAAAGCACTCCTTTGCAATGGACGGACCGATAGCCGCGAGCAGATCCTCGGGGCGGGTATCGAATTCCTCCTGCATTTTCTCTACGGTAGCTTTTGCCATGCCGTTCACCGTGCCGCGCCAACCGGCGTGCGAAAGCCCAATGGCGTGATGAATGGGGTCGTAGAAGTAAAGCGGCACACAGTCCGCCGCGTAAATGAGCAGCGGCAGATTCGGCTCATCCGTCACAAGGCCGTCCACGCTTTCCATGTCCTTCGGCTTCCAAATACCTGTGCCGGCGTTTTTCATCGTGACACGGCGCACGTTCGTGTGGTGATCCTGCGCACCCGCCGTAATGTTCTCTACAGGAATATTCGCCGCTTGAGCGATGAGACGGAAATTTTCTTTTACATTTTCGTCGCTGTCGCCGCGGTTGAAGCCGAGGTTCATAGCAGCAAACTCTTCTTCACTCACGCCGCCGATGCGCGTGGAGAAGCAGTGCGTAAGGTACGGGATATTCTCCCACGCCTTAAACGTCAGCAGTCCCACACCGTTTTCCTTGATTGTCAGACGCATATCGGCGATATTTGCGTTTTCGGCGCGGCGCGGTTTTTCGATTTTCGGCAGCGGAATGGATTTTCGACTCACGATAATACCCTCATACTTCTGCTTCACGCGCAGCTGACCGCAGAATTCGTAGCCGCACTTTTCGCACTTAAATGTGCTGCGCAGACTCTTGTTTTTTACAGTCCATTTGCCACGGCGCTTTGCTTCGCCGCCGCATTTTTCGCACGTGAAATGCAGATGCTCCTTTTCGATCAACGGGCTGTTCACGTCACAGATATACGTCGTTTTAAACGTGATGCGTCTGTAAAACTCCGGGTCCTTGCAGTCCTGAATGAACGGGCGGAACGTATCCTTTGTGTAAATGCGCTCCAGCACCATGGCGGACAGCACGCTGTCGTCGAGCGCGCGGTGGTGGTCGAGCGCACCGTCATCAATGGAAAGCAGCTCTGCCGCTTTGGAAAGCCCAAGCTGCTCCTTGCCGTCTTCGCCAAGGCGCTTTTCCACGTACTGCTGTAAATCGACATAGCGCTGCAAAAACGGAACGGTCTCCCCGCCGCCGAAATAGCGGCAGTTTTCAATCAGCGCCAGAATGTCCGACGTGCCCCACGTGGCAATCACGCAGTCGCCCGCCCATTTTTTGAAGCGGCTCATCACCTGCATGTACGGGCGCGCGTCCAAAAGATTCGCATCCGTAATGTTGGTGAGGTCCGAGATAATCGCGCTGATCTTTTTTGTCACCTGCGGTTTGACAAAGCAGGAAAACCGGTCTGTGATATTCAGTTGTGCATCGAGCTTGACAGCGCCGAACTCGATAATCTCATTGATAAAGCCGTGGAGACGGCGGCTGTACGCACCGTTCCACTCCAGATCCAAAATAACGATATTCATTGGCTCTCCGTGTGTCTTTTCCGTTGGTCAGGTTTATGAATTATTTCTTTTTCGCAGCCTGCTTCATGCGCAGCTCTTTGCTCAGCACCATTTTGCGCATGCGGATGCTCTTCGGCGTGATCTCCACAAGCTCGTCGTCCGCGATGAACTCGAGGGACTGCTCCAGAGAGAGCACGGTGTGCGGGGTCAGCTTCAGTGCGTCGTCGGAGCCGGAAGCACGGGTGTTTGTCGCGTGCTTCTTCTTGCAGACGTTGATAACGATGTCGTCGCCCTTCGGGTTGCTGCCGACAATCATGCCCTCGTAAACCGGTACGCCCGGCCCGATAAACAGGCGGCCTCTGTCCTGTGCATAGAACAGGCCGTAAGCCGTGGACTCGCCGGTCTCGTGTACAACGAGAGAACCGGTGCTGCGCTGCTGAATATCTCCCTTATACGGCTCGTAGCAATCGAACACGTGGTTCATGATGCCGTTGCCGTTCGTGTCCGTAAGGAACTCGGAGCGGTAGCCCATGATGCCGCGGGACGGGATCTTGAATTCAAGGTGTGTGGTGCCGCTGTCGCGGGTACCCATGTTGAGCAGCTCTGCCTTTCTGGTGCCGAGCTTTTCCATGACCGCGCCGACGTAGTTATCCGGAACTTCAATCATCAAAAGCTCCATCGGCTCCAGCTTCTTGCCGTTTTCTTCCTTGAAAATAACGCTCGGGCGGGAGACCTGGAATTCGTAGTTCTGGCGGCGCATCTGCTCGATAAGAATGGAGAGGTGCAGCTCGCCGCGGCCGGATACCTTAAACGTATCGGCGGAATCCGTCTCTTCCACGCGCATAGCAACGTTCGTTTCGACCTCCTTAAACAGGCGGTCGCGCAAGTTGCGGGAGGTGACATATTTGCCCTCGCGGCCCGCAAACGGTGAATTGTTGACCATGAACATCATAGAAACGGTCGGCTCGTCGATCTTGACGAACGGCAGCGGCTCCACGTGCTCCGGGTCGCAGGCGGTCTCACCGATGTTGAGGTCTGCCATACCGGAAACGGCCACGATGTCGCCGAGCTCTGCGCTCTCTGCGTCCACGCGCTTGAGGCCCTCAAACTGGTAGAGCTTCGTAATGCGCGCGTTGCGTTTTTCGTCGCTTGTGCTGCTGCAGATGGTAACGGTCTGGCCGACCTTTACGGAGCCGCGCTCCACACGACCGATACCGATACGGCCGACGTACTCATCATAGTCAATGTTGGAGAACAGCACCTGTGTCGGGCCGTCAAGGTCACCCTCCGGCGCCGGAACATCGTTTATAATGGCTTCAAACAGCGGCTTCATGTCCGTGCCCTTTTCGTCCGGCTGGTTCATGGCGTAGCCGTCACGTGCAGAAGCGTAGACCACCGGGAAATCGAGCTGGTCTTCGTCTGCACCGAGCTCAATGAAGAGGTCAAGCACTTCGTCCACGACTTCAAGCGGACGTGCGCCCGGACGGTCGACCTTATTGACAACAACGACCGGCTTTTTGCCAAGGCCAAGCGCCTTCTTTAAAACGAAGCGCGTCTGCGGCATACATCCCTCAAACGCATCGACAAGCAGCAGAACGCCGTCTACCATCATCAGAATGCGTTCCACCTCACCGCCGAAATCGGCATGGCCCGGGGTATCGACAATATTGATTTTGATGTCATTGTACATGACAGCTGTGTTTTTGGAGAGGATCGTAATGCCGCGCTCACGCTCCAAATCACCGGAGTCCATGACGCGCTCGGTTACGGCTTCGTTGCTGCGGAAAACGCCGCTCTGGCGCAGAAGCTGGTCCACAAGGGTGGTCTTGCCGTGGTCAACGTGTGCAATAATGGCTACGTTGCGCAAATTTTCTCTTTTTCCCATCTTTATCAATCCCTTTCTTTATCGTTCTTAACTTCAAACTGCTTCAAAAAATTCAAAACCGGCCGCGCCGTTTTGCATGCGCGGGATACGGCAAAAAACGGATTAAAAACTCGGTTTGCTCGTTAACCGAAATATTATACCACTTTTCGCGCGTTTTGTGAATATGTTCCGCCTTGGCGAAACCGCTGAAATATTGGGTTTTTGCGTTTTTTCTTTTGTCCTGCTTTCCTTGACGGCGGGCTTTGTTCGTGCTATTCTTGTATTGATTTTGAAACAGAGGAGTGCAAAACCTTGAAGAGGATCTTGAATTTCGGCTCACTCAATACAGACTATGTTTATAAGGTCGACCACATTTTGCAGGGCGGTGAGACCATTCAAAGCGAAAGCCGCACCGTGTTCCCGGGCGGCAAGGGGTTAAACCAGTCCATTGCGCTTGTGCGGGCGGGGCTTTCCGTCTGCCATGCGGGGCTCATCGGCACGGACGGCGAGCACCTGCGCGATTTATTGAACCAAAACGGCGTAGATACCTCCCTCATCGAAACGCGCGATATGCCGGGCGGGCACACCGTCATTCAGGTCAGCCGAGAGGCACAGAACGCCATTCTGCTTTTCAGCGGCTCCAACGGGGCTGTGGATGAAGCATACGCCGACCGCGTGCTTGCGCAATTCGGCGCAGGCGACATTCTTCTGCTGCAAAACGAGATCAGCGCGCTGCCGTATATTCTCGAAAAAGCCCATGCGCGCGGCATGGAGATCTGGCTCAATCCATCCCCGATGAACGAAAACGTTTTAAAGTGCAATCTGTCGCTCGTTTCCGTGTTCGTTTTGAACGAAGTGGAGGGCGAACAGCTGACCGGCACAAAGATTCCCACCGCTATTTTGGATAAGCTCCTTCAAAAATACCCGCACGCCGCCGCAGTCTTAACGCTCGGCAGTAAAGGCGCGTGGTACGCCAAAGAAGATAAGCGCGCGTTTGCCCCGGCGGAGCTTGTCCGTGCGGTCGATACCACCGCGGCCGGCGATACGTTCACGGGCTATTTCATGCGCGGTATGCTGGATGGGCTTTCACCGAAAAAATCGCTGATCCTCGCGGCAAAAGCCGCTGCCATTGCGGTCTCGCGCCCCGGTGCCGCACCGTCTATTCCCCTATATGCAGAAGTTATGAGCGAAAGGAACTGAAAATATGAGTGATTTCAGAGTTGCAGTACGCAGAACGAACGAGTGGGACGGCCCGTCCATGCTCAAAATTTACACACCCTACGTCGAAAAGACACACTACACGCCCGACACCGAAGTGCCGACGCTCGCCGAGTACGTGCAGCGCATCGACACCTATACATACGGCCGTATGTGGATTCTGACGGAGATCAACAACCAGACGGCGGGATTCTGCTTTTTGACCGACCGCGATATTCCGAAAGACGACCTGTTCTCTGCCGACGCACAGCTGTACGTCTCCGAAAAATGTCTGCACAGCGGCGTGGGCACGTCTTTATACAGCCTGATGCTGGACATCATGCACCATGCAAATTACCGCCGCGTTACAGCGCACATCAATCTGCCGAACGATGCCGCCGTGGCATTCCACAAAAAGATGGGTTTTCACGAGGTCTCCGAAACGGACGGTGTTCTTTTAATGGAGCGCGCCATTGAACCGGAAGACCCGAACGCAAAGCGATTCACGAAAGCCTACCTCATCTTAGCGCAGGACTACGAGGCCGCGCGTGAGCACGCCGCCACATTTGTTAAAGAAGGTACGGTGGTATAATGGGCCCCTACGAATACGAAGTGGCGAGCATCGACGGCGACTACGCCATTTTGCGCCGAACGGACAATGACATGCACGATGAAATTCTGGTCGCTCGCGCGCTTTTACCGGAGGAGATTGACATCGGCACCGCGCTGCACTACGAAATGTTCACCTATTCCATCGTTTAACATTTAATTATTGGCAAAAATAACCAAATATTTTTCCCGTTGATTTGGGTAAACCGTTCATTGAACTCACATTGCTTTCTTGGTACAATGATACTTGTAAACTAACACGCAGCGAAGAGGTTCTACAAACGCGGTTTACCCTTATTTTCTACGGAACGGTTTACCTTAATCTTACTTTTTAGGAGTTGTTGTATCATGTCCAAACCGTCCGGTGCCATCGACATGACGCGGGGCAAACCGATCAACCTGATGCTTCGTTTTGCGCTGCCCATGATGATTGGCAGTATTTTCCAGTCGCTTTATTCCATGGTGGACTCCGCCGTGCTCGGCCGCTTCGTCGGCTCGCACGCGCTGGCCGCCATCGGTGCCACCACGTCCACAACGGGCCTCATCCTGCTGCTTGCAACCGGCGTGACGAGTGCCATTTCCATCGTGCTTTCGCAATACGTCGGCGCAAACGACACCGACCGCGTGCGCAAGGGCATCGTCGCCTCCGGGTGGATCACCCTTTTGCTCGGCGTTGTTCTGGGTCTCATCAGCGTTTTCGCCGCGCGGCCGCTCATGCAGCTTTTAAAAACGCCGGAAGACGTCATCGACATGTCCGTTTTATACATTCAGATTGTCTGCGGCTGCGGCATCGCACAGTTTGCGTATAACGCCGCGGCATCTATCCTGCGCGCACTCGGCGACAGCAAAACACCGCTGTATTTCCTCATTCTGTGCTCCATTTTGAATGTTATCCTCGACCTCATCAGCGTCATCGGACTCAACATGGGCGTTGCGGGCGTCGCCGTTGCAACGGTCGGCTCGCAGGCCATCTCCGCCGTCATCTGCATCCTCGTCATGTTCCGCAAATATCCCAATCTGATGCCGAAGCGCCACACCCTGCGCCCGGATATGCCCGTCAGTCTTAAAATATTCGGCATGGGTGCGCAAATGGCTCTGCAAAGCCTGTTTCTTTCTGTCGGCATGATGGTCATTACGCGCGTCATCAACGGCTACGGCTCCAACGTCGTCGCGGCGTTCACCGTCGGCAGCAACGTGCAGAACCTCGCCGTGATGCTGTTCAGCAATTTCTCGTTCGGCTTTTCCGTCTATGTCGGGCAGAACTTCGGCGCGAAAAACGCGGAGCGCATCAAGCTTGGCGTGCGGCAAATCTTCCTTCTTGTCGGCGGTCTGAGCTTTTTTGCAGGCGTGCTGACACTCATTTTTGCTGAGCCGCTCGTCTCGTTGTACGTCAAGCCGAACGAGACCGAAGTCATCGCGTATTCGCTCGAATTCATCCGCATTCAGGCGTGGTTCTTCCCGTTCCTCGGATGGATCTGGCTTTATAACAGCACCGTCAAGGGCATGGGCAAAATCAACATTTCCATGGTCTCCTCCGTTGTGGAGCTGTGCAGCAAGATCGGTCTCTCGTTGCTTCTGCCCATCTGGATCGGCACCACAGGTATTTGGTTTGCCGCGCCGATCGGCTACATTCTGGGCATCATCCCGCTGCTCATCTACTATTACAGCGGCCGCTGGAAAAAGCTGCTCACCGTCCCCGCCGCAGAACCCGCAAAGGCGTAAAATACAACAAAACAGCAAAAGTCCGAAGCACCTGAACCGTGTTTCGGACTTTTTATTCTATCTTAAAATTTCACCCCAGCATCACGTCCAAAAGCATCATTAGCGCAAAGCCCGTCACAATGCCCATTGTCGCCGCATACGGCTGCGCTTTCTGGTTGCGCTGACACTCGGGGATGAGCTCGTGCACCGCGACTAAAATCATCGCGCCCGCCGCAAAGGACAGCGCAAACGGCAAAACGGCTTCAATGTACACGGCAAGCAAAGCGCCCAAAACGCCCGCAATCGGCTCCACAAAGCCGGAAGCCTGCCCGATGAAAAAGCTCTTCCTTCTGGAGCACCCCTCACGGCGCAAAGGCAGCGAGACCGCCGCGCCTTCGGGGAAATTCTGCAAGCCGATGCCCACGGCCACCGTCACGGCACCCATCAGCGCTTCCGGCGTATAGCCGCCGTTTTTCAGCGCACCGAACGCCACGCCCACAGCGAGCCCCTCCGGGATATTGTGCAGCGTGATGGAAAGCACCAACAAAATGATGCGATTCAGCCGTGCGTTTTTCTCGCCCTGCGCCAAAGCGGAGCGCCGCTGCGCGTAGGTCACGCATTTATCGGAGCCCCACATGAACAACGCACCGCAGAGAAACCCGAGTGTCGCCACCAAAAACGCAGGCATGCTTCCCGCCGCCTCCGCGCGCTCGATGGCCGGCTGCAAAAGTGACCAAAAGCTCGCCGCAATCATCACCCCGGCGGCAAAGCCGAGCATCAAATTGAGAATTTTGGGGTTCGGCGATTTAAACAGCACCACCGTGGCAGCACCAAGCGCCGTGACGAGCCATGTCCCCAGCGTCGCCAACAACGCATAAAATACAATATCATTCATTTTCAGCCCTCCTGACTTTATTATATGGAGAGGGAAAAAATGGGTGAAAAAAGCACGCGGTTTTTAAAACCGCGTGCTTGCCGTATTAAATTGATCGGATAATCTTCCACGCTTCCGTCAGCCGCTCCAAGCTCCACGCGGCATTCGCGGGGCTGGTGCTCGGCAGAACCGTTTCCGGCAGGTCGATCTCTTTCGCCAGATATTTTTGATACAGCTTGTGCGCCATTTGACCGTTTGTACACACATGCGTGATGTTCGCTGTCGATAAAATCACGGAAAGATCATTCGGTACGACGTTTTTGATGCTCGCGTCAGCCGAGCCCGTTACGTCGCACGAGGCAATGACGTCCCACAAGGCAACTTTATGCTTTAGCAAAAGCGCCTTCTTTTCGGGGACATCCCCCGGCACCGGTTCACCGAAAACCGCGCTCAAGACGCGCCAAAAGCGGTTTTGCGGGTGCCCGTAGAAAAACGCCGCTTTTCTCGACTGCACAGACGGAAACGAGCCCAAAACGAGCACGCGGCTGTTTTCGTCGAACACCGGCGGAATTTCGTGCTGCACCATCAGTGTACCTTCTCGGCAAAATCCTTCTTGCGCTGCTCGTAGGCCTCCATGTTTTCCGCTTCAAACGCAAGCTTCACATCGCCCGCACCCATCAGGTTCAAAATGTACTTTGTAAACGGCGGATTCAAAACCAAGATCGGCCCCACAAGGTATGTGCCGAAGAAGTTGTTTACGCGGATACCCTCGTATTTCGCCTTTATATTGAGCCCCACACCTTTGTTTTTCACGAACAAGCCGTGCGATTCATCCGGCGTGTAGGCCATCGTGAACTGCGTCTTAAAGCCCATGATGACATTGCCGTCAAATTCGCCCTCAAAGTCGCTGTTGTGGCGGTGCATCATATCGCGCTTTGCGTACAAACGATAAAGCCCAAGGCACTCTACGCGGCTGCCGTCCTCGTTTTCAATGTAATCGCCGAAGATTTCGAGCGCATTGCCCGTGAAAAGGAACACCGTGCCGTCGTCAATGGCTTTTTGGATTTTCTCCTTCAGCGGCATCAACTTGCGGATGACCTGCTCCTGCATACGCTCCGTCATGGGACCCATATACACAAGGTTCATTTTTTCTTCGGTAAAGCGCACATCGTCGCTGAATTTCGTGCGGATAAACTCCGCTTCCGGCAGCGTTTTTTCAAGGTAGACCATATTGTACGCGTCGCCGAACAGGTTGCAGAATTCCGGGAAAAGGACTTCTATTTTCATTTCGTCTCGCCCTCCTTCTCACGTTCGATCATCTTATCGCGAATGTCATTTGCCAAACGAATGGTGTATACGTCGTACAGAATAAAGACTGTGTCCGCTTCTTTCGAGACCGCCGCAGGCGTATCGCTTTCATCGCGCATGTGCACGATCTTCTCCGCCGGCACACCGGCCAGAAGCGTGCGCACATACGTATCGTGGTGGCGCGCACCGGCAATGACGACCTGCACGATGCTCGGATCATTTAAAAACTCAAAATCGGTGTCGTAGAACCACGCGGTGTTCTCCACGGTGTGGCGCGCATCGAAGTAATCGTCGAGAAACATCACAACGGACTTTTTGCCCGGCGCGTTACGGATATTTTCAAACGCACGGGAGCACGCAATGGGGTTCTGTCCCTTTGCAAGATGCAGAATGTACTTTCTGCCGTTCACTTCTTTTTCGGAGTAACGCGTCTCGCTGATGCCCATTTTCTCCATGGAATTGCGGATTTTTTCTTCGGAAAGGCCGAATTCACGCAGCGTCGCAATGGCGGCAAGGGCGTTATAAATATTGATGTTCGTACTGTTCAAAAGCGGGTATTCCGATTTTTTTCCGCCCACCGTCACGTTCATTTTCATGTCTTTCGTATCGATGTCCGTTGCAAGGTAGTCGATGTCCGGCGAGCGGTAGCCGCAGGCTTCGCAGTGCACACGACCGATATGATGGTAGCGCACAATGTCGTGCACAAGCGGGCCGTGGCATTTGGGGCAGGCAGGCACATCATTTACGATATTGTCGCATTCCTTTTTGTCCGTGTCAAGATGGTCGATGCCGAAATATACGCGGTCGTTTTCGGGCTTAATGGAACTGCAAAGCGGGTCGTCGCCGTTCAAAACGAGCTTTGTGCCCTTTGGAATTTCCTTATTCAGAATGTCGAGGATAAACTCCGCGTGCGCGTTGCGCTTATAAGAATCACGGAAAATGTTCGTGCACAGCACAATGTCCGGCTGCATGTAGGGGTAAATGTTCGGCGCAGAGCGCTCATCGAGCTCAAACACCGCAAGGTCACACTTCGGCTTGCCGAAAAAGTGACTGTTCGCAATGAGCGTAGATGCCACGCCGGTCGCGACATTCGTGCCGGAGCGGTTGCACATGAACTCGATACCGTTATCCTCCAAAACATCCTCGATCATGTTCGAGACAGTCGTTTTGCCGTTCGTGCCCGTAATGCCGATGATCTTCTTCGGTTTCGGCATGCGTCCGATAAAATCCGGGCACAGAATAATAGCCCAAGAGCCCGGCATGGACGTGCCCTTTCGCCCGATGAGCTTTAAAACCAGCGCCGTACCGCGGGCGAACATCAGCGCAAAATAAAAGCGTAAATTTCGTTTCATTTTCTTCATTCCTTAAATTTGAATTTTCCGTTTATCGATACGCATGATTATACTACTTTTAGACGTGAACTGCAAGATGAACTGCAAGATGAACTGCAAGATAACGCCGTTTTGAATTGTTTCGGTTCCGAAATTGCGAATATTTAGGAATTTTTCATAATCACGGATTGATTTTTCACAAAAAAGACTGTATGATAAAGAAAAGCAATCCATTAACTTAGGAGGAGTTCACCATGAAAACTTTACCCGTAGCGGTACAGGTTTATTCTGTCCGCGATGACGCTGAGCGCGATTTTAAGGGCACCATGCAGAAAATCAAGGACATGGGTTATGACGGCGTTGAGCTTGCAGGCCTTTATGGCATGAAGCCGGCGGAAGTCAAGGCGATTTTGGAAGAAGTGGGCCTCGTTCCGCTTTCCGCACACGTTCCGTTCCAGGAGCTCGAAGCCGACATCGAAGGCACGGTCGCACAGTATAAGGAGATCGGCATGCAGTACATTGCCATCCCGTATCTGATGGAAGAAGATCGTCCGGGCACCGAGAAGTTCCTCAAGAACATTGAGACCTTCAAGAAGATCGGCGAAGCCTGCAAGAAAGTCGGCATCACGCTGCTTTACCACAACCACGATTTCGAGTTTGTAAAGATGCCGAACGGTCAGTATGCACTCGATTATATCTATACCGAGATTCCCGCTGACCTGCTCCAGACCGAGCTTGATATCTGCTGGGTCAAGGTCGCCGGCGAAGAGCCGGTCGATTACATCAAGAAGTACGCCGGCCGCGCACCGGTCGTCCACCTCAAGGACTTCTACAAGGAAGGTAAGCCGGCCAACATGTACGAGCTCATCGGCATTGAGACCGAGAAGAAGAAAGAAACCGGCAAGTTCGAGTTCCGTCCGGTCGGCCACGGCATGCAGAACATTCCGCCGGTGCTCGATGCAGCACTGGAAGCCGGCTCCAAGTGGGTCGTTGTCGAGCAGGATCAGTCTTATGACACCCCCGCTCTCGAAGCCGTGAAGATGAGCCGCGATTACCTCAAGGGCCTCGGCTGGTAATTTTGCTCTAAGTAAGACATAAGAATACATATTTTCAAGGCGTACTTTCTCTCCGAAAGTGCGCCTTAATTATATTCGCCTGTCGGCGAATGCTATAGTCCTTCGGACAATAAAAAGAAAAACGGCTCCCGGCGCATGAAAGCACCGTGGAGCCGCGTATGTATAAGCGAGATATTATGCGCCCTTCTTTTCCTCTTCGTCTTCCGGCGGAAGCACGGATGCGCAGTGCTGGCATTTCGTCGCGCCGATCTTCACGTCATCCATCAGGCAGTATGGGCAGGTTTTCGTGGTAGGAGCCGTTTGTTTTCCCCTCAAAATTTCCGATATTGCTGCGGTTTCCGACAGTTTTTTCTTGTAGAAGTATTGTTGAAAACCGTGAAATATGCTATACTGTTTTATACTTTTCCGAGATATACATAGGACGCTCGATGGTTTAAGGAGATGCACGCATGGCATATAAGATCTGGCTTTTTCTGTGGTACTTTGTGCTTGCTTCCTTCTGCGGCTGGGTCGCAGAGGTGGGGTACATCGGCATGGTATACCGAAAATTCAAAAACCCCGGCATGCTGAACGGCCCGTACTGCCCGCAGTACGGCCTGATGATTGCGCTGCCGTGGGCGGCATTGACGGCGCTGCATTGGCAGACGTCGTTTGTTGCCACGCTGTTTTTCTGCCTGATTTCAAGCTTTCTTGTGGAATTCACGTTCGCGTGGCTGCTGCGCAAAACAACGCACATCCGCCTGCGTGATTACTCCAAATTCAAGTGGAATATCAAGGGCTACGTTTCCGTGCCCGTCGCCACCGTGCGCGGCGTGTGCTTCTCGTTCATTGTGGTGTTCATCGTGCCGGTACTCACGTCACTTCTGCACTACGTCAACCGCACCGTCGGCTGGGTCATCCTCTATGCCGTCCTCGGCATCATGCTGCTCGACATCATCATCACGTCCATCACCGTGCAGCGCTTGAATCACCAGTTTAAACGCTTATCCGAACTCGGAGACCGCGTGCGCGAGGCGAGAAACGCCCTCGGCAATGCCGTCACCGGCGGCGCCATCGGCGCAGCGGAGGCCATCGATGACCTCGACCTGCAAAAGAAGCTTCAGGAAGCACAGAAGACCGCCGACGAAAACTACACAGCACTCCTCAACAAATCGAACTTCTTAAAGCGCCGCTTCATGAGCGCCTCGCCGGATATGACGAACGAGCAGTACGAAAAGGAATTAAAAGCGTACCGCATCACGACGGAAGAGCGCAAAAAGCGCTCCGCCGAACGCTGGAAGCGCAACCGCTATGAATATGAAGCTACATTCGAAAACCCGGAAGACCGCCCGTTCGCGTTCGGCATGAACTTCACAAAACTCTTCTGGATCTTCTTCATCGGCTGCCTTGCCGGTTTTGTGCTTGAAGAATGCTGGGCGTTCTTCATCGCGCACCAGATTGAGTTGCGTGTAGGCCTTGTGTACGGCCCATTCCAACCCATTTACGGCGGCGGCGCAGCCATCATCACGCTGTGCCTGTATAAGCTCTACAAGCAGGACGACATCGTCATTTTTGTTGCCAGCGGCATCATCGGTGCGGCGTTCGAGTATCTGTGCAGTTGGGGACAGGAGATGCTGTTCGGCACCGTTTCGTGGGATTACAGCGGCACGCCGTTCAACATTGACGGCCGCACAAACTTGATGTTCGCGCTCATCTGGGGCACGCTCGGCCTTATCTGGATCAAAGAAATTTACCCCGCCATGTCGCGCATGATCGAAAAAATCCCGAAGCGCCCGGGCGCTATCCTCACCATTTTGCTCGTTGCGTTCATGCTGTTTGACGGGCTCATCTCCTGCGCCGCGCTGACCCGCGCCAACGAGCGCGCCGAGGGCATCCCCGCCACAAGCTCGTTCCAAATGTTCCTCGATAAGCACTTGGATGACAACTACCTCGCACTCGTCTACCCGAACATGCAGAAGGTCAACGAAGACGGCACGAAAAGCGAACCGCTGAAAGACACGGTAAAGAACACGTAAACGCAATCCGTCCATACTGCGGCAAAGAAATTTGAAGCGGTTGCATCACGAATTAAAAGAAATCCACCGTATCGCTTTCACACATACGGTGGATTCCTTATTTTATCGTATTATTTTTGATTCAGCGTACGCTTTCTACAAACGTTCTGAACGCTTTTCTGCCCTCTGCCGTGCATTTGTAGACGCCTGCGTTCTCCAGCACCTTTACAAACACCTTTCCCACTTCCTGCTGCAAGATGTGCTCGGCATTCGCTTCGTTCATTTCCGGGTGGTCGTGCTTCACCTGCGCTGCCCACTCCGCGTGCTTTGCGATGCTCTCCACGCTTGAAACATCGCCGTTTTTCAGCATCACATCTTTCAGGGTCTTCAGCTCGTCTTTCAGTCTGGACGGCAAAACCGCGAGACCCATAACTTCAATGAGGCCGATGTTCTCTTTCTTGATGTGATGATATTCGTCGTGCGGGTGGTATACGCCGAGCGGATACTTTTCCGTCGTAATGTTGTTGCGCAGCGCAAGGTCGAGCTCGTATACGCCGTCCACACAGCGCGCAATCGGCGTGATGGTGTTGTGCGGCTCGCCGTCCGTCTCCGCAAAAATGAACGCGTCCTCGTCCGTGTAGCTTCTCCACGCTTTCAATACATGGTCGGCCGCGTCGATCAGGCGCTCCGGGTTTTTATGGCGCAAACGCAGAACGGAGACCGGCCAGTTCAATATGCCCGCTTCCACATCTTCAAAGCCGTGCAGGGTGCAGTGCTCCTCCATGTTCGCGCGCGCCATCGCGAACGTATAGTGGCCGCCCTGGTAGTGGTCGTGTGTCAAAATGGAACCGCCAACGATGGGCAAATCGGCATTAGAGCCGAGGAAATAGTGCGGAAACTGCTCCACAAAATCAAACAGCTTGCGGAACGTGCTCTTGTCAATCTGCATCGGCACATGCTCGCCGCAGAACACAATGCAGTGCTCATTGTAGTACACATACGGAGAATACTGCAAAAACCAATCCGCATGGTTCACCGTGATCGGGATTGCGCGGTGGTTCTGTCTTGCCGGGTGGTTCATGCGGCCCGCATAACCGATATTCTCCTTGCACAGCATACAGGCAGGATAACCGGAAGCCTTCATTTTCTTTGCCGCAGCAATGGCCTTCGGATCTTTTTCCGGCTTTGAAAGGTTGATGGTAATATCAATCGCACCGAAACGCGGGTCGTTATACACCCACTTTAAATCGCGCGCCACACGGTCGCGGCGGATATAATTGCAGTCGCCGCAAAGCTTATAGAACCAGTCCGTCGCCTTTTCCGGGGATTCCTTGTAAAGTGCGCGAAATGTGCGGTTCACATCGGACGGGCGCGGTGTCAAAAGGCCCATCAGTTTCGTGTCAAATAAATCGCGGGACGTCGCACCGTCCTCGATGATGCCGCGCTTTACGGCTTCGTCGCAAAGGCCGTCCAGCAAAAGTGCCAGGTTTTCGCTCTGCTCCGCTTCCTCATCCGCGTAATCCTCTTCACAAAACGCCTCCAATAAACGGTTGCGCGTGTAAATCGTGTCTTCCGCTTCGATGAGCCCCGTGCGCACGCCGTATTCGACAAGCGCCCTGATTTTTCCGAAAAGCATACTTTTTACCCCCGTATAGTTAAAAATTCAAAAGGAGAGCGTAAAAATCAGCGCATCCTCTCTTGGTTCTGTATAAAAATTGCGGCGCACGCCCGCTTCCGTAAAGCCGAGCGAACGGTACATCGCAATGGCCGGCAGGTTTGATGTCCGCACCTCCAGCGTGATGAAAACGCCGCCGTTTTCCCGCGCTTTTTCGATCAGCGCCTCCATGAGCGTTCTGCCCACACCATGGCCGCGAAACTCCGGGAACACCGCAATGTTGTCCACATAGCTTTCGCCGAGCACCGTGTGCATGCCGCCGTAGCCGAGCACCGTGTGCATGCCGCCGTAGCCGAGCACCTCATCTTGCTGCATCGCCACCAAAAAGCACGCGGCAGGATTATCAATCTCCTCCGTCAGGCTTTTTTCGCTCCACGGTTCCGAAAAGCAAAGCTTTTCAAGCTCCGCAAGGCGCGAAACGTGCTCCGCCGTCATCGAAACAATCTGCATAAACGCTCCTTAAAAACCGAGATGCTGCTCAAACGTCTGCAATTCCTCGCAGATCTTGTCGCGGCACTTGCGGTAGGTATTTAGGTCCCCGCCGTAGGGATCGTCAATGTAATGCGGCACGTAAATTTTCTCCGTCGGCACACCCGCCTGCATCAAAATGTACGCGTGGGTTTTCGACATCGTGAAATAAACGTCCCACACATCGATTTCTTCCGGCGTAAAGCGGCGCGCAATGTGACCGCTGATGTCCACGCCGATCTCCTTGCAGGCCAGCACCGCATTTTCGCTGGGGTGCTGCCCATCAAGCGCGGAAAGACCGGCGCTTTGGCACATGATGTTCTCAAAGCCGCGCTGCTCCATTTCGCGGCGGAAAATGCCCTCCGCCATTGGGCTTCTGCACGTGTTGCCGGTGCAGACAAACAAAATTTTCATCTTTGATTATAAACCTCGAATACTTCTATAATCGGTCGTATTTCGTCTTCCAAAATGAAAACGCTCCCGAACGACCGCTACCTATCATAGCACAGTTCGGGAGAGAATTCTACTAAGTATTCTTTAATTTTCAATGAATGACAACAAAACAACAACAATAAACAACATTGTGCCGCACAAAGCTGCTGAAAGGCGCACCCGCCTACTTCTTCCTGTAAACCAGAAAGTCAAATTTAATCTCGGTCCCGAGCACATCGAGCGCGCGCAGACGCTCGCCGCCCTCTACGTCCGTCTTCCAGTAGTACGGCGTCATGGAGAACAGCGCTTCAATGTTCTCCTTCCCGTTCACCGTGATAAACTTTTGCACACACGCACGGCCGAGGTATTCAAACCCGTCGTAGGCCGTGTCGTGCTCTTCGTTCTCATACGGCTCTTTGTATAAAACCTCTTTCATGCCGTACAGATGCCGCGCACCCGGCACCGCAAGGATCATTACGCCGCCCGGCTTTAGCACCCTAAAAAACTCCTCCGGCACAATAGGCGCAAAAACGTCTGTCAGCACATCTGCACTGTTTTTCGCACACGGCAGGTGAAATAAACTCGCCACCGCGAAATCGATGCCCTTATATTTGCCCGCAGCCGCTTTCACCGCGAATTTCGAGATGTCCACGCCGGAAACCGAACCGTTTTTCGCTTTGGCTTTTTCATATAAAGCCGAAGTGTAAAAGCCCTCGCCGCAGCCTGCGTCCAAAACAACGCCGTTCTCGGGCAGATATTTGTCCGTCAGCTCCGCCAGTTTGTCACGGAACGCATCGTAGTAGCCGCCGCTCAAAAACACGCGGCGCGCGTCCACCATCTGCTTTGTGTCGCCGGGAATCTTCGCGTGCATCTGCTTTACGGGCAGAAGATGCACATACCCCTGGCGCGCAATATCATAAGAATGTCCGTTTGCGCAGCGCAGCGCGCGGTACTCTCTTTCCAACGCGCTGCCGCATGCGGGACAGCAAAATATCATCATAAACCCTTAGCCCTTCGCCTGATACCAGCTCTTACCGCTTCCGGCCTCTGCCAGCATCGGCACGCTCAGCTGCACCGCGTTTGCCATTTCTTCTTCCAGAATTTTCTTCACCGTGTCGCTTTCCGCTTCCGGGCACTCCACAATGAGTTCGTCATGCACCTGCAAAATCAGCTTTGCATCGAGCTTTTCGGCTTTCAAACGGTTGCGCACGTGCACCATCGCAATCTTGATGATGTCCGCCGCCGTGCCCTGAATCGGCATGTTGCGCGCCACACGTTCACCGAACGCACGCATGTTGAAATTGGAGCTTGCAAGCTCCGGCAGATAGCGTCTGCGGCCGAACAGCGTCTCCACATAGCCGTTTTTCTTCGCTTCCTCCACCACGCGTTCCATATAGTCTGCAACGCCCTTATAATTGCGCAGGTAATCGTGAATGTAGTCCTCGGCCTCGCGGCGGGAAACACCGATATCCTTTGAAAGCGAGAACGCGCCGATGCCGTACACAATGCCGAAATTGACCGCTTTCGCACGGCTGCGCATCTGCGGGGTCACAAGGTCTTCGGGCATATCGAACACACGCGCCGCCGTCATAGTGTGGATATCGCGCCCAAGTCGGAAATCCTCCTGCATCTGCGTGTCGTTTGCCACGTGCGCCAATACGCGCAGTTCAATCTGCGAATAGTCGGCGTCCACAAGCACATTTCCCTCTTTTGCGATGAAGAACCGGCGGAATTCACGCCCAAGCGGCGTGCGCACCGGGATGTTCTGCAAATTCGGCTCAGTCGAGGAAATACGCCCCGTGCGCGTTTCAGTCTGGTTGAAGCTCGAGTGAATGCGCCCGTCCGCCGTGATGGCTTTCAGCAAGCCCTCGCAGTACGTGGAACGCAGCTTCGTCAGCGTGCGGTAGCGCAAAACCTTATCGACCGCCGGGTGCACACCGCGCAGACCCTCCAGCACATCTGCGTTTGTGGAGTATCCCTTTTTCGTCTTTTTGCCGTGCGGCAGTCCGAGCTTTACGAACAGCGCTTCGCCCAGCTGCACCGGGGAGTTGATGTTGAATTCGTACCCCACATCTTCATAAATTTCTTTCTGCAGCGCGTCCACCTGCTCAGAAAGCACCTCGCCGTAGGTTTTTATGGCCTCGCGGTCAACAAGGAAGCCGCTTTCCTCCATCTCGCCCAAAACCAAAGCAAGCGGAATTTCAATGTTCTCCAATAATTCGTGCTGGCCGTTTTCGTCGATGCCCTTTTGCAGCGCCGCACAAACAGCGGGCAGCACAGCCGCCGCCTGCACGTTCGCGTCCTCATATGCGGGCACGGCAATGCCGTATTCCGCCGCCAAACGCAGCACACCGTAATCGGAGCCCGAGGGGTTCAAAAGATACGCCGCAAGCTCCGTGTCCATCACAGCGTTTTCAAGGGAAGTCCTCAAATGCAGCGCCGTGCGGTGCAGCTTTTTCAGCGAAAACGTGTACTTTTTCGTCACCTTACTGCCGAGGAACGCCTTCAAAAACGCGTCGTCCGCATCCACGACCGCAATCGCCGGCTTGCCCGCGTCGAACTTACCGTTAAACACAAGCTGCTTTAATTCGTCGTTTTCAAACACCGGCACAAAGTACGCCGCCCCCTCGTCCTCACACCGGCCGAGCACCGCTGCGCCGTCTTTATAATTCTTCACGGGCAGCAAAGCCGTTTCTTCGGCCTGTGCGCTGTTCGCCGTCGGCGCCGCGCCGGGGGTCAGGTGCAGGCGTTCCATCAGCTTAAAGAGCTCCA
>QWCN01002613.1_pt1 | contig 23124 bp, 37 predicted proteins | sample 1972711 | NCBI WGS metagenome assembly QWCN01 (sample SAMN09866707, study PRJNA288562) | Human gut metagenome isolate term1_stool, whole genome shotgun sequencing... | isolation source: gut | host: Homo sapiens | place: USA: California
CAATGGGGTACTTCAGGGAGAGGATACCACGGCGAGAGTTGATCTCGTCGCCAATGTAGTAGTCCTTGCTGTCACCGGCCACGTGGACAGTGGTGGACTTGTGGCGGCCAATGATCGACTGGAAAACGCAGCGAGGCTTATCCTCACCGGCGAAGCCGGCCTTGACCATTCCAGATCCATTATCAATGACAAGAGCTAGGAAAGAGGGTGAGAGCCTATTCGATAAAATCGAGGCCGATTGACAGATGGTGGCGTAGACGCCTCCAGCACCACTCCACATCATCACAAAACATACTTTGGGCGGGCATACTTCTGAGTATTCAAGGAAAATAAAGAAAAGTATGGGATTAAGGGACATGAAGTTAACGCTACACGGGTGAAACTCCCGTACTGGTGCGACGGACTGTGTATATTATCGGAATAGCTTTGCTGTCGCCGTGAGAGCGCATGGGAGCACTGCGGCGGCGACATGATGGTGGAAGGGAATGGCGCTGAACACAATCAAATTCCGTGTTTTGTGCGAACAAACAGAATTGCTAGATCGTTTTCATCATTTTGTCAAAAGCTAGGCGTGAGAAAGCACACATCGCCCCAACCCTCGTCGTTCATGTCAGCAGCCAGGCAAACCGGTAAATTACCCTTGCCATCGACAATGCGCTGAATCTCGTCTCGAATGGAGGGATTGTTCAGAAAGGAGGTTGGAATCGGCAGCTGGAACTTCCACACACGACTACCCATCATTGCACACTCCATTCTCTACCCGTCTTCTGTCAGCGTGCATTCCGCCTTCAATTCCGCCATCCAACTCAGTACACGCTGATTCGATGGGTGAATTGTTGCCGTCAGGACCCGTACGCCATGGACATATGCAATCTATCCCTCATCCCGTGTCATGGCCATCACCTTGCTAATGGCGTACAGAAGAACCCTTCCGAGTCCGAGTCCCTGGTAGGCATCGACAACAGTCACCGCCCACTCCGCTTCGAGGGGATTGTCATAGGAGCGAATGTACCGCGCAATGGCCATTCCGGGGTAGGGCTCCTTGTCTTCGACCACGCCAAGGGCAAAGTGGTCGTCAAAATCGACGTTGAGCAGGTAGTCTACTTGCGAGGAGGATAACTCCTTCACGGGTGATAGGAACCGGAGGAAGAGGGTGTTGTTGGAAAGATTATGGATGCCTGGAGATTAGGAGCAACTGGCGAGCACACCATCCAAAAAGCGACTTCGATCGCGAGGCGCCAGGGGACGGATGATGATGTTTCGGCCTTTGATAGCGAATCTACGAATAATCACCGGAAAGAAAGCCCACTTCACGCCATGAGCAGCAACGAAGGAGGCCTGCTGCTTGTCAAGTATCAGTTTTGTTTCCATCGATATGATTTTAAACACGTCGCTTATCGAGATGGTGCCGCCGTGCTCCTTGCATTCGTCGATCACGCGTTTGCTAATCGTCTCGATTTGATTTGTATCCACCATGATGCCTGATCATTATCCGAAAAAAACGCACTCACCGGACAAATACTCGCTCGTCTTTTCCAGCCTCGTCAGGTTCCGGTATTCTTTTCGCTGCTCCTTCAGATTTCCGATACACTTCTCACTCGTCTACTTGTCAGAGGGAATGGAGAGGAGGAGACGCAATCTCTTTCTCCCGCTGTTTGCGCTCTATTCGTCACTTCAGGGGAAGATGCATACATTTTGAGAAGAAGAAAACAAATGGACAAATAGAATAGCGAGTACCTCGCGAACAAAGAATTCCCGCGGTTCTGGGGAGCTCACAGAGCAGAGTTTTCTCTTTCTCTGAGCAGAGGTGTGTGAGGAGATGAATTCTGCGGCAGAGAATCTGGATACCGCGAAGAGGATGTTCATGGATATCGTTTGGTGAGCGATTTACTCTTTCCTCATGATAAGTGCGTTCTACACAGATGCAGAGTACATTATTGCAGATTATCTGGTGCGAAACAAGTACCTGCGCGAAGATGATGTCCAGAACGACAAACTTCTCCTCCATCACAAGCGAGTCGTGATGGTTCGTGCGAATAAGGGGTAGGCAAGACAAGCCATCAACAAGTTGCTGGAAGGAGCGCTAATCAAGAGTTTTAACTACCACGATCGCGCATGCGACACGGATGGAAAGCTGCTAAAGGAAGGAAGCGGCGTGCGGCGTTGATGTGTAGAATGACAAGTTCGTGATCATATACTACATCAACTACGACGACTTCATCAACGTGGTGATCCTTCGGCTGCACAGAATGTACCAGGTCCAAGTGTCCAACGAGATCTTCAACCGCTCTTGCGAAAAGGAGCGACTTGTGTCTTTAATCTCATTGCATGATGCCTAGGAATGCGTGAACCCTGGATGTAAGAAGAGATACACCATCATCGAAGCGGTGCAGTATTTCAGCGAGGAGCGGAAGTGCTACGTCTGCCGCTTCTGCGGGAGGGAGCTGGCGGAGATTCCGAACCAAAACGAGGAGGAGGAGGACATCCAGGCAATGCAGAACAAGATCAAGGAGCAAATGGAGGAGGAGGAGCCCTACCGCACCAGTCTTCTCGGCTACATCCGCAAGCTGAGCGGGATCACGATCCACTTCGAGGATCCCGAGGACAGCATCACGAAGGAATTGCGAGAGGCTTCCATGACTGTTATTATTCATTATGTTATCAACGGTAGGGAATGGGCATGTTGGTGCACAAGGGCGGGTTTGGCGGTGGTGGCGGGCGATCGCGAAGTGGTTGTCTTGAAGGAATTTGACGCGCAGACCACGGCGACGTGCACTCGCAAGTGGGCCTGGAGATCGACGTGCTGATGGACAATGGAGGGGACAAGAGCGTGGACAAGCTGGCGCGGGAGATGGAATCACTGCCGGCCTTCCTGGTGCAGAGTACGGTGAGCGAGACGTCGGAGCATATACGGAGAATGAGCGGTAGAGTGAAGAGGCACGAGCGCCAGATGAGGAAGAAGCAGATGGAGTACTCGGACGATGACGCGTGCTTGTCCACGGGCAAGGGACTGTTTGATAGCTAGTTTGTGCAATTCCGTGTTTGTTTGGACGTTTGACAATTGCGATTCCAACAAACAGACGACTTAGTCTCTCCCGAACAGCATGAAAGCAAAATAAGGAAGAATCATACTCAATACAGCTATCATAGACGACGTGACAGTCTCCTCCACGTGGACCATCGAGATCACGTACATCATGGAGAAGAAGAGGACCAAACCGCAGAACAGAGGATAGCCCAGCGAAATAATGTAGAAGTACAGCTCTCCCTTGAAGAGGTTCATGATCAGCAAGAAGACGACGTTCAGCACGGGGGTGATCAGCGACTGCAGCAGAGCATCCGTCACGTCTACGACTTAACACATCCAGCGAAGCCCACTGCAGGAGGTGGAGGTCTGGTCCTCGCGCATCTTCAAACCATACAGAACGGAAGCGGGGAACAGGCAGAGACCCTGCGCGATGAAAATGAAGGCGCGCTGCACGCTGCTGTCGCAGACGAGGTAGCCTCCCATGCAGCCCAGGGCCGCGAACACGTAGAAGGAGATGTACAGGTTGCGCAGAGCGCTGCGGCTGTACTCGTCTCTCTCCACCTGGGGCTTCTCCACCAGCGGGAGCTGCACCTCGTTCGCACGCTGCTTCTTGGTCATCTGCTTGGAGACGAACTCCGCCACGAAGAGAACCATGAAGCCGAAGCAAATAGCGACACCGATGATTCTTCTGAAGCTGTCGTCATCGTCGTCGTCGTCATCGTCGTCCAAACGGCGAAGCAGCTCAAAGAAAATGTCGGTATCGTTGTCATTCGTCGAGTTCTGATACGCCTCCCACGCGTCCGTCACGATGTGCAGACTGCTGGGCAGAACGATGTTAAAGGCGATGCCGACCAGCAGGCCGAAGAAGATGATCAGGAACCACTTCTTTCCCGTCTTTCCCATATTGAAGGTAGGGGGAATGGAGTGTCCAAGCACGAGGGCCAGGAACAGGCACACATTTGCGATGCACACGGTTTTCAAGTCGACAGACTCCTCACTCAGGAACATCATTTTACCAGATAATAAGAAAACCAAACAGGAACACAACATAGGCCAAACCGCGGTTATTCTTCAATTGGGGCGGAACCGCAAGCCTCGACGATCTGACCCCATGTTCTGTGACTATGCAACCCCGATCTCCTTGAACTCTTCGCGGAGGATAGGAGACGGCGAGTGCTCCTGATCTGCGGTGAGTAGCGGAAATGCGAGAGGACCGCCCCATTTCATCGCAGCGACGGTGGACATTAGGGGGCATTTGTGCGGGATAGGGGCACACCGCTCAGTTCTGCGCTTAGGGAGGGAAATGGAGGACGAGGAGAACGACGTGTACATCGGGAGCCACAAGGACCTGTACGCAACCTCCTTTGTGGACGAGGAGTTTCTGTCGACTGGCCTGACGAAGGAGAACGCGCTGGAGTACTTTCGCCGCTCGCCGTTTTACTCCGAGGGAGATCTTGTCGAGCTCGAGGGGAGCGATTCCTCGGAGAGCTGCGAGTTCTTTAAAATCGTGAAGTACAGGAAGGACGAGCAGGAGAAGGACGGAGTCGCGCTGCTGGCCGTGTACTATGTGCTGCGGGGAACGATCTACCAGTGCCCTGATTTGTACAGCCTGCTGAAGTACAGAATGGTTGGAGACGCGGGGGAAAAGTGATTCCTAGTACAACTGCGTGTCCCTGCTGAATCAGAGCTACACGGAGCTGAAGAAGTACGTCTCGTTCTCAGTCGCTAACGGGCACCACATCGAGTCGGCTCCGGTGCAGGAAAAGGAGGAGGAGGAGTCCGACGTGTGCAGTGCGCAGTTCGTCAATACGGTCACTCGTAGGCGTTATTCCGCTGATCGGCGAGGCGAATGCGCTACAGCGGAACGAAGAAAACCAGCTGCGTCTTGATTCGATGATTCAAGACATGGAGAAGCAGTTTCAGGTCGCCTAACCCTGTTTTCATTGTACTCTACTCCTGTTTGCCACAAACACCCCAAATTACAGTTCCGTTTCGTGGAAGGTCTCCTGCAAGAAGGACTTGATGTCGTTCCACCCCGAGGCAGGCACGTCCACTGGGTCCTACGCCTCACCCGCTCGCTCCGCGCCGACCATCACGTCCTTTCCGCTCGCGAAGTACTTCACCGTGGGGAAGTGGTTGATGTGGAAGGCCGCCTACGCCTCACCTCGCCGCGCCTGTCCCACGCAGAAGTCTACGTAGGTCTGCGCGTCCATCGTCGCCAGCACCACGTCCTCCTTCAGCGTCTTCGCCTGCTCCTCCTACGCGTGAGACGGCGTTGCCTGGCCTGCCATGTCCTTGATCATGTCCTTGCACTCCACGCACCAACTCGTGTAGAAGAGCACGACCACGTTGTCCACGCCGTTCACCACGCTGTCGAACGACCACGGGTTCAGGTGCACCAGCTGGTTGTTCGTATTGATCGCCTCGAACTGGTGGATAATGTTCTCGCGCGCGCGCAGGGTTGCGTACCGCGAGTCGTCGAACGCCACGCCCTTCATGCCGTCGCGCACGGCGCGCAGCTCGCGCATGATCACCTGCGGACCCTCCTTCACGTACTACGCCTCACACCACACCACGACGCCCACGGCTTTCATGATCTTGTAGTACTTCGCCGTCGCGTGGAAGCGCTTGCGCAGCCGCGCCGTCTCCTTGACGATGCGCTTCTGCTGGTTCTCGTTCTTCTACGCCTCACGCCTCCTCCCAGTCCCCACGTTGGCGATGAACAGCCGCGCCAGACGGTCCAGCTCCTTCTCGCGACCGTACTGCTCGTTGAAGCCGCCCTTGGGGTCCACCTGCGTTCCTGCTCGTCACGCCGCCCGCGCACCGCCACCCAGCTTCTCGTTCAGGTACAGCACGATGCCCTCGCCGCGCTTCGTCTCCAGCTGCTTGCCGTCGAACGCGAGGTCCTTGTGCGGGTAGAAGGTGAACGTCGGAATCGTCTTCACCTTCTTCTCCGTGCAGAAGTCGCTGTGCCCGTTGCAGTTCAGGCGGGCGAACGTCACCTTCGCTTCAATCTGCGGGTAAGGCGGAAGAGGGCCCATACGCGGAACGCGAGGGCGGCGCGCAGGTACTGGACGAGCGTGATCTGGGACTGCTGGAAGTTCGGGAGGTAGTACATCACCATGATGCTGCGGTGCGCGTTCTTCCTGAAATAGCTGTCGTACGTCTCGGGGGTGATTTCCGTGACGTAGTCGTGCTGCGGAGCGAAGTGCGTGCTCTTCGCGATCCAGGTGACCTAGGCGATGAGGGAAGAATGGCAGTGCAACCAAATCGTCCTCTTCCGGTTCCTCCGTCTCGCGGCGCTTCAGCGGCACGCGAGAACCCTCCACAAACAGACGATAGTACGTGCCGCCCTCGATGGAATCGATCTCGTATTCCGTGTCCAGAGTCTCGTCGACGCCGACCGTCGTAGCGAGCACGTAAAACTACGGTCAACGCGTGCAAAGAGCATTACCTCGTTTTCGTCCATGAAGGAATAAATGGCGCGGTAAACGTCCCACATGTGAGAGGCGCACGATATGCAATTCTCGCTGTTCCACAGAGCGAGGACCGTGCAATTGTGATTCAGGCCGTATTCCAGCTTTTCCCGCGTCATTACATTGAGTCCACTACTCTGTCAGAGTGTCGCCGAAAAAGCACTCCTTCGTCAGTTCCAGTGACTGGCTGACGCCAAGCACCAGCATACACAAAAGGTACAACAGTACCATGAGTAGATGCGATGAAAGAAAATGGAATGAATGCGAAATCCTCATGCGGGTTCGATTGGAAATGGCAGAAGTCGGCGCGATTTGTCCCACAGCGCGGAAATCGGGGGACTTTCCGCACCAAGCGAAGCAGTCAAAGAAAATGGATTCTGTGCTGTCTTCCAAGGAAGTACGTGATTCTGCAGGCGCTTTTCCCTAGTTGCAAAAACTGAAAGACTATTTTGCAGTCTTGGACACGGATGGTGATGGGAAGATCACGAAGAGCGAAGCCGTGCTGATCGTGAGAGGAGTCGGCATTCCCGGATTGGATGACGACTTTGACACTGTCATAAAGGGGATGTCTGCCAACGAAGCGGCGCTGTGCTTCGAGGATGTAATCAATATAGCCCTTTCGCTGAAGAAAACACAAACAAGTGAAAACGGGGAAAGGAAGTGAGGCGTAGATGACTACGAAAGCATTGTCCAGGTATTCAAAATGTTCGACAAAAACCAGGACGGAACGGTGCTGGTATCGGATCTGCGCCAGATCCTGTCCCATCTCGGAGAGGTGATTCCTGAAGACGAAATCGACGCTCTTTTCCGCAGGCTGGGGTACACAGATGTGATTAGGTATGAGGAATTCGCCAAGGTGCTTCTAATGAGTGATGATTGCGTTGTTTGTTGGTACTGTTTTTTCTTATCCTCTCTCATAGGAATTTTGAGTTCAAGTGGAGTGTCTTCGCTCCACTTCTTTCCAACCGGTAAGCTCAAAAGTCCCAGCAACCCACCTCTTTCAGTGCTCGAATAGCTCAGCTGGTTAGAGCGTCGTGCTAATAACGCGAAGGTCTTGGGTTCGATCCCCAGTTTGAGCATTTTTTGCTTTTTGAGAGTCGCAATGATTCTCTTTCTCCTCGCGTTCTGCCTCTTTCTTTTGACTGGCACGAAGTACATGGTTTGCGTTATCCGTAGGGGAGGCGGTGACTTGCGGCGATGGAGAGCGGGTCGCCTTCCGCATATCTGGATTATCCGCCCCGAAATGTGCGAATCTTCGCCTGTATCGCATTTCTACTGGTGAGAGGAAGCGAATTGCTCTCGCCCCTTGTTCTGTTGATAGTTTCAATCGTTCAGCAACGCAATATGCGTGTCTGACCCAAGGATACTATGTTGTCGTTTCCAATAGAGAGTGGGGCTTTTAGGGGGGATGTGACGTGTAGAAGCAAGCCGTTATTGCAAAACGGAGAGAGATTTGAAATTGCGACGGAAATCCACACGCTGGCTCGTTTCCGTGCTACACTCACCACCCCACTGCATGGGGTGGTCTTTGTTAATCCTATGTACCCTGCTGACCCTGTCCATCTGAATACCCTTATTTATTCTCGCTTTCTCTTCTCTCCCACTCCTCATTCCCAAGTGCTGATTCGAGACACACATGGGGACTTTTCCTTTACTCCATTTGTTGACACTACCGTTGTCTCTTTTCTTCTTCCGGTGGGGGACTACTGGATTCAGTCTGCCTCATCGAGTACTCTTCACATTTCCACCCTTTTATCCTCTTCCTGGCATGCTGTATCGGACCCGTTCTTGCTTTCGGACTCTCCTCATGTTGTGTCACTCCATCCTGCTGCTGATGGTTTCCTAAGTGCTCTCGTGGTTGAAACTCCCATCTCGACACCAACCTCAATCAGTCTGCAGCCTCAAACACCATTTGATAAACCCCACGCATGGGGCAATCGACCCTTGCAGAACAATACGGACAACACGCAGTTCTTCTTTACGGACGTCTCCTGGGAGCTGACGGTGCTACGAGAGATGAAGCCGCGCGTGCCGGTGCTGCTCGGTACCCAGTCCGCGGTGATGTGCGACACGTCGCTGCCAGAGGGCCTGACGGTCGACCCCGGGACAGGAGTGGTGTCCGGCACGCCTCAAACCATCGCGTCGCGACAACTGTATGTGCTGTATGTGGAGGGGCTGCAGGGCCGCGTGGAAGCGACGGTGTCGATTTCCGTGCATCCGCCGATGCCCGACAACTGTCTGGACGACTACCGTGACGTGCTCGTCGTGCTGTTCGTGGTGGTGCTGCTCACCCTGGGCTGGACGCTGCTGACTGTGCTCATGCGCAAGCCACTCAAGGAGAAACCGTGATGGATTTCTCCTCAAAGAAAAACTGTGATGGCTTTCTCCTCACTCAACGCGTGAACATGATCCTCACACATTCCTGTTTGTAAGAAACACGCGAAAAGGACTAAGAGGGGGGAGCATGCTCCTTCATATCCGCGTTCTTCACCAGCTCCTTCTCCACCCCCTTCTTCATCTCCGGCCTCTTGCCCGCGGCGTCCAGCGAGGTGATGCCCTTAATGTACTCGATATCGAAGCAGAAGTCCGTCTCCTTCGTCTCGTGAATGGCGATGTTGAACTACGCCTCACTCCCCCAGAAGACGGAAACGCTCAGGATGTTCTTTGTGTCTAGCATCTTCTTGTCGTACTTGCCGTAGCTTTGCATCAGCACCACTCCCCACACCTACCCATAGCCCGTGTAGGCCATGTTGGCAAACGGCAGCTGGATGATGGCCCAGTCACGGTGGGGGATTACGATGAAGCCCTGGAACAAATCGGAGGGCACCATGTTGTCCGGGTGAATGTTGAATATGTAGCCGTGGTTGCTAGTCCGCACGCGCATCTCCAGTCCGATGTAGTCCGCCAAGTTGAGTGGGGGCTTGAAAACGGGGGAACGGAAGGCGCAGAACGATTTCTTCCCTAGAACGGTTCCCGGAATGCCGGGCGTCAGCATGATGTGACCGGAAAAGCGGCCTAGTGCTCATTGTCGCGAAACGCGGATGACCGAATGTGTGTTTGTCCTCGTCCTGGATAATGCTCAGCGAACACTCGGACCTGCCTATGCCTCATCTCTGGAGAAGAGACGCACCTCCGAAGGGCTTGTCCGAATGGAGTGTGAATTTCTCAATGTCAGACGGCTCTTTGAACTCGAAGAGCATGCGGCTTTCTTTGGGGAATTGCTTCCACCAGATCATGTCTATTCCTCAGAAAGCAGCTCCCTGCTCCGTACTGTCGCGCACAGGCGTCACCTGCTGCTTGACGACATGCAGAATACGCTTTACGGACATATTCTAGCGACATTCACGCGAATCCGGAAATCGGCACGATTTTTCGACACAGCCCAAAGAGGAGTGTTTTTTCGGAGTGACAAAAACACGACCCTCCATTTCACCCGAATCGCCCCGATATCTGGCAAACGGGGAAAGGAGAGAATGGCAGTATGCCAATTGCTGCTTTACTAGCAAACAGGAAAGGTTTTGTGCTAAAAGCGAGTCTACTAAGGTATTTGACAACAATGGAACAGGTGGGCTTCGCTGTCCTTTGTGATTCTGTAGATTGGTGCTAAAGTGGCGGGCTCCTTCGTGCGGTAACACGTAGTCTTTTGCGAGAAGAGACCATCTCCTCGAGACCGAGCAGAAAATGCAGGAGCTGTGGGAAAAGGAAAAGCCCTTCGAGATTGACGCCCCCGCGGATATGAAGGAGCCTCAGTGCGCTGTTTCCTCCCCGCGTGACGTGTAGTTTCATGGCCACGTTCCCCTATCCCTACATGAACGGTATGCTTCACCTCGGCCACGCGTTCACCGCCACGAAGGCGGAGTTCGCCACGCGGTGCGCTTCAGTTCATACTCGTCACCCGTAGTTACCACGCGCTGAAGGGAGACAACGCCATCTTCCCCTTCGGCTTCCACTGCACGGGCATGCCCATCCAGGCGGCTGCCAACAAGCTGAAGCACGAGATCGAGACCTACGGCTGCCCCCCGGTCTTCCCTGGTACTGATTCCCTCTCTCTCTCACCCGCAGAGGAGGTGCCCGAGGAGAAGGCGGCGAGCACGGGCGAGCAGGCGAAGGAGGCGGTGCCCGGCGAGTTCCACGGCAAGAAGACGAAGCTGGTGGCGAAGACGGGCGGCAGCAAGGTGCACCAGTGGACGATTCTGGAGAAGCAGGGCATTCCCGCGGAGGAGATCCCCAAGTTCGTGGTAGGTGGCCGCTTCTAGGACTCATTCGCAGGACCCTGAGCACTGGCTGCGCTTCTTCCCGCCGCTGGGCATGGCGGACCTGAAGAAGTTCGGCCTCTGCTCGGACTTCCGCCGCTCCTTCATCACCACCAGCGTGAACCCCTACTACAACAACTTCGTGCGCTGGCAGTTCCTGAAGCTGAAGGCGGCGGGCCGCGTGAAGTTCGGCAAGCGCCCCTCGATCTTCTCGCCGCTGGACGGCCAGATCTGCGCCGACCACGACCGCGCGAGCGGCGAGGGCGTGATTCCGCAGTGCTACACGTGCATCAAGATCCAGATGCTGGAGCTGCCCGAGGCGATGAAGAGCCTGGCGGAGAAGAAGGTGTTCCTGGTGGCGGCGACGCTGCGTCCCGAGACCATGTACGGCCAGACGAACTGCTTCGTGCTGCCCGGCGCCACGTACGGCGTGTTCGAGATGAAGAACGGCGAGGTGTACGTGTGCAGCGACCGCAGCGCGCGCAACATGGCGTACCAGGGCCTGTTCGCGGAGGACGGCAAGGTGAACAAGCTGATGGAGGTATCGGGCGACGACCTGCTGGGCAAGGCGATCAAGGCGCCCAACTGCACGTGAGGGCGGGGCGCGGGCGTGAGGCGTAGCTACGACAAGGTGTACACGCTGCCGCTGCTGACGATCAGCATGACGAAGGGCACGGGCATCGTGACGTGCGTGCCGTCCGACGCGCCGACGGACTTCGCGGCGCTGCGCGACCTGAAGGAGAAGCCGAAGCTGCGCGAGAAGTACCACATCACGGACGAGATGGTGCTGCCCTACGACGTGGTGGAGATCATCGAGGTGCCGGGGCTGGGCAAGCGCCTGGCGGAGAAGGCGTGCCTGGACATGGGCATCAAGAGCCAGAACGACACGCAGAAGCTGGAGGAGGCGAAGGAGCTGGTGTACAAGAAGGGCTTCTACGAGGGCGTGATGCTGGTGGGCTCGCAGGCGGGCAAGCGCGTAGGGGTGGCGCGGGCGTGCGAGCGTAGGTGGAGGAGGCGAAGCCGATCGTGCAGCAGGAGATGATCGACGCGGGCAAGGCGTTCCTGTACTACGAGCCGAACGGGCTGGTGATCAGCCGCTCGGGCGACGAGTGCGTGGTGACCTTCAGCGACCAGTGGTACCTGACGTACGGCGAGAAGGACTGGCAGCCGATCATTCGCGACTACATCCACAACAAGCTGGAGACCTACAACCCCAAGACCAAGCAGGCGCTGGAGAACAGCTGCGACTGGCTCAGCAGCTGGGCCTGCTCGCGCCAGTTCGGTCTCGGCACGCGCGTAGCCGTCGCCGGCGCGAGTGAGGCGTAGCTGCCGTGGGACCCGCAGTTCCTGATCGAGTCGCTGTCCGACTCCACCATCTACATGGCGTACTACACCATCGCGCACCTGCTGCAGGGCGACCTCTTCGGCGAGAAGGTGGGTCCGCTGGGCATTAAGGCGGAGCTGCTGACGCCCGAGGTGTTCGACTACATCTACTGCAATGGCGTGCGCGCCGCGGCGGGGCGTGAGGTGTAGGCGTACCCGGAGGGCTGCGGCATCGAGCAGGAGAAGCTGGACAAGCTGAAGCACGAGTTCGAGTACTGGTACCCGTACGACCTGCGCGTGAGCGGCAAGGACCTGATCAAGAACCACCTGATGATGTCGCTGTACAACCACCAGGCGATCTGGCCGGACATGAGCAAGATGCCGCGCTCCTACTTCTGCAACGGGCACATCCAGCTCAACAACGAGAAGATGTCCAAGAGCACGGGCAACTTCCTCACCGTCGACGACGCCATCAAGCAGTTCGGCGCCGACGCCACGCGCTTCGCCTGCGCCGACGCCGGCGACGGGCTCGACGACGCCAACTTCGCCATCGCGACGGCGAACGCGGCGATCCTCTCGCTGACGACGGAGGAGGAGTTCATCCGCTCGGTGGTGAGCGGCGAGCTGGCGACGTCTGAGCATCCCGAGGCGGAGTACCACTTCTTCGTGGGCGCGGCGCGGCAGCGTGAGGCGTAGGACAAGAACTTCCAGAACGAGATGAGCGACTGCGTGCTGCGCTGCGACCAGGCGTACAAGGAGATGCGCTTCCGCGATGCGCTGCAGATCGGGTGGGCGATGAATGAGAGCGTGATACACAGCTTCTACGAGATGCAGGGCATCCGCAACGCGTACCGCGCCGCGTGCGCGAAGATGGGCGTGGCGATGGAGAAGCCGCTGCTGCTGCGCTTCACGGAGCTGGAGGTGCTGATGCTGGCGCCCATCGTGCCGCACTTCGCCGACAACGTCTGGCGCACGCTGCTGCACCGCACCAACTCCATCTGGAAGGGCACCTGGCCCGCCGTGCAGGCGACGGACGCGGTGCTGTCGCGCTCCTACGACTTCTTCAACAAGAACGAGCGCAACCTGCGCGAGACGGTGAACAAGAAGCCGAAGAAGGTGCCCGCCAACTGGCACCGCCCCAACAAGGTGTTCATGTGAGCGCGGCGATGGTGGGTGAGGCGTAGCTACTGCGCGCGCGAGTACCACCCCTGGCAGCAGTTCGCGCTGCGCATCCTGCAGGAGAACTACGACGCCGCCACGAAGACGCTGCCCGCGAACATCATCGCGCTGGTGAAGGAGAAGGTGGGCGCCTCCGAGGGTGCGCGCGCGGGCGCGGGATGAGGCGTAGAGTACAAGAAGCAGATGAAGGACATCCTGGCGTTCGTGTCGTTCACCGTCAAGACGGACTTCCCCCAGATGGGCGAGGACGCCTTCGCGCTGGGTGGCGACTGGCGGCGCGCGTAAGGCGTAGAGATGCCGTTCGACGAGAAGCAGGTGATGGAGTCGTGCGCCACCTTCATCAAGAAGGACTGCCAGCTGGATGACGTGCAGGTGTTCCACGCCGAGGACGAATCCATATCCTTTCCATGTGATGTCGGCATCCTTCATTCGCACGTGCCCGATCCCATGAACCGCAAGAAGGAGGCCAAGCCCGGCAAGCCCGCCTACTGCGCCTACTACGAGGAGTACGGCTGTTTGTTACAAACACGATTAGTGGTGGTGGTGGTTGTTACAAACACGATTAGTTGTGGTGGTGGTTGTTACAAACACGATTAGTTGTGGTGGTGGCTCCTGTGGTGCCGCTTGTTGGAGGAGTGACTCCTCGACCGGTCCGCATCCCGCTTGAGGATGTTCAGCAACTCCCTGTCCATCTGCTTTGTATCTCCGTGACTGCTCGGTATTGCATTCACCATATGCACCGGATTAGGGATAGTGTCTGGGATCTACTGCTTATTACCTCGCATCGGGCCCACCATCAGCTTTGCGCGTTCCATGTACTCCCTCGCGTTCGCCGTCTCGGGATCGATGTGGAGAGCCGTCTCGAAGCAGGCGATGCTCTCCTTGTACTTCCCGAGCTTCACCAATCTACCGACTCACTCTTCAACCCACTTCCTACGCAGCGCCGCGAGCTGTATAGGCGTCGGCAAACTTTGGAACCAGCTCGATCGCCTCGTTGTAGCATCGCAGGGCTTCATTGAACTTGCCCTCCTTGGCGAAGCCAACGCCGCGTTCGAGTCGCTGCTCCGCCCACTCCTGGTTCTGCAAACGACGCATCGCCTCGTATCCCTGCGACTCGGGGAAGGACAGGTCAACCGCGAGCGATGTGTATTCATTTATGTCGTAGGATAGCACCATGTTGTGCACAGCGTAGGGGTTCCCGTAGTTGCCGTCGCCCTCCATCCATTGGCCGTATCTACAGCTGATTCACTCCGTTGGCTGTTACGTCTTCCCGTCCTTCAAGCCGTTGGCATCGAACTCTGAAATTGCAGGGAGGGAGCAAAAGCTCCACATGGACACTTGGTCTTGGTTCAGATCCTTCAGCAGGGGAGGTATGTTGCTAGGCCAGTCAACGACACGGCTACGCCACTACGAGTGCGGTCTCTCGGTAAACAGCCCCTCCTCCGATATATGGACTCGCTCCAGCATCTGCTTCAATTTCCCGGAAGACCGGAGCGCATCAATTCGCCGGTTCACCAATTGCAAATCCCTTCCATTCCCGCTGCTGGAAGCCTCTGTCGGTGCTGTAGAAGCTTCCTTTTGCATGCCAAGTGCTCGCTAGAATGGGAATGAACAACGGTGGGGTCCCAACGAATCGAATCTGTGATGTCTTCAGGGAGCGTTGTGCGCAAGAGAAGAGGAAGGAGTGCTAATGCTTCTAACGTCCCAGTAGGCAGGATCGGTTTGAACGATTCCATGGACCCTGTGTTTTCACAATGCAACGTAACTAGCACTTCCCTTATCAACAAACACCACGAATTACTATACAAAACTACTTCACTTGGTCAATCATGCAGACCACGTTATTGCCTCTCGCCTTCTCAATCACGCATCTACCTGTCACCACTCCAACCATTTCCGCACCCCTGATTCGTCTCAATCGTGATGATGGGCTCCTTTCCCGGAACGATGGTCTTCGCTGTGGAATAGATGTTGTACAGCAGTCCCGACGAGCTGGAGAGATTACCGATGTGCTTCGAGCCTAATCCTCAGAGCCGCCCCGACGGAGCCTACCGATTGTCGCAATGACGGAGCCCTCTGGATCGATCAAAATGGCAGAAGGGGAACTCATTTCATACAAGAGTGAGGATGATATGTGAAACAAACAGTACGTCATCTAGTGCTGCATCTTCTCCTCCGCCTCCTTCATCTCCTTCTCGTGCTCCCTCTTCCCCACCTCCAGCGCCTGCTTGAACTACACCTCACTCCCCCACCGCTTCCCCACCATATTCGACAGCTCCTTGTTCGTGGGCGCCAGCTCGCACCCCGCATAGAAGGCCGTCGCCGCGTCCACGTACAGCCCCTGCCTGAAGTACGCCAGGCCCAGACGATAGTGCGCCTTCGCCCACTTCGGACTCAGCTCCACCGCCTTCTTCGCGTCGTCCACCGCCTCCTTGAACATCTCCAGCTCCAAGTACGCCGCGCTGCGGTTCGCGTACAGACTATGCCTCACCCACTCGCTTCGCACACACCCCTCGTCGTTCGGGTCGATTGCCAGCGCCGCCGTGAAGTACTCGATCGCGTTCTGGTATTGCTTCTTACCGAACGCCGCGCGACCCTCCTCTCGCTTCTTGTCGCACAGCCGGCGCTGCGCGTGCGTCAGCTGCGTCACCGGCTTCTCCTTCGCCGCCGCAGGGTTGCCCGCGTCGAACTGCTTCTGCACCGTAGCCATCACCGTCTTCGCGTCCTGGCCCTTGAACTCCGTCGTCAGGTCCACCAGCAACCGCACCAGCTCCTCGCTCTTGCCCTCCACCGCGAAGTGGATCGGCTTCAGGTGGCTCTGCGTCGTCGTGCTGTTCGCCAGCGCCTCCGCCTCCGGCAGCGCCAGGAACGGCTTCACCGACTCCACGTGCTTGCCCTCCACTGCGATGTGCAGCGGCGTGATGTTGTCGTCCAGCGCGATCTACGCCTCAGCCCGCCCACACGATGCGACCGTCGGGTCCGCGTGGAACTCGAGCAGCAATTTGATCATGGAGGCGTCGGTGCTCGCCGCCGCCAGGATGAGCGGCGTGATCTTGTGCTTGTTCATCGCGTTCACGTCCGCACCGTGTTCCAGCAGCTTGCGCGCCACGTCCGCGCGATGCTCGCCCACCGCCCAATGCAGCGGCGTGCCCACCTCAGAGTCCTGCCCGATGTGGATATCCGCTCCGTTGGCCAGCAAATAGTCGATGATTTCCATGTCGCTCTTGCCGCAGGCGATCTGGATGGGCGAGCGGCCGCGGTGGACGGCGTTGATGTTCGCGCCCTTGGACACCAGGAACTTCACGGCCTCCAGCTGGTTGCCCATGCAGGCGTAGGACAGGGGCGTATCTCCGTTCTCATCCACGTACTCGATCTGCACATCATGCTCAGACCCCAGACTCACGCATTCCGGAACTTCCGACAGAATCCACTCGCTTATATCGTTGAAGCCGCGATTTGCCGCAAAGTGGATCGAGAAATGGCCCTCTCCGTCCTTGAACTCGGTGAGAATGCTCTTGACGGACGACACCTTCTTCTGGAGAACGAACAGAGTGGCCAGCGCCTTCACATTGCGTATCTTTCCCTCTAATTCCCCTAAGAGAAGACGGACAAGCGTACCGGTGATCGTTTTAAACCACTGGATGAGCGTCTTCTGCTCCTGGGCGTAAATGGCCTTCTTGTCCTCGTTTGACTAGAACATTACTCGCCAACACGCACGTCCCACCATCTTCTTGTCCATGATGCAGCTTCTGCGGATTGAGACAACAATTCTCTGCCACCACAACCACCGGCCAAGCGTTTTCCGCCCTCCATTCCAACGAGAATCGCAAGTCTGTTCATTCTGTGCTGTTTCTGGGAGTCCATCCCTTTCCAAGCAGGACAACTCGCCCTCTAGCGATTCGATCATGCATTGACTAGAATGCAGTGTGGTGCTATTTTAAGGGAAGAAGGGAGGGACGGGAGCGAGAAAGGAGATAGGGACGGGAGAGACCCGATAAAAGAATCGGGCATTACCACTCATTCCCTTTCCACTAGTAGATTATCACATAAGAATGGCTGCTGCTAAGCGTGGTAGGCGATTTTGACGCCCGTCGTGATCTAATTCGTAGGACGTGGTGGTGCTGCTGGAAACAAGTTCAGAATGAGTCTCGGTCTCCCTGTGGGCGCTGTGATCAACTGCGCTGATAACACGGGTGCCAAGAATCTGTACGTCATTTCTGTCACTCGCTGGGGTGCTCGTCTCAACAGACTCCCTGCTTGCTGTAGATGGCTCGGATGAGCGACTCACCGCATAGGCCCTGGAGACATGTTCATGGCCTCCGTGAAGAAGGGTAAGCCCGAGCTCCGCAAGAAGGGTATTCTTTATTCGTTCCCATTGACGTCCTAGTCATGCCCGCTATTGTGGTGAGACAGAGAAAGAGCTGGAGACGCAAGAACGGCGTGTTCCTGTACTTCGAGGGTAGTCTCTGCGGAATGGCGTGAGGGCTAGATAACGCTGGTGTGATCGTGAACCCCAAGGGTGAGATGAAGGGATCCGGTATCACGGGACCTGTTGCCAAGGAGGCTGCCGACCTTTGGCCCAAGATTGCTTCCTCTGCCAGCTCCATCTGGTAAGCGGAATCTATAGGACTTGAGTGATTTGCGTTGTTTGTTCCAACAAGGAGTCCACACGGTGAAGAGGGAGGAACTGCGCACGAGCATCGAGCAGCTCAACTCCGTCAGAAACTCTTTCAGCACGATGTACCTACGCTCGACAGCGCGCCGTAGCCCTACCCTTCCAAAAACAGGTTGAACGTGGCATCCACGGATAATTGGTCTTCTCTCTGCATGCTAACAGCATCGTCACGCGTGTTCAGACACGTTTCCGCGATCCTCAGATACCGCTCGAAGTTGCGCACCTCCTTCGACCGCGTCACCGCCTTGCTCCACAGCTACGTGTGATTCCGCCGTGCGACGCCCACCGCGTTGAGTTCCCACGCGATGGAGTGGGGCGCGGCGGAGAGGAAGAGCTTGGAGAAGAGCGGCGCGGGCGCGACGATGGCGAGCGTGGCGATAATCTGCGTGACCTCCAGGTTGATCTCCAGCGGCTGGCGCAGCAGCATGCGCAGGCGCGCCGTCACCACCTCCAGGAAGGGTGTGGTGGGTGTGTCACTCGCTGTCTGACGGGTTGTTTCGCCGGGTCGTGTGGGCTGAGGCGCAGGGGTTTCTTCTTTGTTTGCCTCAGGTTCAGCGGGCTTGTCTTCCTTCATAGCACCCTTGTCTTCCTTCATAGCACCCTTCTCTTCCTTCATAGCACCCTTCTCTTCCTTCATAGCACCCTTCTCTCCCTTCATAGCACCCTTCTCTTCTTCCCCAATAGACTCCACAGCAAGCTCAACAGCCCTGCAGGCCTGGGCGGCAGCAGCAGCATGTTCCACGTCGCTGAGACAGCTGGCGACGGCGGACGTGGGCTTCTTTTCCAGCGGCCCGCAGGGCAGCGGCTCGGTGAACACGGCGCAGAAGGCTTCGTAGAACTGCCCGCAGGGAACGGCGTCGGCTTCAACGACAGGCAGAAGAGCCTTCATGACGACGGGGTGTTGGGACTTGAGGAGTTCGTTGAAGAGATGAAGTGTGGCGATGGACAGCGCGCGACTGTTGGAGTTGATGCGAGCCAGGAGCGAGGGCAGGAGCAGGGGCGAGTCGCTTGCGAAGAGGAAACGGAGAAGGAGGTCGAGAAGCGGCGAGGCGGGCGTGGGCAGCAGCGTGGAGATCATACAGCGGAGCACGCGCGTGGCGAAGATGATGCGAGTGTTCCTAGAGGTGAGGATGGAGGGAAAAGACAACTGAATGCTGAGTAACTCCACGGCGAGAAAGCCCTTCAGCACCGTGTCGCTCACCGCGTCCAGCAGCGCGTGATAGAGCACGAGACTCTGCGCGGGCACGTCTTTGCAGTCGGCAGAGCCCTTGGCAGTGGCGAGAAGCTCGGAGAGGAAGAGGAGGCGTGTGCGAAGCGAGTCCTCGGGAAGCACGGATTGCGGGTGGTCGGTGGGCGGGTCGCGCAGTTGCAGGATGGAGTCGAGAAGACTCTGGGAGAGAAGAGGAAGGAGCGAGGTGTGGCGAACGAGGTAGATGGAAAGATCGGTCATGGGGAAGGCGGCTAGGAGGAGGAGGGTTCGGCGCGCCGTGGTGCCGAGGTGCGATATATCGTTTCTAGGATGAAGTAGGAGGGGAAAAGGAACATGTGAGGAATGAGCAGCTCCACCAGTGGGAAGGAGATGTGTCTGGTATTGGGGCTGGAGGGGTCGTCGATTTGGAAAAAGAAGGCGTTGATTAGGACCGGATCCTCGCAGAGCTTGTTGCACAACACCTAACGGTGAATAAAAGGAGGAAGGGTCACTTCGACGAAGTCAATGATGGCCGATTCCAGGTCCGGAGTCACGCTGCTGCCCTGGTAGATCTTCATCAGTTTCTGGACGAGGCCGGAGATGGACACGTACATTGCCTCGGAGGACAGCAGCGGATATTTCACCTCCTTGAAGAGTTTCGTGAGCATGGAGACGACCAGCGCGGTGGAGCCCCGGGGGTTGTCGATCATGGCTACGCCGCACAACGTATCGATCACATGGTTTTGGATGAGATAATTCATGCAGGAACCCTTTTCTTCCTTCTCCTCTCGAGAATCCGCCTTCTTCTTCCCCAGCGCGTTTTCTTCCTTCACCAGGACGTCCACCATCTGCACCAGGTCCTGTTTCACGGTCGTCTTTTCAATCCACTCGTGCTGGTCCGCGTCGCTGCGCTCGCGCATCTCGTTGATGGTGTGGATCGCGTCGTCGTACATCTCCGTGAAGGACGCGAGCTGATTGTCTCCGACGATGCCGCTGGGCAGGATGTTGCTTATGAAGGAGGAAAGGGTGTCGTTGACCGCGCTTCCGAACAGCCACATGACTCAGCGGGCGAGAGCAACAAACAAATGGAGATGAGAAAGCCATAAAGATACAAAAATCGCTACTTTAACAACGATCCGGAGTACGGAAGTTCAGTCCAGCATACACAGCCTTGCTGCCAAGACTCTCCTCGATACGGAGCAGCTGGTTGTACTTGGCAAGTCTCTCCGACCTGCAGGGAGCACCGGTCTTGATCTGGCCCGAGCACAGACCCACAGCGAGGTCGGCGATGTAGTTGTCCTCCGTCTCGCCCGAGCGGTGCGACACCATCACGCCCCAGCCCGCCGCTTGGGAGTCGAGGCAAGCCTGCACGGATTCGGTCACGGAGCCGATCTGGTTCACCTTCAGCAGCAGGGCGTTGCAGGCCTTCTTCTGGATAGCCTCGGCAATACGGGCGGGGTTCGTCACCAGCAGGTCGTCACCCACAATCTGCACGTCCTTGCCGATCTTCTCGCGGAGCAGCGCGTACGCCGCCCAGTCGTCCTGCTCGAAGGGGTCCTCGATGGACACGATGGGGTAGTCCTTCACCAGCTTGATGTACAGCTCGGTCATCTGCTCCTTGGACTTCTTCATGCCGCCGCCCTGCTTGAACATCAGGTCGTAGTAGCCGTCCTGCGTGTAGAACTCCGAAGCGGCGCAGTCCATGGCGATGCGCACCTCCTTGGCGTATCCCGCCTTCTCGATGGCCTCGCTCAGGATGTCCAGACCCTCGATGTTACTCTTGATGCTGGGGGCGAAGCCACCCTCGTCGCCCACGTTGGTGGCGTCCAGACCGTATCTCTTCTTGATCACGGACTTCAGGCTGTGGTACACCTCGCAGCCGATCTGCATGGCCTCGGAGAAGGACTTGGCGCCCACGGGCATCAGCATGAACTCCTGGAAAGCCAGGGCGTTGCCGGCGTGCTTGCCGCCGTTGATCACGTTCATCGAGGGCACGGGCAGTACAAACTTGTCCTTTCCGGCCATGTCAGCGAAGAACTTGTACAGAGGGATTCTCTGAGCCGCGGCACCGGCCTTCACACAGGCGAGAGAGGTACCCAGAATGGCGTTGGCACCGAGCTTGCCCTTGTTCTTCGTTCCGTCCAGCTGGAACATCAGGTCATCGATGGCGTAGATGTCGGTCACATCCATGCCGCAGATATGGGGTCCAATGATGGTCTTCACGTTGTTGACCGCCTTGGTCACGCCCTTTCCGTTGTAGGCCTTACCCCCGTCACGAAGTTCAAGGGCTTCGTGAATACCAGTGGAGGCTCCGCTAGGGACAGAGGCTCTAAACGTTCCGTCCTGGGTGGTAACGTCGACCTCGACGGTGGGGTTACCACGGGAATCTAAAACAGTACGGGCGTTAACGGCAGTAATCGTAGAGGCGGCACGTGTCAGAGCCTTAAAAGAAGTAGTAGAAAGTCGAGAAAGCATTGTCGAATGGACAAGAGATAAAGAAAAAATGACTGGGGGACCAGAAGTCAACAGCGCGAAACCATTCGTTCCAATAGAATCCAACTATGGGTCATTGCTGCTTGCCCCAGTTTTATTCCGACGACTGTATTCGAAAGGATTCTTTAGAAGTGGGATCATTCTCTCCGCGAACGGGATCATTCTGTATCTCTCTCCGAGCGAAGCTCGTTGAACGGAAAAGCGGCCTTGTGTTTTACGGAGAACACTTCCATCTCGTCGCCGTGCCCTATCCACACTGTACAATAGACAACCCGTTTCGGGTCGAGTGGCGGCTCTCGCGGAGCGCACTCCACTTTGTTTTTGCCAACCATGCAAGCCCAACTGGAGCGCATTCCTCCGGAGTACTTTGACACAACCAAGGGCCACATCCTGAGGAAGAACGCTCAGCGGTCGCGAAAGAAGAAGCATCTCAAACGAAGGAAGGCGAAGAAGGTAACGTCTCGGGAGGAGCGGAGGGAGAGCTGCAAGCTGACCCTCATCGTCGTTCTTAACGTGCTGCTGTGTATGTGCCTCGCCGCCTATATTCTGTGGCGACTCTCCATCAAGGTGGACGTCGTTGTCTGTCCGCCAGGCTATTTCGGCGAAAAGTGCGAGCGCAACGATTTCGTGGACTCCACACCATGGGAGTCGTTGGAGGTGTTCAAGGCGGCAAACGGGAAGTGCACGAACGGCTACTCCTTCCGGACGTGGGCGCCGGGCGCCCTGACCGTCAATCTGTGGGTGCGCAAGACGGAAACGGGGAAGTCGCAGCACTACTCGATGGTGTACTCGCTGCCGTGCTCGTTTCAGCCCTAGAGAGCAGGATTACGGCTACTGGTTCATTTCCGTGTGCGATGTGAGCATCAACGACCGATACAAGTACCAGCTGATCTACAAGACCAGCAACGGCTATGTGCTGTCGCTGGGCGGTCTGCAGCGCACGCCGTGCGCATGTCTCCTCTCCCTCACGCCTAGTCTCAACCAGGAGGGCTACAACGTGATCGTCGACACCGCGTTCGACTGGAAGAACCAGACCGCCGACGTGGTGCCCTTCCCGGCATTACCCATCGTGTACCACATCCACCTGCCCACCTACAACCATTCGATGTGTACTCTCCCTTCTGTCTCTCCACTGTAGCCAACTCGCCCTTCGCCACGGTGAGCTCGCGCATCGAGACGCTGAAGCACATCGGCGTGAACGTGATCGAGCTGAACGGTCTGGAGTACCTCTACTGCAACGGCAACGACATCACCTGCTGGGGTGCTCGCCTCCTCTCCTCCTCACCCACAGACGAGTCCTCCTACTCTCCCGGCCTGCTCCGCCCGTCGCTCGGCTCCGTCGCGCAGCTGAAGGAGCTCGTCTTCCAGGCGCACGCCAGCGGCATGGCGGTGGTGCTGGACCTGGACTGGGAGTCCTCCAAGCGCGACTCCCTTCTCTGGGACTACCACAACTACTTCCTCTTCTGTGCGAGCACGTGCTGCGTTTGATGACTAGATCAGGAGGAAAC
>QWCN01002614.1_pt1 | contig 23111 bp, 24 predicted proteins | sample 1972711 | NCBI WGS metagenome assembly QWCN01 (sample SAMN09866707, study PRJNA288562) | Human gut metagenome isolate term1_stool, whole genome shotgun sequencing... | isolation source: gut | host: Homo sapiens | place: USA: California
GAGGTGGTCTCTTCGGTGGTGATGATGACGACTGGTAAACACGTCAATCGGGCATGTTGTCGCTGCGTTTGTTACAAACACGCCATTGGAAAAGTGCCAGTACCGCCGTAATGTCGTCGGGCTTTCCGCCCTGATACTTGTACCCGTTCTGCAGCGCGTCGTTCTCGAAGGGCGTCGTCGTGCTGCCGCAGCTGTACTTCAGCGTCACGCCGACGATGGCATTCACCATGTCCTGGAGCAGCTGCGGAACCGTCTTCTCGCCTCCCGTGGGAATCCCGTCCTTCCAGAAGGTGTTCACCAAGCCGGTCAGGTCCTTCGGCCAGAGGTTGTCGAACAGTCCGTCGGAAGCCACGAGGCAGAGGTCTCCCGCCTGCACGTTCAGCGAATCGGACGACCCGTGAGACGGCTACGCGTGAGAGCACTGCGTGATGGCAACATTATCAGCGCCTCTGCCCAGCTGGAATGGGAAGTTGAAGGAGTGGCATTGCTTCGGCGTGTAGTCGCGAATGAACCACTCCTTGGCCGCAGAGGGGGAGGGGGATCCGTTCTTCACCGGGGGCACGCCGTAGTGCAGCACGTACAGGCCACTGTCGCCAATGTTGTAGAAGAACACCTTGTTGTTCATTCCCACCGCCACCGTGCAGAGCGTGCTGCTGCCCATTCTCTTTGAAATGAATCGGTTGGTTGACAGCATACCACAGCAGAGCATGTCGACTGGGCCGCGGCAATGGCCTTCGCCTTCAGATCCTGCTTGTCCACGATAGGGCTCTGAATCTCTTTCTTCATGTTGCTCACGAGCTGCACATGAAAGGGAAGGAATACTCTCACCGTCCGAGAAAACTCACCAGGATCCACGCCATGTTCCCTCCAACCGCCAACGCCGTCTGCTACACCAACCGCGAACTCTGAATGTGAGGTCGAAAGGGAGAAAAAGACCAGATGTGAAAAACGCGTCTTCTCCTCGCTCCTTCTCGGGATGGGGGATGGACTGAGCAGCGGACACCAATTTCAAGCAGTTGGAGCTGCTACTGAGGCGAGCAGACAGGCATACACGCTATGGGTCTCACCACTCCGCCTGCGTGCGTACAGGAATAGTATTGAGTGTATAAAGAAAGGAGCGCGTTCCAAGTGTGTGAGAGAGCATTCCGACTTCTGAAAAGTGGTATCGGCTCTGCAAAAGGGACAGTGAAAGGAATGGAGATGAAACGGGAAAGAATCAACATCGAGGATGCTCATCAGAATTGCCTTTGTGAACTGCGAAAAAGAATGGATTCTGTGTCAATGGAAGGTGGGAAGTCGACAGAGAGACGTGCTGGAGAGTAGTGCAACAACTGACAGTCTGAGTGATAGTTGCATAGAGAACGCTCATGAGCTCCGGAATGCAAACGTGGCGGAATGCCAGAATACGAAAGTGGGTGAAAGCACGAGCGAACCAATTGACACAAGTAATCAACCATTGCTGCATGCCTCCATATGCGATTTGGGATACACTGCACTTGATGAACCAGCGGAATCGTGCTGCGTAGGAGTAGGAATACGAAGTTACGCCTTAGACTGATGACCCTTCTGTCCGCTGCAAATCGCTGCTCTCGATTATCCAAAGCGGGGTTTTGCCTAGCGATGCCGAATTGCGCGATTTAGCAGCATTCTGTTTGCTGGAGTTGGATCGCATTCACAGCACGGGATTCACATACCAAGTAGTAGCGTTGATGTCATATGAGTGCAAAGATTATGAATCTGAGTAATGTGATGCTTACAGATGACGGAAGGGTCGTGCTTCGCAGCGATGGATTGGAGTCTGCCGAGTTATCGTACAGACAAGGCTTCGTGCGAATGGCACCACCTGAAGTAGCATACAAAGACTGGTCTATAAAAGGCGATACATGGTGCCTTGGAAAGACACTTGAGAGGTGTGTGAATGGCCGACAGGGGAACATGTCCGACTATCTGAATGTGTTCATCCAGAACTGCGGGAGGTTGGACGTGGACACAAGGCCTCTAGTGAGTGATTTGATGAACGTGAGTGTTTTCTCCATTCAATGAAGAATAGTATCCCTTCGTGAAGGAGAGTGTGGAGAGAATAAAGAAGGAGGATCACTCGGAGTTGTTGAGGGAATTGGTGGAGCGAAGCCGCTTTCAAGTATACTGCAGTCAATTGCTGAGGAAGTGTGACAAGGGCACGTGCCTTACGCTGACGAACAGCTATGATGTGTGCTCCTTCTTTCAGGGAGTAGTGGATACTTCTCCTTCGCTAAGAATGCAAATGAGCTTGATGAGAGTGGTTGAAGTGGATATTGCATCCCACAGATTGTTGCGAGTGAATGGAGAGGAGGTAGGTGGAATAGAACATGCTCAAGTGTTGAACTTGAGTGATGATGGAGAGCGATGGGAAGGCGATGTGTTGAATGATCAACCGTACGGTTGGGGCGTGCTGTTTAACGCAGATGGAGAGAAGGTGTACGAAGGGTTTCGGATTGGGGAGACAAACGTGTGCTATGGAACAAGCTTCTACCCTGATATTCAGCAGAAGGAGTACGAAGGAGACATTTGGGAAGGACAGTGTTGGGGAAACGGAGTTCAATATGGCCGAAACGGAGAGGTGGTGTTTGATGGCATTTGGGTGAACAACACGCATGAGTACGAAAGAAGAGTCACAATCACGAATCAGAACCCACTCCTTCACACATTTGTTGAGGAGTTGACTGTGGATGACAACTCTTGCAATGGAGAAGAATGGAGGGCGCTGGACTTCTCCCTGATGCGCAATCTCCGTGTGTTAAGACTGAACAGAAACTCCTTTGCGTTTGTGGAGGAAGTGAAATTGATTGGGATGCAAAAGCTTGAGGACGTGGCGATTGGGAGCAACTGCTTTCTCTGGCACCGAGAAATGAATGGCAAGAGTTGCTACGGTCATTTCTATCTGAAGGACTGCCCGGTGGTGGAACATCTGGGCATTTGGAATTCTTCCTTTTTGTCGTACGCGGCATGTGTCATTGAGAACAATCCGTCTTTGGAAACGGTTAACATGGGGAACGAAAAGGAGTGCGGACTCAATTTCGTTCGCGGCTCTTTGCAACTGATCAGTGTGTTTCATGAAACGACCATGATGAATAGACTTGCCGAAGCTAGCATCCTTTTCCTGTGGCTGGTATTCATTCCGTGATTGTACTCATGCTGTGTTTGAAGGTGAATCTCTCGAGTGAGAGTGATAAGCAGATTTGCCTGAATTGACTTCCATTCTATTTGGTGGTAGTTCTCTCTCTTTTGACCCAGCCATTGAATCAACAGAATTAGTCCTGCGGAGTAATTCTATCAGTGCAGCATAACAAGCAGACCTGCCCAAACTGCAGACAGTTCGTGGGTCTAACACATTCCGTGATGTTCGTCACATCACTCTCGATAGTCGCATCTCCTTCCTGCGCTAATGAGTAGACATGCCATCTCTTGCAATAGTGGAACTGCCTCATGCCTTTCAGCGCACTGTGGATGTGACAATCACTGGCAGTATCTCTCTTCTATTCAGGTCATCAGTAGGTATTGGTGCTTTCGCTGCTTTCTTTCCGTTCCCTCTTTTCTAAAGACACACATGCGGCAATTCACTTTTCCACTCTCCATTTACGCTCACCTCCATTCACGTATGTTCCCGTGTATTGCTCACAATGCATTTTTGCGCCAAATCACGATCATCCCCAACGCGATTCGTATTTGGTTCATGTGGCAATCAGAAGGATTCACATAATGCGATGCGCCACAACTGCACTGTAATCTCACACTCCCATTCTTCAAATGGAAAACCTGCAGGAATTTCTCGATGCCGGTACCTTTTTCAATTACTCATCAACACGATAGCGAGATATGACGAAATCGACGTGTTGAAGAAGATGGTCAGCGAAGGATTCAACGTCGATTCCCAAGATGAATACGGCACTACCGCCCTTCACAATGCGTGCTCGAATGGAAACTTGTGGCTGTTTCTCGCTGTCTGTGATTGTAGGGACTGCGTGAAGCTTCTCGTCGAAAGCGGCTGCCACCTGTTAAAAAATGATGCTGGAAACACTGCTCTGCGTACAGCGTTTACTCTCTCTTCTCAAGGGTAGATCGTGCCGTATTACTGCAACAGCAGGACGTTGTGAAATACCTGCTTGCGTCAATACCGGACATTGATGTATTGGACGTATGCGGAGTGGCTCCTGGGATTACGACTAGAAGAACTCCTTTGGTCAATCCGCTGTGGACGTTGCGTTCAACACGGGCAATGAGGAACTTATCGACACCGTTCTTTCCCACGACTCGGCCAAGAAGCTGGAGGAAAGCGTGGGATACCACGGCGAAGAAGCGTAGTGATTGTGTTTTTAGTTCGTGTTTGTTGCGATCTCTATCATGTTTCTATCCACCTCATGAGAACGAAAGGCGAATCACGCAAATCACCTCAGAAGCCTGCACTTCCCTCACGCATTGAGTTCTCCATCCTCGGTCCGAACTGGCTCGATGACACGTATTTCGAGGGGATCCGCATCAAAACAACTCCGTCCCCTGAGAAGCTCCCCAGTCCCTCGCAGCAAGAAGTAGTAACGCAGGAGGAAGCGACGGACTCTGTATCATCTTCCAACGAAGGATCCCCGGAAAACAGCATAGTAGGAGGATGGATGGCCCTGCATAGTAGACGACGGAAGAAACGTCCGAATCGGATCCGTGGATGCAGAAGAAGAGGCCCAGCGCAAAGCGGATTTGCCTCTCCTGCGGAACGAAGAAAACGCCACGCTGGCACAAATCACGCTTTCTCTGTAATCGATCGGTTCTTCTGCATGATGACTGTGATGCCTAGAGGGACTTCTTCTGCAACGCTTGCGCCATTCGGATAAAGAAGTATCACTTGCTGTGTTCTCGTTGCTACTGCGCACTGAACAGGGACCAGGCGAATCGCGGCATATGTCCCCGCTGCCGCAGACCCTTCCTCAACTTGATTGACGAAACCGAGGTAAAACTTGATGTTTCTGCTGTGGAAATGCCTTACAAATAGCAGTATACAAACCAGCTCGATGCCATTCTTGCCGGAGCTGCTGTTTCCTTTCCTTGTTACAAACACCAGACTCGATATCTCTTCATGCATCCTACCCAATGGGCAGAATGGGGAGAAGAATGAAACGATTTGTGTTCCATCACTATAGTGTTGATGGGGAAGGAGGCGAGCAAAGTGGACTGCAAGTACATAACGCTGGTGATCGCATCGTACATTACGATGTTCTTCTTCGGAGTGATTGAGAATGTGAAGGGGGTCACCTTCGTACTGATTAAGGACATTTTTCAAGTATCGTACGATGCACAGGGCTACTTAGTATCTATGTCCTGGTACGGCTACGTCATTTTCTGTCTGGTATGTGCTTTTGTGATTGATCGTTATGGCATTAAGACGGCCATTGTTAGTGGCCACGCGCTGTGCCTTCTCGGCTGCATTATTACTCCCTTTATGAATCACTTCGTTCCCGTCATTATCGCCCTTATGGTGGTGTGGATGGGTTTCGGCTTTTTCGAAGTCGGCTACAACGCCTTCGCCACGGTTCTCTTTACTGAGAACAGTGCCATCTACCTCAACTTGATGCACTCCTGCTACGCCTTTGGAGCCATTGTGGGTCCGCTGATAGCCTCGGGGCTGGTGAGCTTACTGAACGATTCCTACAAGGGAGTCTACAAGGCGTTGGCGGGGGCCATGTTTGTCATGCTGATCGTCACCATCGTCATTCCGTTCAGTCCCCTGAAGGAGCGCCAAGCGAAGAAGGAAGGCAGTGAATCGGAGAGTACCTCTTCCTCGCATCTCACCGTCTGGGGCGTGTTCTGCATTCCGGAGGCGTGGCTCTGCTCGCTCACGCTGGGCTTCATGGAGGTCATCGAATTCGGTGCATCTAACTGGGGAGCGCTGTACTACCGTGACGTGTACGGACTGAGCGTGACGAAGGAGGGCGCCCTGTTCGTCAGCATGTTCTACATCCTGTTTGCAGTGGCGCGCGTCACCAGCGGGTGGTTCATCGAGCGCCTGGGTTACTACACGAGTCTGTTCGCCTCGCTGGTGATCGTGGTGGTGATCTACCTGGTGGGCTTCCTGTGCGGCGTGAACGGCCGGTGGGTGATTCCCTTCACGGGCTTCTTCATCGCGATCATGTTCCCGACGTTCATGTGCGTGCTGATGAAGATCTTCGGCGACGACGCCTCCATCGTCTCCTCGGTGGTGATCTTCCTGTCCGGCGCCATCAACGGCCTGATCCAGCTGGTCATCGGGTACGTCAACGAGTACATCGGCAACGCGTGGGGCTTCCGCTGCAACGTGCTGTACACGGCCATCCCGTTCGTGCTGCTGCTGTTCGTGTACAAGAACCGCGAGAGGTACCTGCGGCGGACCGGCCAGAAGGGCAGCGTGGAGATGAAGACCATGGCGCCGTCAGCTGCTGATGCTGTCGTCGTGGCTGTGGATGGGGCGAGTGGGGTGAAGAGTGAGGAGGTGAAGCCTGTTGAGGAGGTGAAGAGTGAGGAGGTGAAGCCTGAAGAAGTGACGGTAGAAGTGAAGGTGGAAAAGGAGACTGCCGAGCCGGCTCCCAAATCAAGTGAAACTGCTTCTGCGAAGTAATACCATGTTTGTTGTGAACAAGTGACAAACCCTCTCCAATACAATGCACCCACAAGTAGGAAACGATTACCACAATAAGGGATAGAATCTCAGAAGGATTGACGTTCATTTGCACACTCTCTTCTCAGACGGGAAACTGTCCGTGCCTGAGTTATTGGCAAAATGTCGCGAGGCGAAAATGAGGGTTGTGGCGATCACGGACCACGACACCGTGAATGGCGTGAAGGAGCTCTCCTCCTTCCAAGACGGTGATATGTCCGTAGTTGCCGGAGTGGAACTCTCCACCTATTCTGAAAGCGAGCCCCAAATCCACTTGACCGGCTACTTCCCGAAGACCACGGACTTCTCTTCCCTGCAATCGCAGCTGGGAGAGCGCATCCGTTCGATTCGGTGTGTTGTTTTGGCGGTTGGTCACGTGTAGCATCACCCGCTGCAAAACGATCCTCGATCGTCTGGAAAGAAACGGGTACAACATTCCGTACGAGGAAATCGAGGCGAAAACAAAGCACTGCAATCCGAGTCTTCCCATCATCGCCGAGTGTCTAATGCAGCATCACTACGTATCCACATTCCAAGAAGCGTTCACCAAGTTCTTAGGCCAGGATACTCCCTAGTGGTCATTATCGCCCCCTTTCATGTGTAGTTATGAGCCAGTCCGTTTTCTGACTCTAAAGGACGGAATCGAGCTCATCCACTCCTACAAGGGAGTTGCCGCTGTGGCCCATCCCTGGCTCTGCAACGATCCCCTTCAAGTGTGTTCAGAAGCGCTTTCCTATGGCGTGGACGGCTTGGAGTGCTTCCCTCCGTCCCACAGAGAGGAGTATGGCACGACGCAGTTCCGCGATTTCGCCCATCTCCACAACCTCTTCTGCTCCAGCGGTTCGGACTTCCACGGCATCAACAACCTGGAAGTGCCCATCGGAGAGAACGTGTTCCCGGAGGAGGAAGTGGACGCATTCCTGGCGGTGTTGAAGAAACACGAGGTGTTATAGCATACAATTACTTGCAACTGTTTCTTGCTTCGTCCACAAGCTCGAAGACGATCACAACGCCGATGGAGATAAAGGAGAGAATCTGCAAGTAAAATGCAAAAGTGGACGTTACGGAAAAGACGCAGGACGTCGAAAACGCAGCCACTCCGGAACGCAGGTGGTAGGCAATGATTCGCAGGAGAATGTTCTACGCTAAAGCGCAACGGTGAAACCAACGATGATCAGGGTGATGATGGAAAGAGAGACAGAGATGGAGAGAGCAAACACGACAAAGAAGAGAATCGCGAAGGAGGAAAGCCAGATGAGCGCTGCACTCTGTTTCGCGTGCAAAATGGCATACACCAGCGTTATGATCTGTGGAACAGACAGAAAGAAACAAATACGGGATCTGCAAAGTTGAGGAGGATTGCGGCCAGCCACACGATCCAGCGCAAAACGTGGAAGGTTTTCGCACACATGCTATTTTTCTACGTGTGAGTGCCGCTATATTCTGCGGTACGTTGCGTCCTTCCGAAATGTACACTTCCAATCTGCTGGTTAGAGAATACAATAAGGAATACCCTTCTCGTTCATGCTCGTGGTGAGCAAGTACCTCAATTCCCAGCATGAGGAGCTGGCGCGTGCCCCTACACAGTAAAACTATTCTGAAGAGAAAGATACGCCGATAGGGATTGAATTGTTGGTTGTTGCCTACACGTCAAGAATGCCAAGCAGAGACGAACCCCTTCGTTGCAGTTCCGTCCGTTTGTTGTTGTTTTACGTTTTCCGTCATATTCCCGCTAACCAAAACCAACAATGGGTGTGCCAAAAGATGAGCCGTTTTTGTAGTGCGCCTTCCTACATAGCACACTGCATTGAGGATGAAATGGAGAGTATGTCTACATGCATAGAATCACGAGGCAGGGAGATGATCATGATTGTGCATTACATACTCAATTCTCGTATCATTTCTCAACCTCATTCAACTACATTCTTCACATTCTTCTTATCCTCGAAATGGCCGCGTTAGAAGTGAGCGTTGGAAACGTGGAATGAGAAGCAGATTGAGCAAAAGTTCGTCTATGAGATGCAGACCATCGCCAAACGGCTGTTCCAGTGTCATGCCCGATTCCTCGGCCAGAAGACGTTTCTTGACACGTGCTTGTGATGTGTGCATATCAGTAATAGATACTATGATTTTTCCGACAGAAAACTCGCTCTGCGGAACATTTGGCTGCGACAGAGACAGCAAACATGGGAGCTCAAATCGGGAAACATCCCCAAAGTGGATCCAGATCATTTGAATGGGTTAGGAACCACATACTACGTGTTCGGAGCAGAGTTCGTTGATGAGGCGTAGCGAAAGGGAGGGAAAGGAAGCAATCTCCAAGGAACTCGATACCCTCCCCTTCTTCGCTAGCTACCCCTCGTTTGACGCAAAGCTGTCTCTGCTGCATCCTTTAGCGATTATTGAGACGACACGAACCTCCTATCGTTTGTAGTTTTCAATATAAAATCTGCTAACACTGTAGGAATGATCATACCAAGATCGATCTCGACAATGCGCGCCTCATCCCCACCGCTGACTTGGCGCGCGTCTTTCTCGCACGAAATAGTAAAGCATAGAAGGATGAGATCACCTATTCCATCGGAGAGATCGAGATCATGGTGTATGACGACAATGAGCTTCGCACGTCCCACAGCGACGTATGAATACCACTAATCGATCCCGCGTAGAGAGTGGAGAGCGAAATGAAGCAAGTGCGGGCAGCGCTGGGAGTGGAGACATCGACCAAGCTCCTCTCCAAACTGGATCGCTACTTCTTGGAGTACTTACCCGACTTCTACAAGAGCTATCCCTACCACACATAGTGAAGCCGGTTTGTTTCAATACGCAACTTTTCTGCGCTTTTTCTTCTGGCGAAAAGCACTCTCTTTTTGGAAGTCGTTTCGACAAAGGGCGGAAATGGGCTGTTTTTTTGTTCTTTCCCCACCTATGCAATTCTCTCGCCAGATAATCTTTGAACGGACTTGTTCCCGATCGAAATGGATACGTACAGGGTACTCGAGTGGAATGAGCGTGATAGGACCACTCCTGAAGTGCAATCCACCGAAACGCCGAAGCCAGTGGAGGCTGCTCCTGCTCCTGCTGAGGGAGCTCCCAAGGAGCTGACGAAGAGCCAGTTGAAGAAACTTGCCAAACAAAAGAACGCAAAGCCCAAGATGAGCAAGGAGGAGAAGATGAAGGCCGTAGTGCGTTGGATTATCATGGTAATGGATAGTGGGGCCTGAAGGGCAACAACGCGGAGGGCGGCAACAAGAAGGCCGAGAAGAAGCCCAAGGCGGAGAAGCCCAAGGAGCCCGAGCCCGTGTTCGTGAACACGACCCCCAAGGGAGAGAAGAAGGGTGGCTGCTGTCCGCGCAGTGTCACGGGTAGACCTTTCCGCTCCCATGGCCGCCACCTATGCTCCGAACGCCGTCGAGGCTGCGTGGGAGGAGTGGTGGGAGGCCTCCGGCTTCTGCAAGGCCGACGCGAAGCGCGCGGCGAATCTCCCCGAGGACAAGAAGTTCATCATGGTGATTCCGCCCCCGAACGTGACGGGCACGCTGCACCTGGGCCACGCGCTGACGAACGCCATCGAGGACACGATCGTGCGCTGGAAGCGCATGAGCGGCTGCGAGACGCTGTGGGTGCCGGGCGTGGACCACGCGGGCATTGCGACGCAGGTGGTGGTGGAGAAGCAGCTGATGAAGGACGAGGGCAAGACGCGCCACGACCTGGGCCGCGACGCGTTCGTGGAGAAGGTGTGGGAGTGGAAGCGCAACTACGCGAACACGATCACGCACCAGCTGCGCCGTCTGGGCACGTCGGTGGACTGGAGCCGCGAGGCGTTCACGATGGACGAGAACCTGACGGCGGCGGTGAAGGAGGCGTTCATCCGCCTGTACGAGAAGGGCAAGATTTACCGCAGCAAGCGCCTGGTGAACTGGTGCTGTCAGCTGCGCACAGCCATCAGCGACATCGGTAGGGCGTGTGCGGGCGCGCTGACGCGTGTAGAGGTGGAGTATATCGACGTGGAGGGCCGCACGCTGCGCAAGGTGCCGGGCCATGGCGGCAAGCAGTACGAGTTCGGCTGCCTGACGGAGTTCGCGTACCCCGTGGAGAACTCCGACGAGAAGATCATCGTCGCCACCACGCGTCTGGAGACCATGCTGGGCGACACGGCCGTGGCGGTGCACCCGAAGGACCCGCGCTACACGCACCTGCACGGCAAGTACGTCATCCACCCGATCAACGGCCGTCGCATCCCCATCATCTGCGATGACATCCTGGTTGACATGAACTTCGGCACGGGCGCCGTCAAGATCACGCCGGCGCACGACCCGAACGACTTCGAGTGCGGCAAGCGCCACAACCTGGAGTTCATCAAGTGAGCGCGGCGCGGGCACGTGAGGCGTAGCGTGATCACGGACGACGGCCGCATCAACGAGAACGGCGCGCCGTACACGGGCATGATGCGCTTCGACGTGCGCGTGAAGCTGGAGGAGGACCTGAAGAGTGCGCGAGCGCGGCGCGCGTGAAGCGTAGAGATGGGCCTGCTGGTGGGCAAGAAGGACAACAAGATGCAGATCCCAGTGTGCTCGCGCACGGGCGACATCGTGGAGCCGCTGCTGAAGCCCCAATGGTACGTGGACTGCACGGAAATGGCGAGCCGCGCGGTGGCGGCGGTGCGCAACGGCGAGCTGTCGATCCTGCCCAAGGAGCACGAGCAGACGTGGTATCGCTGGCTGGAGAACATCCACGACTGGTGCATCAGCCGCCAGCTGTGGTGGGGCCACCGCATCCCCGCCTACAAGGTGATCGTGCACGACGGCGAGAAGGTGGTTGACAACGATGTGTGGGTGGCGGCGCACGACGCGGCGGAGGCCGTGGCGAAGGGCGCGGCGAAGCTGGGCGTGGCGCCGGAGACGGTGACGGTGGAGCAGGACCCCGACGTGCTGGACACGTGGTTCAGCTCGGGCCTGTTCCCGTTCTCGGTGTTCGGCTGGCCGAAGGACACGGAGGACCTGCGCGCCTTCTTCCCGACGACGCTGCTGGAGACGGGCCACGACATCCTGTTCTTCTGGGTGTCGCGCATGGTGATGCTGTCGCTGGAGCTGACGGACAAGCTGCCGTTCAAGCAGGTGTACCTGCACGCCATGATCCGCGACAAGTACGGCCGCAAGATGTCCAAGTCGCTGGGCAACGTCATCGACCCGCTGGACGTGATCAACGGCTGCACACTGGAGAGCATGCTGGAGAAGATCCGCCACGGCAACCTCGACCCGTCGGAGGTGGAGCGCGCGTCGCAGGGCAAGCGCCAGGACTTCCCCGAGGGCATTCCGATGTGCGGCGCGGACGCGCTGCGTTTCGGCCTGCTGGCGTACACGATCCAGGGCATCAACATCAACCTGGATATTCAGCGTGTGATTGGCTACCGCAACTTCTGCAACAAGCTCTGGAACGCCGTGAAGTTCGGGCTGATGAACATGGAGGGTCTGGAGGCCACGCAGGAGGAGATCGAGCACCTGGACGTGCGCTCGCTGGCGCTGCGCGACCAGTGGATCCTGAGCCGCCTGTCGCAGACGGCCGCGGCGTGCAACAAGCTGTTCGCGGAGTACGACTTCGCCGGCGTGACGACCCAGACGTACAACTTCTGGCTGTACCAGTTGTGCGACCGCTACCTGGAGATGATCAAGCCGGTGATCAACGGCGCGGACAAGGAGGCGAAGCGCAAGGCGCAGATGACGCTGTACATCTGCCTGGAGCAGGGCCTGCGCCTGCTGCACCCCATGATGCCCTTCATCACGGAGGAGCTGTGGCAGCGCGTGACGCGCCGTCCGGGCTTCGAGTACCCTAAGAGCATCATGCTGACGACCTACCCCGTGGAGAAGGCGGAGTGGACGAACGCGAAGCTGGAGGAGGACATGGAGCTGCTGAACACGCTGGTGCACGAGGCGCGCTCGCTGCGCAGCGACTACAACCTGACGCGCAAGGACACGCCGACGCTGTACCTGGCGACCACCGACGACGCGACGCTGGAGACGCTGAAGGCGATCAGCGAGGACTTCAAGACGCTGGCGCAGGCGGGCGAGGTCGTGGCGACGAAGGACGGCGAGTTCCCGCACAGCTGCGCGGTGAAGCACGTGAACACGAAGGTGACGCTGCTGGTGAACCTGAAGGGCCTGGTGGACTTCGCGCAGGAGCTGAAGAAGCTGCAGAACCAGCTGAAGACCGTGCAGGGCCGCAAGGACACGCTGGAGGGCAAGATGGGCATGGAGACGTACGTGAAGGTGCCCGAGGACGTGAAGGCGAGAGACGCGAAGAAGCTGGAGGAGCTGAAGGACGAGGTGAAGAAGATTGAAGAGTCCATCGTCCGTTTCGAGGCTCTTGCGAAGGCGGAATGGCGTGTTTGTTGAACAAGGAGGTCACAGAGGCGGCAACACGCTCACAAACTCCACGGCGCTGCTGTTGTTGCAGTTGCTATTGCAGGTGTAGACAAGGACGGAGGACCACTCGCGCGCGTCCTTCAGACTCTCGATGCTCAGGTCGTCGTCGCCCACGAACGACAGCAGCGTGGGCAGGATCTGCAGCTCGAAGCCCCGAGCACAACCACACCCGCACGCCGGCACGGGCGCTTGCTGCGCGGTGACGGGACTCAGGGGCTCGCCGTTGGGGTAGGCGATGCTACGCATCACCCTCAAGAAACGACACCACCGCAGGACCTGACTCGGGTGGCGCCGGATGGTTGTGTTGAACTTCAGGAGGCGCGACATCTTCTTGTCCTCCTCGTAGCCCTCGCCCTCCGTACCCTCAGCACCGTCGGCACCCTCGACGCTCATCTCGACCTGCGCCTTGGACGGCTTCTTCTCCTTCGGCTTCTCCGGCTCCTCGAACACCTATAGTGGAAAGGGCGACGAATCGCTACATCGATGAACATTTCGGGGAACATGGGGTGGTTTCGGTCACGGACGGGAATTCCCCTGGGAATCTTCACCTCCTTTGCGGCAGTCTTGGGGGCTTCCTCCTTCATCTCCTTCTTTTCCATCTTCGCCAGCAGATTCATGATGTCCGCGTTTCCACTCAGCGAGCCACCGAACAGAGAGCTCGTGGAGTTGTCTCCAAAGTCCCAGGAAAGAGAGGAAGAGGCCGATAGTTTGGGGGGCTGCGGCTTTTCCTCCTCCTCTTCTTCTACCTCCTTCTGCTGGCGAATGCAGCGCCAAGCAGACGCGGAGAGCTGACACTTGGTCTTCTTGCACGCAAAGACGTAAAGCACTCTGTCTAACGTGTCTGTGGGGTCGTAAACCTGCATATGAAATGAAGGAGACAGTTCGACTTGGAGCATTAGCGGCATTTCCTCTCCGCACTGCGCACAATGGAACGGATACTCTTTCGGAACTTCAGTGAACCACAACTACAGATTACGTGAATGCCATCAAGGAAACGGGAAGACCTCCGAGTTTGCTGTCATACAGCGTGAACGCGTCCTTGCACTTGAAGGGCTCTCCTATCAGCACTCTTTCGGCCGAGTTCTTAGGAAACATGGAAAGAAAAGATGCTTAGGGTACAATGCCAAACGGCTCCGAAAACATGCAACGATAGCCGGCTTCTCCCTTCTGCTCCTGCAACTCCATATACAGACCGATGAGTCTGTCCATCTCCTCCTCCAGCTCCTTCTCCGTCAATTTGTAGTACTGCGCATCACCACCTCACCACAGACTCACAATCGTGCTATACGGATTCTTCCGCAGTTGCGCCTGCAGCGATTCCGCGCGATTCTTGTCCTTGGCTCGCTTGAAAAACAGCTGGATGGAGCACGCCTGGAGGAGATAGCCGATACGGACGGAACGCGTCTGGTATAGAAGCGTCACTGCGCATTACGTCTCCCAGCTACCGGTACTCATCGCGTTGCACAGCTGCACGCTCTCCACGCCCGAAAGAAGCGAGATCTCGTAAAAGACCATTCCGTTATACTCCGCAAAATGCCGCGCCTTCTACTCCTCAATCTCGCGTGTTGCAAGCACGGAAACGGGGACCTCGCGCTCGTCGTCCATGTCCTTTTTCATCCCGACAAAGAGGAAGACGATGTTCGGATCGTTGACCGTGTTTCTCTTCACCTCTGCCCACACATTCACCGCGAAATCATAGCTTGACTAGGGTTCAGCAGGATGCGTGCGGATACGGCATCGTTTATCGCGTAGCAGAGGAGGATGATCTCGGAATGGGTGTAGTACAGAGAAGCGCAGGACATCGACATAACTACCCACTGACGAATACAATCGCATGTCTCACACTCGCTGCAAATGTCCCAAACGCGAAGTCGCTGGTTCTGGTTCATCCGCTTCAGTGTTATCAATGACTGCTCTATCTGGTGACTCGGAGGCAGATTCGCATCGAAGGGGAGGCCGTTCAGAAAGCGGATGAGACTCGTCTTCCCCACGCCCGTCCCGCCAAGCAGACTCACGGCGATCTACTCCTCACTCTCCGCCCCGACGGACAACGGCGTCTTCCTCCATCCTTCAGGGCAAACAACAATCCTCTGCAACAAACAGCCGAAGACAGAAAGCCTTAAGCCTGGGGACACTCAGCTCTCTTGTGGCCAGGCTGTCCGCACTTATAGCATACAATGGGGTTGGGGCAAGCGTTGGAGAGATGACCCGTCTGCTTGCAGTGGTAGCACACGGGCTCGTTCTTGCAGTCGCGGGCGATGTGGCCGGGCTGCTCGCAGCGGTTGCACACCACGTCGTTCTTGCAGTCGCGGGCAATGTGGCCGGGCTGCAGGCAGCGGAAGCACAGATTGCGAGGACCGAATCTTCTGCGAGGCTTGCGCCTGACTATGAGGAGCGCGAGACGATCTTACTCGGGGCAGTCGCGAGCGATGTGGCCGGGCTTGTGGCAGTTGCGGCAGATCACCTCGGGCTTCTCGGCAGTGGGGGCGGCAGCGTCCGCAGGAGCGGCAGCGGGCTCAGCGGCCTGCTCCCTACCCATGACCGACAGAGCAGACCCTCACGCAGCGGGCTGTTCGGCAGGCTGTTCGGCGGCGCGGCGACCTCTTCTGTGGTGCGATCTGCGCTTGGGGGCGAACGTGGCAGGACTACGAGTCACAGCGGTAACGCAGACAATCACGCCTCTCCGCCCTCGGGAGCAGCAGGCTTCTCGGGACAATCGCGAGCGATGTGACCAGGCTTCTTGCAGATGAAGCACAGCTTCTCTTCACTCTTCTCTATGTATAAGGAGAAACAAGGAAAAGAGCACCATGAGGACAGTCTCTAGCAATATGACCTTCCTCCCCACAGTTATAGCACACCATCTATCCATAACTCCGCTCCGAATCGCTCCATACCGACAAATTAAGAAACAATGAATCCAATGCCGTACGTACAGTCGTCTTCGTAATCAAGGAAATGACCAATTCTTCACGCCTGAGCGTTCAGTTTGAATTCCACAGCGCGACCTCCCCCAATGGCGCACATTCCGATGCTGTACTCGGCAGGGGTGCGAATTACCAACAAACAAGGCACTTTCGAATGTGATAGTAGAGAATGTCGTAGTTCTGGCAAACATAGGACGGCCCTTCCACGTACAGCTTCCCTGCCTTCTTCACGTTCTCCTCCCCGCCTAGTTGTCACGTGTAGTGTCAGACCCCACCCAGCTCCACATAGTCGTTGTAGTGCATCACCTCCGCCTTGATGAACTTGGTCACAAAATCGGAGTGAATCTGGCCTCCCGCCTGCTGGACGGTCGATCCCTTCTCCGTGTGCCACGCCCTCGCTTCATTCGTGCCCACCGTGTAAAAGGTGTTCAGTCCGAGGAGCTGGCTGCAGGCCGTCACCACGCGATTCAGGGCGCTTTCCTTCACGCCGTACTGCTCCAAATACTCCTTTTGGGACATGTCGTCGTCAAACAGAATGCTCTCCTGCTCCAACGCTGCCGACATGACGACATAATTCGGCGTGTTCAGATACGCCGCCACTTCCTTCGTGTAGTGATTGCCCTTGGCAGCCTCCTCATTCGACGTATTCAGGATGTACACCACGGGAATCGCACTCAGCAATTGCAGGCTTTTGAAGAGGGGCATCTCGTCCTTCGTCCAAGGGATCGTTGACGGGCTCTTGTCGTTGTTGATGCAGTCGATACAGCGCTCGATCATCTGGAGCGTGGGTTTGAGGGGCGAATTCGCAGTACTCCGAACCTTGGTGAGTAACTACGCGTGAAACAGGAATATAACGCTTACCTTTTCTCGCTGCTTCTGAAGCTGTGACAAATCGGCCAGTTGCAGCTCCATCTTGATGGTCTCGATGTCTAGCTGTCACCACAAAAGGAGAATCACACCATTGATGGGGTCGATTTTGTTGTTCACGTGCAGAATATCAGTGTTGTCGAAGCAACGAACGACGTGGAGAATGACGCTCACCTGCCGGATTGTGCTCAGAAACTGATTTCCCAGGCCCTCTCCGTTGTGCGCTCCCTTGATCAGTCCAGCCACGTCAATGAACTGCATCTCGTCATACACAGTCTTCTCCGAATGGCAAATGCTGGCCAGTTTGTCCAACCGGGGATCGGGAACGGAAACAACTGCAGGTGAAGGAGGCACAAGAGCGCACGGAGCGCAAAGTCAACAAGGATATTGGCTTTATTTGGGTTAATCGTACAGAAGGGGTAGTTTGCCATTTCCGCGAGCTCCGATTTTGTTAGCGCGTTGAAGAGGGTCGACTTCCCGACATTCGGCAATCCGACGATTCCCACGGGTCGGAACATCCTCCGAAAGACGTGCTGCACTGACAACTTGCGAAGCAGAGGTTTTGCAGCTGCGTAGAACATGAGGGAACGGAATTGTGAGCCGAACAAACAGGGTTTCAACACGAGCGCATACGGTTCCGATCTCTGACGAAGAAATGGACGTCCTCCTTCTGTTTGGGCGGGAAGACCGTGCATCCCTTCATCTGCCGAAGCGGAGGGAGAGCGAAGGAGTTGGGCTCCCGCAGCACCATGGCAATGCTGCCGTACGAGCTTCCGCAGGTGGCGATGAGCATGTCGCAGTCCTTCAGAAGGAAGAGATCGAGGAGAGAGCCGAAGATCACGTCCGCGGCCTCCGTCGTGCGGTTCCAGACACTGTAGGCAGTGTGTCCGCGGTAGATGTTAGAGAGAGAGAAGAAGGACACATCGCCGGCGGTGAGATTGCGTATGGCGCGGATTGCATGATCCGAGTCGGAGCTCACGAAGAGATTCATTCCCGCATCGTAGAGCCTGTTTCGCACTGCATAGGCATGCATCAAACGAACGAAATCCCGGTAATGGCTCGCGCTCAAAAAGGACACGTTTTCCTTCACGTTCGCCAACGCGCCTCCCGTGCGCACCTGGAAGCAAGACAGATGACGGGCATTCAACACCGCCTGCTCCTTGTGAATGCGATTGCACAATCGCGGCACCGGATTCAGCAACAGGCGGAGCAACGTGTTGCGGAACAGGTTCGCAGTTGTCTGGATGGAACTGAATGTGGGAAAACCGAGCTTGCGCAATCTTTGCGTGCCGTTGTAGTGGAGCAGCACATACTTCACGGAATCATACAGCACGCCCATCGTGACGTTGCTCACGCCAAACAGTGGATCGAATCCGTGGGGCATGTGGGAATCGTACTGGGAAATGGAGTACTGCTGGTTGTTGTCCAGCGCCTTTAGCTCGTCATCTGCGTGTTAGGAATGGGGAAAAGACGAACCGGAAATGATCAGATTGGGGATGTAGCTGATGAAGTAGTGTTTGTACGGATTGTCCACCACTACACAGTGAGGAAAAGAGATGGAAGCGCACCCCTAAAGGCGGCACCCTTGCAGATGGCAACCGCGTACATCGTGAGCAAACCGTTCACAAAGTTACCGAAGCCAGCGCCCTGATAGTAGCTGTACACTACATAGGAGTGGGAAGACTGCAGTGCTTTCAATCGCTTCAGAATCGTTTTGCTTGCGGCGAAAGGGGCAGCCGTTCGGTTGCTCTTCTTCTATTCCATGATCGGAGACATCAGCCATCCAACCGTGGAACGCGGTACTGCACTCAGATTTGCATTTGCAATGAGAAATGACTACACATGACGGGAAAGGAACGGATAACGACCTGTGCTGGCCGAAGAGAATCAAACGCGGCTGCTTCTAGCGCCTTCTGTATTCTTACTGCTTGTTTCTACCCAGTCACCCACGACACAATCGGAATACGTGGAAATGGAAGGAAACGAGGAAACAGCAGGCAAACATGAGAAGCGTGTAGAAAACGGATAGCGTACAGGAGGAAAAACGCGTGCGATTCATGACGTGGCAGAGAATGATGAGGACAGGATCATTCTGACTGTTTCCTCTGATATTTTGTTTTATTTCCCTTCTCAACGTATAACTGCAACAAACAAGCGAACACGATTCACAGCCCGATGGGGGCGAGTCACGGAATGGTATAGTATATGGCGATAGTGCACACATTGCACACGTTATACAACGGGAACAACGAAAGAAGAAACCGACGGGGTCATTCAAGATGTACCGTTTCTACGCACTCAAGCACAGAGGACAACCCCTACGTGACAGAACGTGAACGATATTCTCGTTCCACTCCACCCACTTGGCATTCGAAGCGCTCCGGATAAGGGAGTACAGAACGGGCGTGAGAAGCGCCAAGACAAACAGAATGGAAGCAGAGAGAGAGCAGGATTCTCTTTTCTTCCCCGCCACGCGGATGGGCTTCTTTCTTCGTTGATGGATCACCACTGGCATTTCGCACCACGACAGCACGCACAGAGACAAACGGAGTGCGTGCCCAAGAAGAATCTGTCGTGTGGAACAAACACGCCCTAGTTCAGTGCGCTCTTCCCTGCTGGTGGTCGGAGAGCGCGTAGATGCCGATGCTCGAGTGCTCCTTGTCCTTGTTCATCTCCTTCACCACCGTCTCCAGATTGTGCGGCGTGATGAAGATGAACTGCCTGCCCTCCTGCCGCGCGGTGTCGATGATGGTGTGGAGCGACACCACGCGGTTCGCCTCGTCCATAAACACATCGAACTCGTCCATGATGAAGAATGGCGATTCGATCACATGCGTCGTCGCCATAATCAGCGACAACGTCACGAACGACTTCTCACCACCCGACAGCACGCGGATGTTGCTGACCTGCGAGGAGGCGATCTCGTTCGTACTGTCCATCTTCACAGACAATGCCACCTGCTTCTTCCCGTGGTCGATGTCCACCTTACCCTCCGCCTTGCGCTGCGACAAGAACTTCGTGAACCGCTTGCAGATCTGCTGCTGCGCCTCGTTGCGCAGCTCGTTGTACGTCAGCTTCTGCCGCTTGTCCAGGCGGTCCATCTCCTGTCCTTCCCGCTTGATCGATTTGTACTCTTCATTGCACTTCTGGTACGCCGCCGCCTTCTCCGCCGCGGCCTGCTTCAACGCCTCCAGGTCGCGGATGCCCAGCTTCTCCAGCTCCACGTTCAGATCCTCCTTGCACTTCGCGATCATCGCCTGGCACTGCTTCTTGTCCACGCGCTCCGCCGGCCGCGTCTCCGCGCTCAGCGCCGCCAGCGACTCTCCCAGCGTCTTCTTCTGCTTCTCCGTCTCCGCCTCCTTCTTCGCCCTGTCCTTCGCCAGCCCCGCCAGCGCCTCGTCGCTCTTCTGCAGCTTCGCCTCCAGCCGCGCCTTGGTGGTGGTCACGTCCTCCTTCATCTTCAGCTCGCGGATGCGCTCCTTCGTCTCCTCCACCTTCTTCAGCATCGCGCCGCGCCGCTCGTTCGCGCCCTTCACCAACGACTCCTGCGCCGCCACCATCTCCTCCAGCCCCGCCGTCTCCTCCGCGTACTTCTGCCGCTCCTCCTCCTTCTCCCCTAGCGTCTGTTCCAGCGTCTGCTGCTGTCCGCGCAGCTCCGCCAGCTCCTCCGCGTCGTCCTCGCCCAGCAGCACATCCAGCGCGCGCCGCTTGTCGCTCATCAGGCGGCTCACGCTCGTCTTCTCCGCCTCCTTCCGCTGCAGCTCCTGATTGTTCCGCGCCACGCCGTCGCGCTTCGCGCCCGCCTCCCGTGCAAGTCGCTGCGCCTCGTTGTCCGCCGCTGCCACCTCCGCCTCCTTCTCCTGCACGCGCGCGCGCAGGTCGCGCAGCAGTCCCGAGACGTCGGACTGCAACACGCCGGTGGGCGTCCGGCGGTTGGCCTCCGAGATGGGCTTGCCGTTGATCACGCGGTGGTTGTCTCCGTTGCGCGTGACGATCGAGCTCACGAACTGCACCATGTGGCGGTGCGCGCCGTCGCCCGTCAGCCGCGTGACCGCCGCGTAGTCCTCCACCAGCAGGCGCGCCTCGATGTGATTCTGAATGATCAGCGCCTTCTTCACCACCTCGCTCTTGAACTCCAGCACGTCCAGCATCGTCGGACCCTCCCGTGGGAGTCGCGTCGGGTCCAGCACCTGACTGCCCTGATAGTCCACCGTCACCAGGCAGGCGAACCCCACGCCGTGGCGGCGCATCAGCTCGCGCACCTTGTTGATGTCGCGGTTGCAGCCTCTGCAGCAGATCGCGCCGCTCAGCACGTTGCTCAGGTAGCACTCGATGGTGCTGGCCCACTCGGCGTACTCGCGCTTCACCGTCACGTAGTCACCAATGGGGAAGAACACGGGCTGCTGCGGCCGGTACTGCTGCAGCTCCGCGAACATGCTCTGCACGTTCTGCCCGTACTTGCGGTGGCTCCCGCTCGAGGAACCCTCCAGGTCCGCGCACTGCGTCTTCAGCCGCGCCAGCTCGTACTTGCGCTCGCGCATGGCCGACAGCACCTCCTTCTGCTCTTGGTTCACGTCCTGCTGCGCGCGCTGAAGCTCGTCGCGCGCACTCACCACGCGCTGGATCTCCTCGTCCAGCACGCTGGAGCGCGAGGCCAGCGCGTTGAGCGCCTGCTGCAGCGCCTCCACTTGCTGCTTCTTGCGCGTGTCGTTCTCCTTCTTCTGCATCTGCTCCGTCACGGCGGCGATCGACCCGCGCAGGGTGCGAATGTCGCGCTCGCACGCCGCGATGCGCCCCTTGTTCCTCTCCACCTTCATCTTCGCCTCGTCCACCGGCGCCAGAATCTCGTCCAGCTCGCGCGTGATGCGCTGCACCTCGCCCATGTAAATCGTCAGGTCGTTCTTCACCGCCTGCACCTGCTCGTCCACCGCCGCCGACTCGCTCAGCACCGCCTCCAGCTCCTTCGCCGTGGAATCGCGGGCACTCTGGATCTTCTCCATCGTCTGGTCGATCTGCGAAATCTCGCTCTCTCGGCCGGCAATGTCGTCCTCGATCGCCTGCACGTCCGCCCAGACAACTTTCTTCTCCAGGTCGAGGATCTGCTTCTGGCGATCCTCCAAGTGCTGCACGGCGCGCACCTGTTCCATCGCCTCGTCGCGGATCTGCCGCTTCTTCCCCAACTCCACGTCCTTGTACCGATGCAGCATGGAATTCATGGAGGAGAGGTTGTCCTCCGTAAGCATGAAACTGTCACTGAAACTATCCACACACACCTACTTCTGTTCCAGCGATTTGAAGTTCATGGCTTGCATGAGCACCTCGTACTTCACCTTCTCATCGCCCTGGATGAACTGCTTCATCGTCGTCTGCTCCATGAACACGAGCGGGTTCTCGATCTTTATGTTGAAGTGCTTCAGCATGTCCGCGAGGTCGCGCTTGCGATCACTGACGCACTTCCCCCTACGGATGAGCCAGGATTTCCGCAGACACCATTCGTTTTCAAGCATGCTTCTGTTGGAGGAGGGGCGAATGATCCTGTGCACGATAATGGCGTCGCCGTAATCGCTGTGCTTGTATGCGTTCAGACCGACGTTGCGGAGCCACACCTTGATTTCGGCGCCCGAATTGCAGCCCTTCCGGATCAGCTGGTCGAATTTGTTCGCTCTGCCGGTGCTGTTCGCGCGCACACCAAAAGCCACCTAGACGTCACGCCTCCATTCCCATTTTGCACTTGCAATGCGGTGAGGATCGCGCTCTTGCCACTTCCATTCGGGCCGGTGATAAACGTGATATTTTTATCGAAATTGACTTCCAGGTGCTCGTGGCACATGAAGTTCACGATGTCCATCTTCTTGATCGTGCCGCAGTCAATGCGGTATTCCTTCGACGGATCACTCATTATTCGCTATAGATCTGTACGACAGGAAGGAAAAGCCGAAAACAATCGACGGGCAAACAGAGTAGTGGCAAATCAGATGGAGTTATATCTCTGGTTCTTTACATCCAATAGGGCTCTACATGCTTCAGTGCACCTCTACTTTTGAAAACGATCTCTACCGCCCTCGCATGACAACCCATAATGAATCTATCCACTCTGTCAAAGGGAAGAATCGAAACCCAATTCTCGGGCATACTTACCTAGCGGGGATTTGGCTGCGATCAAGAAGGCGGCTGGTCTGGGACTGAGCAGGCCCTAGCACTCTGGTGCTGTGAGGTTCCAATGGTCTTTCGGGATCAATA
>QWCN01002630.1_pt1 | contig 23024 bp, 18 predicted proteins | sample 1972711 | NCBI WGS metagenome assembly QWCN01 (sample SAMN09866707, study PRJNA288562) | Human gut metagenome isolate term1_stool, whole genome shotgun sequencing... | isolation source: gut | host: Homo sapiens | place: USA: California
CCTTAGTGGTTGCGCTGGCCGCCGTTCTGCACGGCTCTCACTCCTACCGTTCTGCCAAACAGCTTCGGCGTTCCGCCTGATCTGCCTTTTCCATACCTTTTTTGGGCGCGGGAGTTACTGCGCTATGGTTTTTGCGCCCTTGAGATGCCCCAAGCTCTTTTGATTCCCGTTTGCCTTGTTTGGGGGCAGTTCCTTCCAACTGTTTTGCTCATCTCTTAAATGGATATTGTGGTTGAGCAAAACTCCGATTTGCTCATAAGACTATACAATAAATAGTGCTATACGGCTCGCTCGAGCCCTATATATTGTGACTCAACTTTGCAAAACTCGCGTTTTGCTCAACCCTAAAATGGATATAACTGCAGACTTATATACAATTCGCCTAACCAGCCATCATTGCTGCCAACGCCACCGCAAGAAAATCTTGAAAGTTTTTTGCATCATCAATTCCTTTTTTCAATAGTTCCTTTTCCACTGGTGTTAACTGGCGCTGTCCATTTTCGATTGCCCGCTTACATAAAAACTTGACTCCTTGTTCTGGTATATTTCTCTCCTTATGGTCCTTTGGCTTTTCAACCGTTTCACGTCTGCTACCAGCTCATCTATCCTATTTTTAGTATACCGTATCCGCCCTCATCTTTCAACCTCCCGTCCTTGCGCACGCCCCCTCGAATTTGACCTCTCCCGCGCCTGAAACGCCCCTCAAACACCCCATTTACAGGTCAATTTTTTACCTGATGCGCGTCGCCGCAAAACCCGCAAGCTCTTGCGCCGCAACGGCTTCAAGTCGTTACCGATAGGGATTCCCTCGACTGGAAGGACTACGACGCCGACACCATCTATCAGCGAGTCACCTCCAAGGTGCAGGCCGGCAGCATTGTGCTGTTCCACAACGCGGCACTCCACACACCGGAGGCGCTGCCGCGTATTCTGGAATATCTCATCAACGACGGCTACACCGTGCTGCCCATCAGTCAGCTGATCCTGACGGGGGACTATACCATCGACCACACAGGACGGCAGTTCCCGACGGAGACAGCTTCGCCCCCGCAGACATGATCCAACTCACGGAAGCGCTAATTGTGCCACAGCATTCCCTCTGCAAAAAAGAGACGGCCGGGGCCGTCTCTTTTTTGCTATTCTGCGCTCCCTTTCTGTTTCCTCTATTCCTCCGGAGCCACCGGCAGGACAAGCCGGGAGCAATACCGCCGCGTTTCGATCTCCCGGCCGGTATAGGGCGCCACGATGCCCAGCACACGGGGCGGAGCCGCAGGCGTCAGTCCCCGCGCGTTCGCCTCACGTCCCAGCCGCAGCCACGCCTCGTCCACATTGCTGTAATCGCCGCAGTACAGCACCGACAGCGCCCGGCACTCCGGCAGCGTCACCGCCCCGGCAGGCGCTTTCTCCGGCCGCACCGGAACGCAGACCGCGAAGGGATAGGGCGTGTCACCGATGTATCCCGCCAGATAGTCCTGCCGGTCCGACATGGTAAACAGCGGCTCGTCGGACAGCACGCAGCCCTCCCGGATGCACTGGCTGTAAAAATCGTACATGGCGTCGTACCGCTCCGCGAATGTGTGACCCACATGCCACTGTATGCAGCAGGTCACGGCGGGCAGTGTCACCATCTGCACGGAGAACTGGTCGCTCTCCGTGGCTCTCAGCCGCATTTCCTCCACGCTGCGCTGCAGGCTGTGCAACCGCTCCTCCAGCACCGCCAGAAGGCCTTCCGCCTCGCCGCCCCGCACAAAATAGCCCGCGATCTCCTCCGTGCCAAAGCCCATGGCTTTGAACTTCTCGATCTGCAAAATACGCGCCACATTGTGGTTGTCATAGTAGCTCCGCCCGCTGTCCGGCGCGATGTAGGCAGGCTTCAGCAGCCCCTTTTCCTCCAGCCGCATCAGGGTACTGCGGGAAAGACCGCAGGCATGCGCGGCCTCGGTGATCTGAAACAGCTTTTTTGTATCAATTTTCTCCATTTTTCTTTCCAAAGCCCCTTGCTTCGTTCATCGATGAACGGGTTATACTACTATTATAGAGGAAACCGCGCCGCTGTCAAGAGGGCGGCACGCTGGGGAAAGGATGTGTACCATATGATGCGGGGCAAACGATGGGTGTGTCTGGCGCTGTGCCTGCTGACGCTGCTGGGCACGGTGCAGGTCAGCGCGGCGGCAATCATAGCCCTGCGGCCAACGTTCGTGGATATCACCGGGGACGACTGCCGCGTATGCGAGCAAAGCGCCGACATCGGCACACTCTCGTACAGCGCCATGGCAGCACCCGACAGCCTGTCCTTCGCCGGGATCGGACAGGAGGCCGTGATGGAGGGCGGCGTGCAGACCGGCACGATGGTCACGCTCACAATGAACAGCAGCCAAAAAGCCCAACTGCGCCTTGCGGTGTTTTCCACGAAGCTCTGGGTGCCCGCCCACACGAAATACACCGTCAAGCACAGCTTCACCGTCAGCGGCAGCTGTGACGCCGCCAGCTTCCAGCTGGTATCGCTCGGCACGTCCTGCCGGCTCTCCGGCGCAACACTTTCGCCTTTCATCCGCGACGCGGAAAGCGAGAAAATCACCGGCGGCCTGAGCACAGGTACAGCGCTGGCGCAGGGTCTCCAGCCGGACGGGGACGTCATAACGGCGAAACGCTCCTATCCCTATGAAAACACCACCGACACGGGAAAATACATCTCCCAGTATTTCGCCCTCTGGGCCGCCGCGCGGCACGATGATATCGGCCGCAGTCAGGCGGCGGTAACCTGCACCCTTACCACCAAAGCCGCGCAGACCACTGCCGAGGTAACGCTTCTGAAGGACGACCAGCCGTGGACGGGGCAGACGGTCGGCGTATCCTGCGGAGCGGGCGCGGACGATTACCGCTTCACGGAGACCGCGGACGGCGTATACACCTACAGCGGCAGCGGCGGTGACGCCATTTTCCCGCTGGACGGCACCAAGTTTTCCATCTACTTAAAGGGTGACGCCCTGAAGGTATACGACACCATGGCATATCCCACCGACGCACAGGACGGGCCTTACCAAAAGACCATCGACTATTATACGATAACCTATTCCACAGGCGATGCCACCGGCGGCACGCTGCCGGACAACGACATTGAGAAGATTGGCACGCTTTACGCGGTAAGCTACGAGAAATCCCTCACCAAAGAGGGCTATCAGCAGGTCGGCTGGTCCAAATCGCCCAGCGGCACGGTAGTCCACCACATCCTTGTTTTCGGAAAGACCACGCTCTATCCGGTGTGGGCCGCCAAAACCGGCGTGTCCTCCGGCGGCCCCGGCAAAACGCTGATATCCAACCACACCGGCGACACCGGTATCGTCCTCTACGGGCTGCTGTCTCTGTCCGCCATTGCCGGTACGGCAGTCCTTCTCCGGAAACGAAGGACGACCCCATAAGTAGTACACTGTCTCCCCTTTACGGCCAGCAGCGGCGCTGCCCTTTGCGGCGCCGCTGCCGGTTCTTTTTTACGCGGATACAGTCCACTTTATTTGTGCGTTTTTAACAATTCCGTCTTGTTGAAAACGCTACCAATCTACAAAAATGACGGCAAATTTTTTATTGATTCTCCCGTCAAAAACTGATATTATGTTATTCAAAATGCGCAGCAAACGGCAAACATCGTCCTCTTTTTAACGAATTAATTGTTTTTGCGCCGCTTTTTGAATATCGTCTAGTTTCCCCTATGGGGGAAACTAGCTTTTATCCGGATAAAAGCAGTTGTATCCTGCTAACCAGAAAGGAGTCTCCATGCCCCATCGAGTCCAGAGCCCGAAACGCAGCCGCGGCGCGACCATCGGATTGGTCATCGCTATTTTGCTGGGCGTCGCCATTCTGCTGCTGAATGTGTTCACCTATGTGCTCCACATCGCCCGCTACTACGGCGACAGCATGGAACCGTCCCTGCACAACGGGCAGACGCTGGTGATCCGCCGCACCGGCAAGGTCTCCGCCGGAGATGTGATCGCCTTCTACTATAATAATAAGCTTCTGGTGCGGCGGGTGATCTGCACCGGCGGCAGCCAGATCACAGTGGAAAAGGACGGCAGCGTCCTCATTGACGAGCAGCCGCTGGACGAGCCCTATCTCACGGAGAAGTCCATCGGCCAGTGCGATTTGGAGTTCCCCTACTACGTGCAGCCCGGCAATGTCTTTGTCATGGGCGACGCACGGGCCGTCTCTATGGACAGCCGCCTGACAGAGATCGGCGTTATCCCCACAGACCGGATCCTGGGCAAAGTCCTCTTTGTCAACTGACCCACAGCCAACCACCGCAGAAGAAATGGAGCAGTCACACATGCACAAAACCGACAAGACAGGAAACAAGAGAATATGGCTTTTTGTCGCGCTGGGCGTGCTGCTGTTGCTGTCCGTTTTTCGGGCCCTCGGCTTTGTGACCGAGGCGCTGGCGCTGGAGCAGCAGCCCCGCTGCGGCATGACCGAGCATCTTCACACGGAGTCCTGCTACATCAACGATGTGCTGGTCTGCCGCCAGAAGGCCCACACCCACTCCGACAGCTGCTATCCCCTGCTGCTGGCGGACAACGACATCAACCAGCTGCTGACGCAGATCGCCTCCACCCGCGACAGAAGCCTGGAAAGCCTGCTGCGCTCCGGCAACGTGCGCGGCATTCTGGTGCTGAACAAGGATCTCCGGGTGCAGACCACGCAGGAGGACAACGCCGAAGCGGATTACCCGTGGATCGGCGGCGTGGGACTGCTGGCCGTCAACGACACGCCCAGCACCGCCTCCAACGCCATCAACTTCTACATCCGGCTGGACGGGAATATCACCTGCATCGGCAGCAAGACCCTGACCACCAGCCGAAATATCCGCCAGCTCTCAAAAACCAACGCGGTCAGCGCCTATACCGCTGTGGTGGAGACATCACTGACCACCGGTAATCTGCAAAGCAGCTACTACCTGCGCTACAACACCACCGGCAGCACAACGAGCTTTTCCAGCACCGCCGGAGCCTCCGGCAGCAATCTCACCTTCGGCAATGGCAGCAGCGCGCGCTACGCGCTGCTCACCTCCCGTTCCGGCAATACCTACACCCCCATCGACTTCTATACCCTGACGCTGGACTACTCCGCCGCCGTCGGCGGCAGCAGCTTCTACTACGTGGAATCCGGCCTTGGCTATACGCTGCCCACTCTGAACGGCTATCACTGGGAAGACGGCGACGGCAATACCGTCACCACAGTCACCATCACGCGTCCCACCACGGTATACGCAAGACCCGACGCCTGCACCGTGATCTACTACGTGGACGGCATGGAATACGCCCGCGACGAGAACCTGCGCCCTAACACAGCCTACACCCTGCGGGACGTTCCCGACGGCTGGGAGGGCTGGCGGGGCAATGACGGCACGGTGCTGAAAACCGGCACGCAGATGACCCTGACCGGCTCCATGACCTTCCACGCGGTGAAATACGTCACCGTCACCTTCCGCCATCTGGACGGCAGCACCTCCACACAGCAGGTGCTGCAGGGCGACCAGCTGACCCTGCCCGGCGGCTACTGGAGCGACGAGGCGGGCACCGCCTACACCGGCGGCAGCGCCGTCACCATCAACGGCGACGCTACCTTTATCCAGACCTCCGGCCCTCCCCTGACGGTGACCTACACCGTCAACTGGGCCACCCCCTCCGGGCTGAACGCGCCTGCCACCATTCCCAACATCGTGGGCGCAAGCAGCTACACGGTGGCCGCTGACGGCTCTCATATGGTCAGCCGGGTATCCGCCCGCACCGTCACCTGCGCCTTTACCAACGTCCCCAACCGCTACGGCAGCGTCTACTTCGCCGGATGGCAGACAGAGACCGGCGAGATCATCCAGTCCGACGCCCAGCTGACATGGGACGAGCTGAAGCTCTACGACGCCGACAACGACGGCGTGACCTCCCTGACGGGTCTGTGGAAGTACCACATGCTGCAAAGCGTCAACTTCTTCGTGAAGCTGAACTCCGCCCACAGCAGCGGCGAGACCGGATCGGAGTACTACACGCCGGTGATCTTCACCACCTATGTGGGCGGTATCGACAGTGAGATCGGCAGCGGCGCGTCCTCCGGCTATGTGAACGCGCTGAACGAAAAATACGCCGTCGAGATGACGGCCGACACCACCTATCTGGCCAACGACCGCCTTATCCGCGCCATGTTTGGCAGCGATACCGCCCCGTGGCTGGCGGAGCTGCCCCACGACAACGACATTTTCCAGCAGCTGAAGGCCTACGTACAGGACGGCGGCCAGCTGAGCGTCCCCAACGAGGCGGGTGAGTTCGTCACCGTCGATGTCAACGACCTGAACGAATACGGCTACGCCATCCGCTGGTACGCCTTCAAGGCTTGCAGCGACGGCGGCAACGTCTACGACTGGCACGTGGACGGCGTGCTGGTGCGCAAGGAGGGCCGCGTCCACACCACCAAAACCTTCTCCGGCAACGAAACGCTGATCCATCAGGCGCGGGACGGCTTCTTCATTCACGCCGTCAACGAAGCCCAGGACACGCGCTACATCATGACCATCACCGACCCCACCGACGACGAGCGCGCCGCCATTCTCGACCGGCTGGGCCTGTCCGCTTCGCAGATCACCGGCTGGCTCACCCCCATTGACGACGGCGACGGAAACGACAACACCCTCCTGTGGGAATTCCGGGATGTGGAGTATGACGAGGCGTGGGTCATCACCGAGTATCCCCCGCAGGTGGCGGAATCGGCGGATTACGCCGAGTGGGTGGTGGTGGACTCCTCCGCCTCCAACCAGTCCGCTTCCGGCATCGGCGGCACCGTGGAGATCAGAGGCGTTACCCACGCCACTGATCTGGAGGACCCCGAGTGGCTGCGGGCGGAATTCAACAACATCTACTTCCGGGGCAACTCCCTGATGCTGAAAAAGGAGGACGCCGCCACCGGACAGGCGCTGTCCGGCGCACGCTTCCAGCTGTATCAGGGCGACACCCTCATGACCTTCGATTACGACGCGGAGACCGGCCTTTACGTCTTTGACAGTCACGGCAACGGTTCCATCGACACGCTGGTCTGCGATGGCTACACCAACCTGTCCACCAGCGGCTTCGCCTATGACATGGGCGACATCACCGTGCGGGAGGTCACCGCGCCGGAGGGCTACGGTGCAGTGGGCGACGTGACCATCGGCTATACTCAGGACACCGACGGCGACGGTGTGCCCGACAGCGCCATCGGCATTACCAACAGCGCCGACAGCGGCGCTTACGCCCGCTATGACAGCGGCCTGCTGGTGATCCGCAACAGCTCCGCGCCCACCCGCGTCACGGCGGTGAAGCGCTGGAACTGCGCCGACAGCGAGCGGGAGGACGTGGTCATGCAGCTGCTGGCCAACGGCAGCGCCAACACCGCCGCCGCCATTCTGCAAAGCAGCGGCCAGAGCGCCACCGTCACCCTGACCGCTGTAGACGGCTGGGTGTACACCTGGTACGACCTGCCGGTCTACGCCAACGGTGCACCCGTCACATGGACGATCCGCGAGCTGCGGGTGGGCAACGAGAACTGCAAGTCCGACTACAGCTTCCCCAACTGGATCGTCACCTACCGCAGCCAGACCACCGCCGACGGTCTGGTGCTGACGGCGGAGAACACCCCCAAGCGCCCCATGCTGTATCTGGACAAATGGGACATGACCGGCCGCCAGCGGCTGGCCGGAGCCATCTTCTCCCTGATCCCAGTGGACGATGACGGCGTGCCCCTCTCCGGTGCGGTGTCCAAGACCGCCGTCACCGGCACAGACGGCTCGCTGCGCTTTGATAACCTCCGCCACAACACCCGCTACCGCCTGACGGAGCTGCAAGCCCCGGAGGGCTACATCCCCTACGATACCCCGGCCTACCTGACGCTGGGCGAGGATGGCCGCGTCACCGTGGAGGCCCACGGCTACGTGTCCGCCGCCGCCACAGCCTTCCATATCAGCGTCGTGAACCGTTCGGCCGACAGTCTGCCGGACACCGGCGGCAGCGGTCTCAACGGGTATTACGCAGCAGGTGCGGCGCTCGCGCTGTCCGCCCTCTGCGCTGCCATACTCTCCCGTCGGAGACGAGGGGCGGGGTCAAACGGGTAGCCGCCGCGCTCCCGCCAAACATGTTTCGCAAATATAGCAACATAAAAAAGAGAAAGGACAAAAAAACATGAGAAAAATCAAGCAAACTCTGGTCATGCTGCTGGCCGCCGTCATGCTGCTGGGCACCGTGACCACCGCCATGGCCGCCACCGCCATGAGCGACAAGGGCTCGGTGAAGATCACCAACGCCGTGGCCGGCGTCACCTACAAGCTGTACCGCATCTTTGACATCAGCGGTATCAGCGGCGACAACAAGGCCGCCTTCATCACCAACGCAAAGTGGAATGACGCCGTCAGAAACTTTGGTCTGGGCTTCGGCGAATTTGTCGGCACCGATGTCGGCTCCGCCGTCACCATCAAGAACTTCAACTCCGCAGAAAATGCTCAGGAGCTGGCTAAAAAAGTGGTCGAGGCTGCCGCGGCCAACTCCATCGCCCCTGACGCCACCGCAAGCTCCGACGCCAGCGGCGAAAAGCTCATTGAGAATCTCCAGTACGGCTTCTATGTCATGGTGTCTGACCGTCAGGGCGACGCCGTTGCCAGATACACCACCTTTACGGTAATGAGCGCCAACGCCGTGGAGGTCAACGAGAAGAACACCAAGGCTCCCACTATTGACAAGAAGGTGGACGAACTTCAGGCTACCTCCGCTGACTTCAATCAGGTGCTGAATTACACCATCACCGTCACTGCCGCCGCCGGTACGGATACCTATACCATCACCGACGCCCTCCCCACGCAGATCACGCTGGACACCAACTCCGTCACCATCAGCAAGAACGGCGCTGCTCTCGCCATCAATACCGACTACACCCTCACCACGGCTGCCGGCGGCTTCACCCTGACGCTGACCCCCGCTGCCCGCGCGGCCCTGAAGGATAACGACGTCCTCGTCGTCAGCTATCAGGCCACGCTTCAGCCCAATACGACCACCATGGTCGCCTACACCAACACCGCTACCCTTTCCTATGGTGAGGACAAGAGCATCTCCGATACCGCCAATGTGTTCAGCGGCCACATCACGTTTGAGAAGCGGGATAACCACAACAACATTCTGGCAGGCGCCAAGTTCGTGGTGAAGAACTTAGGCGGCCAGTATGCCAAGCTCAACGGCAGCGGCCATACCTGGGCGTTTGACAGCTGGGTCGACGACGCGGAGCAGGCCACCGTCATCACCACGGAAAACACCACCGCCGCCGTTATCGTCCGCGGTCTCAAGTCCGGCATCTACACGCTGGTAGAAACCGAAGCGCCCAACGGCTTTGTCAAGGGCTCTGATACGGAGATCACCATCAACAAGGAGCTCAGCGAGGAACAGGGCAACCGTCTGATCGGCCTGTTCACCGAGAAGGCCATCGTTATCAACACCCAGGGCTCCGAGCTGCCTGAGACCGGCGGCATCGGCACCACCATCTTCTACATCGCCGGCGCGCTGCTGGCCGTGTCTGCCGTGGCGCTGCTGATCGTCAAGCGCCGCAAGCAGGCGTAACCCATCCATCCGTATCGCGGGGAGGGCGTTTCCCTCCCCGCGGTGCAGCCGCAAGGAGAGCCCCGTATGAAAAAATCAAAAAAAGACCGGCTGTTTACCGCCGGTCTCATCCTGATGCTTCTGGCGGGACTGTCCCTGCTGCTGTACCCCTCCGTCAGCAGCTATCTGAACTCCGTCCGTCAGGCCCAGTCTATCCTCACCTACGACAACGAGGTAGCCGCTCTGCGGCAGGAGGACTATCAGCGCCTGCGCCAGCAGGCGGAGGAGTATAACGTCTCGCTGCTGGATCGCCCCAGTCCCTACGGGCTGACGGACGCCCAGCAGGCCCTCTATCCCACCACGCTGCTGGCGGGCGGCAGCGACGTCATGGCCTATCTGGAGGTACCCTCCATCGGCGTCACCCTACCCATCTGCCACGGCACCGAGACTTCCACGCTACAAAAGGCCGTGGGCCATCTGGAGTGGAGCAGCCTGCCTGTGGGCGGCAGCAGCACCCACTGCGTGCTGTCAGGCCACCGGGGCCTGCCCTCCTCCGAGCTGCTGACCAATCTGGATCATCTGGAGTACGGCGACGCCTTTTACCTTCACGTGCTGGGCGATACGCTGGAATACCGCGTTGACCGCGTGACCATCGTGGAGCCGGGTGACTTCCAGCTGCTGGGCATTGAGGAGGGCAAGGACTACGTCACCCTCATCACCTGCACCCCCTACGGCATCAACTCCCATCGCCTGCTGGTACGGGGCGTGCGGGTCGCCGCCGGAGCGCACGACTCCGCCGCCCTCCCCCTGATCAACGAGGTGCGCTCGCTGGACATGAAATACGTCATTCTGGCGGTGCCGCTGGCACTGGCGGTGGTTGTCTTTCTGGTTTTGACGCTGGATAAACAGAAACGCAAAAAGAAAGGAGAAAGCGCGGATGAATAAAACCCTGCGGCGTCTCTGCGCTTTCGCGGCGGCGGTGATGCTGGCGCTGTACTGCGCCGTGGCGGCAGCGGCCGCCGGAAAAACCGGCTCTCTGACCGTCCTGCTCAGCGACGGGGACGGCGCGGCCGTCCCGGATATTCTGATACGGCTCTACCGGGTGGGCGAGCCGGACGGCACGCTGACGCCGGAGTTCTCCGCCGCCGACATCACCCCCGACTCCCTGCTCTCCCAGCGGGACAGCCCCCAAAACGCCGTCACGCTGGCAAAGCTGGCCAGCGCCCGGCAGCTGACCGGCACGGAGACCGCCACCGATCAGCGGGGCAGCGCCTACTTCACCGGTCTGACCGAGGGCGTCTATCTGGTGCTCTGTCCGCCGGGACAGGCCATGACGTTTCCCGTCTTTCTGGTGCGCGTCCCCCTCACCGTCAACGGCAGCACCACCTATGATATCGTGTCCCGTCCCAAGGCGGAGCCGCCCGCCGATCCCATGCCGACGCCCTCCCCCACCCCGGACGGCGCCCTGCCCCAGACCGGCGCCGACCCGCTGCCGCTGCTGCTTCTGCTTGTGGGCGGCTGTCTGCTGGTGATCTGGGGCACGGCGGATATTCTGCGCAGCCGGAGGGAACACGATGAATAAGCGAACACGGGGCATTCTGCTGCTGGCGGCGGGCTTTGTGATGCTTTTCGCCGCCGTGGCCCTCTACTGGGCCTACGACGACCGCGACCGTCTGGCCGGCGAGACCTCCGCCGCCCTCCTGCAAGAGCTGGAAGCCGATCCCGCGCCGCCCGCCATAACGGAGGAGGTCACCATCACCACCCCGGAGGGCTACGAGCTGCTGGGCGCGCTGCACATTCCGGCGCTGGATATCTCTCTGCCGGTACTGGCCACGTGGGACGAAGCGCTGCTGGACGCCGCGCCCTGCCGCTATTCCGGCAGCCTGACCACCAGCGATCTGGTCATCATGGGCCACAGCTACCGCACCCATTTCCGTCCCCTGTGGAGCATCCAGCCCGGCACCGCCGTGCTGTTCACCGACGCAGCGGGGCTCTCCCACAGCTTCACCGTCTCAGCGGTGGAGACGGTGCCCGGCGATCAGGGCGACGCCCTGTCCTCCGACTATCCTCTGACACTTTTCACCTGCACCGCCGACAGCAAGCACCGTATTCTGGTGCGCTGCCGGTGAGGGCGTACCTCTCCCCTTTCACAGCGGTGGGCCAGCGTCAGAAAGACGCTGGCCCGCCGCCCCTTCTAAATACGTCAAGGCCATCCCGGTAAGGAATGGCCTTGACATTATGGTACCCACTCTCCCCATGGGTGGAGCATGTGAAATGTACGCTCTTTAGTCCTCCCGCTTTCTGCCCAGCCATGCCATGCCGGATAGGGACAGCAGCGCGGTCACGCCATAGGCGGCCACACCTGCGTCAAAGGTCTTGGCGGAGGTGACAGTGCTGCCGGTAACGGTGCTGCCGCCGGAGGTGGTATGTCCCGGCTTGGGATTGACCGGTTTGTTATCGTCCTGCTTATAATCGGGATCGGCCACCGCGTCAGGCAGTGTGATGGTCACATTCGCCGTAGGCGTACCCGATACCATGATCTGATGGCCGTTGGCATTTCTCGTTACGGAAATACCGGAGGTCTCCGCCACCGTATAAGTCTCAGGGAAATAGTACCCCTCGGCCGCCTCGCAGAGGATCGGCTCCATGGTCTTATTGGCATCCACGGTTCTGGTCAGGGTCGTACCGACGCCGCTCTGGCTGGTCATATTTTTGCCCAGATTGACCGTCACCGTATACTGCGTCATGCCCGCCTCAGGCAGGGCGATGATGATCTTCTGCCCGCCGTTATTTTCGGTCAGCTTGAAGAACTTTTCGCCGCCGTCATCAATGTTGAAGTGGGCAACGTCATCGGCTGTTACCCTGTAGGAGCCTGCATGCAGGTAGGTGTGGACGTTGTTTTCGGCGTCGATCTCCGCCTGCGTGTCCAGCTTGGTCACGATGTTCACCCAAACCTCCGCACCAGTCTTCATGGGGCCGACGATCGTGATGAAGTTCTTGGCTTTGCCGCTGGTGGTCAGACCCACATTATCGGTCGTACCGCCGGTGATGCTCCCGTCGGAGTTCTTTTCACCGCCCCTGTAATTGCCGACGATCACAGGATCGCCGCTGATCTCAAAAAGGCCTTTGCCATCGGCTCTGTGGGAAATACCGCCGCCGCGCTGACCGCCATAGTTGCCGGTGATGACGCCGCCATTGCCATTGTTGACGTTGTTGCAGATGGTGCCGCCGTTCATAATGACCGTGCCGCCCTCATCCACCTGAATGGCTGCCGCGTTCGATGCCGTGCCGCTGGAGGGTGTGCCGTCCAGCGTAACGGAGCCCTCAATGGTCAGCTTTGCGCCGCTGGGCACAAGGATCATCGCGTCCGTGCAGCCGCTGCCGCGGGTGATCGTGCCATTGCCGGAGAGCGTTACCGCTCCGCTGATGGTCACCGTTCCTGTCAAAACCATATCGCCGTCAAGCTTGATATCTGTACTCCATGTTGTGTCCTCCGCCCACGCCGTCGCAGGCAGCAGGGCCAGCGCCATCAGCAGCGCCAGCAGCACACTGGTGATCCGTTTCTTCATGCCGTGTGCCTCCTTCTCACTTCATTGCGGCGGCAGGCTCATTCCCGCCGACCTATCTTGACACCAGCATAGCACCTTTTTCTCCCGCCGTGGGCAATGTGACACAAATCGCCCCAAAAACAGCCCGAACCGCCCTGTTCCCTATACCGCTCGCTCTCCCCTGTCCGGACTGTCAACCAGTTTCCACCCCGTGTGCCGTCCGCCGTCCGGCACAGCTCAGGCCCGCAAGTACCTTCCGGCCTCCTGCTCAAGCTCCCGCCACACCGGATACGCCGCGCCGTTCTCCTCAAAGAACCGCTTCAGGTCGCGGTTCAGTGCGCTCATCTCGTCCACCGCGTTCATGGCGTGGTCGGAGACACAGATCTTCCCCAGACTCGTGGCGCATAGGAGCTTGAAGAAGCGCAGGCAGGTCTTGCGGTACGCCGCGCCCTCAAAGTCGCTGTCCTCCTTGGGCAAAATCGTATGCCCGGCGTTCCGGATGGCACGGTAGCCCTCGATGTTGGCGTCGATCATCCGGCTCAGATAGGCGGTGTTGCCCTTGAGCTTCTTCAGGTCGCCGTCGGTCTTATAGCAGGCAAAGGCCGCCGGCAGCACGAACGCCGCGTGGCACAGCAGATAGTCCCCCATGTTGGGCTCATAGGCCACCTTGTACTTCGTGCCGCTGAAGATCTCCCCGATCAGCCCCTCGTTGGAGGGTGCGCCGGAAAGCGGCCCGATGGTGATTTTTTTCAGGTCGACGGACGCCACCCGATCGCTCTCCCGATGGCCCGCCGAGGACGCAAAGGCGAACAGCACGTTTTTCTCCGGCAGTGCGGCGGCGGTGGCTTCTGCCCGCACATTGTTGCCCACAAAGATGATATTTTTCGCCCTGCTTGCCCGCAGGGTATCCATGATCGTGTCAAGCTGGGTGTAGCGCATGACCACAAAGATCACGTCGTAGGGTGCTTCCGGCTTCAGCTCCGTCGTCACCGGGATACGGCTGAGCGACACGCGGGGTGAAAACTTGTCCTTGATCCGCAGGCCGTTCTTTTTGATCTCCTCGGCCCATTTTCCCCGCGCCAGCAGCGTAACATTCTTTCCGGCCCGGAACAGATTCCGCGCCAGATTGCAGCCCAGCACCCCCGCGCCGTATACTAAAATTTTCATGGTGAAAGTCTCCTTTATCGTGATCTCTTTGCAAGATTCTGAAGCTCGTGTTGTTAGCTCTCGCTAACCGTTCTATCCCTGTTATACCACCTGTCCTGCGTAAACACAATACTATTTTTGCAGCAGCGGAAAATTATCTTTCGATACCCCGCAAGTCATCACCCCCACATCATGCTTGATTTGCCGCCCTGCCGGGTGCTATACTGATAGAAAGAGGAGTTGTTTCCCATATGAACCACAAGACCGCATACTATCATCTCCCCGGCCTGTTCGAGTGCTACGAGCTGTACCGGGTGTTTCTCCCCCTGTACCGCGCCCACCGGAAATATTTCTACGACTGGTGCGATATCGGCTCTCTGTACGGCGCGCCGGAGGACTGTCTCTGGGGCGGCGGCCGTATCGGAAGCGGTAGCCACGCCCCCCGGGAGGTACTGGCCCTGACGCGGGAGTACGGCGTCTCCGCTCGCCTGACCTTCAGCAATTCCCGGCTGCGACCGGAGCATCTGGCGGATGAAAGATGCAACGCCCTGTGCCGTCTACTGGCGGAGAGCGGTGGCGTTCCCAACGGCGTCATCGTCCACGCGGAGCTGCTGCTGGACTACCTGAAGTGCACCTATCCCCCGCTCTATCTCGTCTCCTCCACCACCAAGGTTCTGACGGACTTTTGGGACTTCCGCCGAGAGGTGGAGCGGGAGGATTTCCGCTATGTGGTGCCGGATTTCCGGCTGAACAAGGCCTTTGCCCAGCTGAACGCCCTGCCCCAGCCGCTGAAGGACAAGGTGGAATTTCTCTGCAACGAGTGCTGTTTCTTCGGCTGCCGGGACAGAAAAGCCTGCTACGAAGCGGTCAGCCGGAAGAATCTGGGCGAGCCCGGCCCGGAGCACCGCTGCGCCGCGCCGGACGCTTCCGAAGGCTACCGCTTCTCCAAGGCCATGGAAAACCCCGGCTTCATCGGCGTGGAGGATATCCGGAGCCGCTATCTGCCCATGGGCTTCTCCCACTTCAAGATCGAGGGCCGGGGTCTCGGCACCGCGCTGATTTTGGAATTTCTGCTCTATTACCTGACCAAACCGGAACACCAGCTGAAGGTACGGGAGGGAATCTATCTGGACAACATGCTGGATCTGTTCTGACCGCCGCGCCGGCATTTTTCCGGCAGCTGTGGTAACATACACCGGCTTTGACATCTCACCGGACGCCCCGCGTCCTTCTCACGAAAGGAATTATCATATGGATATCATTCAAACCCTTGCCCAAGAGCTTGACAAAAACCCCCAGCACGTGGAAAACGTTGTCCGCCTGCTGGACGAGGGAAACACCATCCCCTTCATCGCCCGCTACCGCAAGGAGCTGCACGGAGCCATGGACGACACCGCTCTGCGGACGCTGGAGGAGCGGCTCCAGTACCTGCGGAACTTAGAGGAACGCCGCGAGACGGTGAAAAAGGCCATCGAGGAGCAGGGCAAGCTGACGGAGGAGCTGTCCGCCGCCATCGACAGCGCCAAGACGCTGGCGGAGGTGGAGGATCTCTACCGTCCCTACAAGCAGAAGCGCCGCACCCGCGCCACCGCGGCACGGGAAAAAGGACTGGAGCCGCTGGCCGCCCTGCTGCTGGCGCAGGAGCGGGACTGTCCCCGTCCGGAGAACGCCGCGCAGGCCTTCATCGACCCGGAAAAGGGCGTGGAGACGGTGGCCGACGCATTGCAAGGTGCCAACGACATTATCGCCGAAACGCTGTCGGACGACGCGGATATCCGCAAGACCCTGCGGGGCCTGCTGACGCGGCAGGGCCGTCTCCGCAGCCTGGCCGCCACGGAGGAGGACAGCGTGTACCGCCTGTACTACGACTTTGACCAGCCCCTTTCCAAGCTGGCCGGCCACCAGATACTGGCCGTGAACCGGGGCGAAAAGGAGGGCTTCCTCTCCGTTACCGTGCTGCTGGACCGTGACGCGGCGCTGCCGCTGATGCGCCGCGCCGTGGTGAAGCCCGGCTCCGCCGCCATGGAATTCATCAAGGCCGCCTGCGAGGACGCCTACGACCGGCTCATCTACCCCTCGCTGGAGCGCGAGGCCCGCTCCACGCTGACGGACAGCGCCAACGAGGGCGCCATCGGCCAGTTCGCCCTGAACCTGAAGCCCCTGCTGATGCAGCCGCCGGTAAAGGGCAAGGTCACCATGGGTCTTGACCCCGGCTACCGCATGGGCTGCAAGGTGGCGGTGGTGGACGGCACCGGCAAGGTGCTGGACACCGCCGTGGTGTACCCCACCTACGGCGAGCGGCAGAAGAAGGAGGCCATCGTCACGCTGGCCAAGCTGATCCGCAAGCACGGCGTGGAGCACATCGCCATCGGCAACGGCACCGCCAGCCGGGAAACGGAGCAGATGGCGGTGGAGCTGATCCATCAGGTGAACGAGACCGGCGCTCACGTCAGCTATATGATCGTGTCCGAGGCGGGCGCTTCCGTCTACTCCGCCAGCAAGCTGGCCGCTGAGGAGTTCCCCCAGTACGACGTGAACCTCCGCAGCGCCGTGTCCATCGCCCGGCGCTTGCAGGATCCGCTGGCGGAGCTGGTGAAGATCGACCCCAAGGCCATCGGCGTGGGCCAGTACCAGCACGACATGCCCGCCAAGCAGCTGGATGAAGCCCTCAACGGCGTGGTGGAGGACTGCGTCAACGCCGTTGGCGTGGATATCAACACGGCGTCCCCCTCCCTTTTGCAGCGGGTAGCGGGACTGAACGGCACCACGGCGAAAAACGTCGTCACCTACCGGGAGGAGAACGGCGTGTTCACCTCCCGCGCCCAGATCAAGAAAGTCCCCAAGCTGGGCCCCAAGGCGTTCCAGCAGTGCGCAGGCTTCCTCCGTGTGCCGGAGAGCAAGAGCGTGCTGGACAACACCGCCGTCCACCCGGAGAGCTACGACGCCGCCAAGGCGCTGCTGGAGCTGACAGGCTATACGCTGGCGGACGTGAAGGCCGAGCGCATCGCCGACCTGCCCCAGCGCCTGAAGGTCTGCGGCGAGGAAAAGGCCGCCGAGGCTGTGGGCGTAGGCGTTCCCACATTGCGGGACATCGTAGCCGAGCTGCTGAAGCCGGGACGGGACGTCCGCGACGAGCTGCCCAAGCCCATCCTCCGCACCGACGTGCTGGAGATGAAGGATCTGAAGCCCGGCATGGAGCTGACCGGCACGGTGCGGAACGTCATCGACTTCGGCGTGTTCGTGGATATCGGCGTCCATCAGGACGGACTGGTGCATATCTCGCAGGTGGCAGACAAATTTATCCGCCATCCCTCCGAGGTGGTGTCCGTGGGCGATATCGTAAAAGTGGTGGTGCTGGAGGTAGACGAAAAGAAAAAGCGCATCAGCCTCAGCATGCGTCAGGCATCTCACAAGGAGCGGGGTTGACCGCCGCAATCGAGAATAACCTCACCGGAAAGGATAACGGACATATGGAATACAACAAAAAAATCGCCGATATGCGCAGCGGCGACATCGTGGAGGGCTTTTACATCCTGAAGGGCGCTTACCCCAAGACCACGGCGGCAGGCAAGCCGTTTCTGAGCGCGTCGCTTGCCGATGCCTCCGGCGTCATCGACGCCAAGGTGTGGGACTACACCGGCCCCATCGGCGTGGCGGACGAGGGGCGGATCATCAAGCTGCGGGGCACGGTGTCGGAGTATCGGGGTACGCCGCAGATCGTCATCGACCGCCTGCGCCTTCGCACGGAGGGCGACCCGGTGGAGCTGAGCGCGCTGGTTCCCATGGCTCCCATCGATGCCGACGCCTATCTGCAAAAGGTCTACGACCTGCTGGACAGCATGAAAGACGCAGACTACCAGCGCCTGTGCCGTGAGCTGCTGCGGCAGCATCTGGCGGGCTTTCAGCAGATCCCCGCCGCCAAAAGCGTCCACCACGGCTTCCTCCGGGGTTTGCTGATGCACACGGTGGACATGCTGACCATGGCGGACTTTCTGGCCGGTCAGTACCGCGCCGTCATCGACCGCGACCTGCTGCTGACGGGCACGCTGCTGCACGATTTCGCCAAATCGAAGGAGTTCGCGTTTTCCGAGCTGGGGCTCGTGACCAACTACTCCACCGGCGGACAGCTGCTGGGCCATCTGGTGATGGGCGCACAGGAGGTGGCCGACACGGCAAAGGAGCTGGGCATTCCCAATGACAAGTCCATGCTGGTGCAGCACATGATCCTATCCCACCACGGCGAGCCGGAGTTCGGCGCCGCCGTGCGCCCGCTGTTTGCCGAGGCGGAGCTGCTGTCCTGCATCGACATGATCGACAGCCGCATGGAGATCTACCGCGAGGTGCTGAACGACCTGTCGGTGGGCGAGTTCAGCGACCGTATTTTTGCCTTGGAGCGGCGGGTCTATAAGCCCCACGAGGTAAAGTAAGCGCCAACAGGAGAAGGAGGGTTTTCTATGGAATATCGCGTTCTGCCCCACGGCGGGGAACAAGTAAGCGTCATCGGTATGGGCTCCTCCGTCATCGGCGCACAGCCGGAAAAAGAGATCATCGCCACTGTCCGGGCCGCCGTCGACAGCGGCGTCAACTACTTTGACATGGCGGGCGGCCACGCCGCCATCTTCGCCGCCTACGGCAAGGCGCTGGAGGGCATCCGGGACAAGGTGTATCTGCAAATCCACTTCGGCGCGGACTACACCTCCGGCGAGTATGGCTGGACGACGGAGCTGGCCGAGGTGAAACGATCCGTGGCGTGGCAGCTGGAGCAGCTGCGGACGGACTATATCGACGTGGGCTTCCTCCACTGTCTGGACGAGGAGAGCGACCTTGCCGCCTATCAGGCAAACGGCGTGCTGGACTATGTGCTGGCGCTGAAAAAGCAGGGCGTGATCCGCCACATTGGCCTGTCCTCCCACACCCCGGCGCTGGTGAACAAGGTGCTGGATAGGGGCATTGTGGATGTGGTGATGTTCAGCATCAACCCCGCCTACGACTACGGACAGGGCGATTACGGTATCGGCGAGAACACCGAGCGGTACGACCTGTACCGCCGCTGCCAGCGGGAGGGCGTGGCCATCACCGTCATGAAGCCCTTCTGCGGCGGCCAGCTGCTGGACGCCGCTCAGTCTCCCTTCGGCGTCGCTCTGACGCGGGAACAGTGCATCCAGTACGCTCTGGACAAGCCCGGCGTTATGGCCGTTCTGCCGGGCTTCGGCAATCAGCGGGAAATGCGGGAGGTGCTGTCCTTCTTTGACGCGTCTGCGGCGGATCGGGACTACTCCTGTCTGGGCGAGCTGGCCCCGGCTGGCGCGTCGGGCCACTGCGTCTACTGCAAGCACTGCCATCCCTGCCCCGCCGGACTGGACGTCGCCCTCATCAACAAGTATAACGATCTGGCTATGCAGGGGGACAATCTGGCGCGGGAGCACTACCTGACGCTGGAAAAGCGGGCCGGGGACTGCGTGGGCTGCGGCCATTGCGACAGCCGCTGCCCCTTCCACGTGGCCCAAAGCCAGCGGATGCAAACCATCCAAACGTACTTCGGTGCATAACGCCGCATGAATAAGGGGAAAAATGGGGGGCATAACCCGGTTTATTGGCCGGTTTATGCCCCCTTTTCCGCACCTCAAACAGCCGCGTTTCTTCTCCCCTCCCGCCGCAAAACAAACCGCTTGACAGGACAAAACCATGCGGCTATAATAAGGCCATCCCACAGGCTGCAAGACGCAGCTTTTCTATAACATCTCAGGTTAGTCAAAGCTAACCAAGAATAAGGAGTGAGAACATGTCGTTCTTTGAAAACACCCGCAAGCCCACCGGCTTCGGCGGCCGGGTGATGGTATCCATGATGAACCTGTGCCACAGTCCCATGGCCCGCTGGGGCTTCCGGTTCCTGAAGCTTGCCGGTAACGCGGCGGTGCTGGACTGCGGCTGCGGCGGCGGAGCCAACCTGACGCGGCTGCTGAAAAAATGCCCCGACGGCATCGTCAAGGGCATCGACTACTCCCCCGTCAGCGTGGAAAAAGCCCGGAAGGTCAACCAACAGGCCATTCAACAGGGCCGCTGCACCGTGCTGAATGGCAACGTGGCGGACATGATCTTCGCGTCCTCGTGGTTCGACGCGGTCACGGCCTTTGAGACGGTCTACTTCTGGCCCGACCTGTCCGCCAGCTTCCGGGAGGTCTATCGTGTGCTGAAGCCCGGCGGCACGTTTCTCATCTGCAACGAGTGCGGAGACCCGGAGAAATACAGCAAGTGGACAGAGATCATCGACGGCATGACCGTCTACCGTGACACGGAGCTGCAAGCCGCTTTAGAGCAGGCGGGCTTCCAGCATGTCCAGACCCACAGCAACAAAATGGGCTGGCTGTGCGTCACGGCGCGGAAGTAAAGGGGGACAACACTATGAGCATCGGCGCGTCATTGCTGCGCGGCGTCTATCGGCTCTCCTGCGTGAAGAAGGCCTTCGCTCTGCCGGTGGAGCAGCTGCTGAAGGCCATCGAAAAGGCCAATCGGGGCCGGGGCTTTTTCATGCCCACCGACCACAAGGCCCACTACGAAAAGCGGATGGTCAATGGCTTTCCGTGCCTGATCGTCCGGGCGGAGAGCAAGCCGTCCCAGCGGGCCATTCTGTTCTTCTTCGGCGGCGGCATGGTCATCGGCCCGGACAAGGGCGACGCCGCCGTGCTGCGGAAGCTGTGCTATGGAACAGGCTGCGACGTCTGGTTCCCCATCTATCCCCTCTGCACGGAGCACTGCATCACCGTCAGCTACGACATGGCCTACGCCTGCTACCGGCAGATGATCGCCCTGTACGGCGACGGAAACGTCAGCACCTGCGGGTTTTCCTCCGGCGGCGCGCTGGCACTGGGCATGGCCGCTCACAACAACGCGCTGGGCGCTCCCCTGTCCCCGCCCCGGCACATTGTGGCCGTCTCCCCCGGCGAGGTGCCGTGGAACGACGAGGAACGCGCCCGCATGCAGGCGCTGAATCCTCGCGACGTGGCCATCGACTATGCCTTCATGGCAAAGGGCGAAGCGCTCATGCGCCACGGGCAGGACAATCTGCCGGAATACATGCTCTCCCCCTCGCGGGGCGAATATTCCGGCGTGGGGGATATCCACTTCTATTACAGCACGGACGAGGTGCTGTACGGCGCGTGGCCGGAATTTGAAGCCGCCTGCCGGCAGGCGGCGATTCCCTATACGGTCACGACCCGGCCCGGCATGGTACACTGCTACTGCATGCTGCCCTATTACAAGGAGGCCAGAGAGGACTTTGCCAAAGTCGTGGAGCAGCTGAAAAAATAAGGAAGCAAACCGAGGCCCCGGCAGAAAGCCGGGGCCCCGCTTTACTTCATTCTATTCAGCGGCCGCGAGAGGCCTTTTCCTGACGCTCCGCTTCGGCACGGGCCTTGCAGACCTCGGCCCAGCTGGGCAGCTTGTCCAGCTCCGCCGCGAAGGCCGCCAGTTCATCGGGAATGGCGATCTTCTGGGGACAGACGGCGGCACAGGCGCCGCAGGCGATACAGGCGGCGGGCCATTTGTCCTGGGGCAGGGCGTCCAGCTGCATCTTCACGGAGGAGCCGCTGCCCACCCGCAGCTGGTTATACTTATGCAGCAGGTCGGGGATATCCAGTCCCTGGGGGCAGCCGTCGCAGCAGTAGCGGCAGGCGGTGCAGGGGATGGCATTCTTCATGCGCTCGGCGGCCTCCATCAGGATATCCCGCTCGGCGTCGGACAGGGGATCCAGATGGTCGAAGGTCTTGATATTGTCGGCCATCTGGGCCATGTTGGACATGCCGGACAGCACCATGGTGATGTTATCAAAGCCCTGTAACCAGCGGAAGCCGAAGGAGGCGATGCTGTCGTCGGGCCGAATGGCATGGAGCCGCTGCTCCTCGTCCGGCTCCAGCGTTACCAGCTTGCCGCCCCGCACAGGCTCCATGACCCACAGGGGGATATTACGCTGCCGCAGCAGCTCGTACTTTTCCTTGCCGTGCTGCAGCGTCCAGTCCAGATAGTTGAATTGCAGCTGGCAGAACTCCATCTCGTCGCCATAGCGGTTCAGGAAATCCGTCAGGCAGGGCAGGTCGGCGTGGCTGGAAAAGCCCAGATGCTTGATGCGGCCCTGCTTCTTCTGCTCGACAAAGTAGTCCACGATGCCCCAGCGGGGATCGTCGTACACGTGGACGGAGTTTTCATATACGTTGTGCAGCAGGTAGAAGTCGAAATACTCCACCTGACATTTTTGCAGCTGCTGCTCGAAAATATCGGCGGGGTCATAGGTCTCCGCCACCATGTGGCCAGGGAACTTGGTGGCCAGATAAAAGCTGTCACGGGGGTGCTTTTTCAGGCACTGTCCCACCACGGTCTCCGAACGATTCTGCATGTAGGGCCACGCGGTGTCATAATAATTCACCCCATGCGCCATGGCGTAATCGACCATTTTCTGCGTCAGCGCCGCGTCGATCTGGCCGTTTTCCAGCACCGGCAGACGCATGGTGCCAAAGCCCAGCATGGAAAGCTTCGTTCCCTTGAAGTCACGGTAAATCATTTTGCCATCCTCCCAACGATCAGAATTGATGGGAATAGTATAACACATTGGTGCGGATATGACAATATCCGCACCAATGTGTTATTCAGCCTGTCAAAAAACTACCCAAACACCCCTGTTTCTGCTATAATAGAAGAAACGGGGGTGTTTTCATGGAAGGCTGGAGAAAAGACGCACGGCGGG
>QWCN01002650.1_pt1 | contig 22938 bp, 12 predicted proteins | sample 1972711 | NCBI WGS metagenome assembly QWCN01 (sample SAMN09866707, study PRJNA288562) | Human gut metagenome isolate term1_stool, whole genome shotgun sequencing... | isolation source: gut | host: Homo sapiens | place: USA: California
CTCGCCTCCGCCGCTATCCTCCGGCTTTTCTTCTCCGCCCGTCGAATCTTCTACCGGCGGTTTCTCTTCCGCGCCCCAATTATAATGGTGCTGCAACAAGCCCCCGCACACCCCGCCTACAAGGATCAGCGCCAATCCACACGCGATCCCGCCTACTACCTGCTTTACCTTGCTTTCGCCTGTCTTTTTTACTGCCATTTCTCTTTTTCTCCTTTTTCCCGTTTCCGGGTTTTTTACTGTTTTTCTTCCTCCCGGCAGGACGATTCTCACCGTCCCGCCTTCGTGGAAGATTAAGAGGGCTTTTTCTTTACTTGTCAGCCCTTTGGCAGCGGGACTCACGCGCCCGCTATACGGTAGCCGTAACTCTCTACTGCTGGTTTTTAGTGTACCTTCACTTGGGGCGGGACTTGCGGCGCCCGCTATGCCGGTTAAATATGATAAGGAAGTTTTTGTATAAGCTATTTTTTTATTGCGCTTCCCGCGCCTCCCCCTCCGAAGCGATTGCCTGTTCCAGACATCTGATCGCCTCCGAGAGCCGTTCCTCCGCCTGCGTCAGCGCGTCTAACCTCTGCACCGCCTTCGCTCCCGACGGACTGTATATTTTTCCTGCGCTCATACTTTCTATTACCCACGCCGCTTCGTCTATCTGCGACAATAACTGTATTTCTTCCCGTTGCAATCTGGCTCGTAATGCTTCCGTTTTATTCTCCGGCTTATTCATTTTTTCCCACATCGCCTTTCGCTTTTCTCGTAATGTTTCCGTTTTATCCCGCCGGCTATTTCTTCCCATACTTCGCCCTCCCCGCGTTGAACGACACCACTTTCCCGCTTTTGTCTTTCCTCGCACCGCTGCTCGGTTTCGGGCTTTTCTCTGCCGACGGCGTTTTCGTTTTCTTTTTCACCGTTTCCCGCTTCGCTTTCGTTGCCGTAATCTTCACGCCCTTTTCTACCGGATTTGTCGCTGCGAAGCTCTCCGCCTCTCCTTTGCTCTTAAAGCCTTTGTATTTCCGTACGTCGTTTTGCTGGTGCAGCACCCAATGCGTATCTCCTACTTGCTTTATCCGACTGCTTCCCTTCAACGTTTTTTCCGACTTTGCTTTCTCTTTCGGCATTTTTTCACCTCGCTATTTTACTACATAGCCGTTGTCTATCAGCTCCTGCTCTATCTCGTTATCCCCGCTAAACTGCTCGAATACTTCCGGGTTGCTTCTCATGATCTGCGTCAGCTGCCGCCAATGCGCTTCGTTTTCCTTTTTCAGTTCCTTATTCTCTTCCGTCAGTTTGTTATCCGCTTCTTCAAGTGCTCGATAATCTTCTTCCAGGCTTTTCAACGCTTCCGACTTCCCGTCACATTCCAGCCGTAAATTTTTGTATCTTTCACGCAATCCGTCGTATTCTTTTCGCAGCTGCTCGCGCTCGCGCTCTGCTTCCATTATCCCCGTCACCGCTGCGCAACGCTTCGACGCGCTGCACTCCGTCACGATCCCTCCCCCCGTCTGTTCCGTGATTGCCGTTTCCAGAATGTCTTTTTCCTCCTCCGGCTCGGCTGCGTTTTGTTTCCGTTCCCGATATTTCAGCGTTATGTTTACTATTCCTGCTATCAGGACAACAACTGCTCCTATTGCAAAGAACAACACTTCCGCTTTCGCCAGCACCTCCCAGATTCCGCTCATCTTTCCCCCTCCTCGATGTCCCCGCTCGAAAGCAATTCGAGCACCGCCTCTTGCAACTCTTTTCGCGTGATCTCCCATTTTGCGCACACGTTTCCCTGCTTTGTCTTGGTCTGTTCCATTTTCTTAATCCTCCAAGATTAATTTTTGTTGTTTATCTCCTCGGCTCTTCGCCGTTTCGACCTGCTTTTTATCCGTTTAGCGGTTGTTCACGCATGATTTGCTCTTTTACTTCCCAATACGTTTCCTCCACAAAATATCCGCTGCTCTTTGGGCAGAACAACGCGACACTTCCTCTCATCGATACAAACGCACCTTTTGCCTCCGGAAATACTCCGTCTATTCCCGATACGTTCAACAATATCTTTTTTCCGTCATCTTTCCGCGTCACTTCGATAAATCCTTGCATTTTACCCTCTCTTTTGCCTTCTGCGCCCCTTTTCCCTCTCCGCGGGTGATTCTTTGACCTCGCCCGCTTTCGCCTTGCCTGCGGCGCGTCCAAAGCCGTACACTCAAATTTATGAGCGTCTTTGTTTGCATTATACACTCAATTTAATGAGTTTGTCAAGTGTTTCGCTCATTTTTGTGATAAAATTTTTTTGGAGGTAGAAAAATGAGTTTTGCTGAAATCTCAAAATTTTTGAGAAAAGAAAAAAATATTTCTCAAATGCAACTTGCAAATGCCCTTAATTTAAGCAATGGTTGCATAGCTATGATTGAAATCGGAAAAAACGAGCCGACTGCAAACACTTTACTCAAATACGCAGACTTTTTTCAATGTTCAACGGATTACCTTCTCGGCAGAGAGGACGACTTCGGAAATATCACGATACAAACAGAAAAGCCCGCCCCGCTTCCGCAGGACGAGCAAGAACTGCTTTCCATTTATCAAGCGCTTTCCCCTGCGCACCGTTCGCAGATCCTCGAATATGCCCGCTACTTTGCCGAAAAGTCCGGCGCGGCTTCTACCCGCCGCAAAGCATAAAGACAACCGACTATAAATTATAGTCGGTTGAAAGGAGATATACATGGATAACGAAGTACAATTTTTGATTTACAGCACCGCGCAGGAGGACGTGAAAATCGACGTCGTTGTAAAAGATGAAACGATTTGGCTCACGCAAAAATCCATGGCGGAATTATTCGGCGTGGAATCAAATACGATTACCTATCATTTACGAGAAATATTCAAATCCGGTGAATTAGAGCGAAATTCAACTACTCGAAAATTTCGAGTAGTTCAAACAGAAGGCGTACGCAAAGTAAATCGCGAAGTAGATTTCTATAACCTCGACGCAATCATCTCCGTCGGTTATCGCGTAAATTCTCAACGCGCAACCAATTTCCGAATCTGGGCGACCAAGGTTCTGAAAGAATATATGCGCAAGGGCTTTGTTTTGGACGACGACCGCCTGAAACAGGGGCAAACGCTTTTCGGGAAAGATTATTTTCGCGAACTGCTCGAACGCGTCCGCTCGATCCGCGCAAGCGAACGGCGAATCTGGCAACAAATCACCGACATATTTTCGGAGTGCAGTATTGACTATGAAAAAGACTCCCCCGTTACAAAGGACTTTTACACCACCATTCAAAACAAATTCCACTATGCAATTACAGGGCATACAGCCGCAGAAATTATCTACGGCAGCGCGGACAGTCAAAAAGAGCATATGGGACTTACGACATGGAAGAACGCCCCGGACGGAAGAATCAGAAAATCGGACGTAACTATCGCTAAAAATTACCTCGACGAAAAGGAAATCAAACGGCTGGAACGGGCGGTATCGGGATATTTTGACTACATCGAAGATCTGATTGAACGGGAAAACACTTTTACCATGGAACAATTCGCCGCAAGCGTCAATGAGTTTTTATCTTTTCGGAAATATGAGATTTTAGAAGGGAAAGGGCGAATTTCGCACGCAACCGCAACACGAAAGGCGGAAGGCGAATACGATATTTTCAACAAAACGCAAAAATATCTTTCCGACTTTGACAAAGCAGTAAAGGCATTGGAGGAAGGGAAAGAAACGAACTGAGGAGAAAATCATGGAAACCAAACTAAAACTTTTTAGCGAAAAGACTGTCCGCACGTTATGGAACGCCGACGAGGAAGAATGGTATTTTTCCGTCGTGGACGTCGTGGCGATTCTCACGGACAGCGAAAATCCTCGACGTTATTGGAGCGACTTAAAGCGCAAGCTCACAGCAGAAGGAAGTGAGTTGTACGATAAAATCGTACAACTGAAAATGCAAAAGTCCTGTTTCTGAATTTAATAAATAAATCCCGCAAAAATAATTTTTTCCATTTCTTGGTTTTTATTGTACAATTTTCCTATCTCAACATAGGAGGATTGTCACAATGGACAACCACGAAAGAAGCACTCTGGAACAAATTTTAGCTATGCTGCACGGTCTGATCGGACGCGACGACGCGAAAGCCGATTTTCGCCCCGATCTATCCCTCGTTTCTGATCGCCCAGAAGATTCGGGAACGGAAACGCTTATTTTTCCGTCACGGATATTTGCCGAGCCGGAAAACGAAAAAAGCCCTCCGGCTTCTGCCGAAGGCACAGAAAAAGAAAAGCCCGACGAAGATCAGCGGGAAGGTCGTTTTTTGAAATTCACCGATAAGGAGCTTCAAAAAATGGCAAGCTATTTTAAGAAAGATTATTTAATCCACGCGGGCGAAGTCGCCCACATCAGGCAAAAAGAAAACGGAACTTTTGAAATTCGATACCGCCGCAACGGCAGGGATATTTCAAGAAGCGGAAAAACCATCGAAATTGCGAAAGCGCGATTTATCGCGGCATTAGTTGCCCCGACAGAAAAACAACGCAAGAAAAAAGTTCGTTTTTCCGAATACACGTTGAATTGGATGGAGAACGTAAAGAAAAACGAAATCAAACCCATTACATACAACGGCTATCTTTTGGTTTTGAATAATTACGCTTTCCCCTACTTCGGAAAAACCGAAATGAAAGAAATTCATCCCATGCTCGTGCAAAACTTCATGAACGAATTAATCGAACACGACACCTACCGAACGGCCGAACTGCTTTTTTCCATTTTGAAACAGGTATTTGATTTTGCCGTTGCCGAGGACGTCATTCCGAAATCTCCGATGGCGCCGCTCCGCAAACCCAGATACGAAAAGCAGAACGGCACGGCTCTGACCAAGGAAGAAGAAAAGGCTTTCGTTTTGCGTTGTTTACGCGGCGGAAAGTTCGGAATTGCTTACCTCATCATTCTCTACACCGGGATCAGACGGGCGGAGTATCAAACCATCGAGCTTTCGGAAGAATGGATCACCGTCGTCACGGCAAAGAGCCGCCGCGGACTTCCCGCAAAAAAGCGGAGAATCCCCATCACGCCTATGTTGAGAAAATATCTGAACTTGCTTGACGGCGAACTTCCCGTTATATCGCTCGACAAACTGACGCACCGTTTTCCGGATTTTGCGCCCGGCCACCATTTACACGAGCTGCGGCATACGTTTATCACGCGAGCCCAGGAATGCGGGATCCCGCGGGAGCTCGTTTCGCTTTGGGCCGGGCACCGCGCCGACAATACGATGACGTCAAATGTCTATACGCATTTTTCGGACGAATTTCAGCTTTCCGAAGCAAAAAAATTCTTATACGAAGTATAAAAAGATCTGTTTTCCCCAATTTTCCCCAAATCGGAAAATCAAAAGCACGGTAAAACGACTGTAAAACAACAAAAAACCGTAAAAAAGCCTGTTTTTTAGGTGTTTCCACCGCCCTGATAGACTCTTAATCATTGGGCCCAGGGTTCGAGTCCCTGAAGGTGCACCATTCAGACATACGAAAAAGGAGCGTTTATCTACGCTCCTTTTTGCGTGTTTTTTCGCTTTTTCGGGCTGTTTTGGGCATTTTTCGCTGAAAAAATCCTTTTCATATTGTTCGACATACGGGCGGGACGGGACTTGTTCCCCGCCCTTTTTTCGTTTCTTTTCGGGTTCCTCAAAAAATATTTTTTCGCTGCCCGCAAGACAAAAAGGATTTTTTATTTCTTACCTTTATCTTCTTATGAAACAATAAATATCCCCGCGGAAAACGCGGGGTATTTCAGTTTCGGGTATCCCCCTGATACTACAAGCAGCGCATTAAATGCGCTGCTTGTAGTCTTGCGTCGTTATTACTTGCCGCCGGTAAACGAGGCGTGCGGGTCAAATATGCTTAATTGGTCGCTTTCCTTGTCTTGCTTTAATGGGTTTGCTATGTATTCTTTAATGATTGCTGTATTCTTTCCTATTGTGTCTACATAGTATTCCTTATACCAAAATTCTCTATTTCGATAGGAAAATTTCCTATTCCCCTATTTCCAGAAGATTTGCAAACTGCTTCCTATCCTAAAAACACCTATCAAAGCGCTGCTGCCGCCTCGTCGGGCAGAGCCGTCTTCACTTCGCTCAATATGATATTGTTCCGAATCAGTTCGGCAATATCCGTCCTCTACGCTTCCGCGTCTGTCGGAATTTCACGAGAAGAAAGCACGCGCACCAATCCTTCGGAAACCAGTTCCTCCGTCGACTGATACGGCAGCGAAAAATCCGACGCGGCAGGCGGTTCCTCATTTTTCGCATAGCCGGACAGCAGTTCCTGCAACAGTTCCGCCGCGTATTTCGTCTTTTTGTCGGAGGTGAGTTTCAGCATCAGAGGCGTCTTTGCAAACCCTTTTTTTGCCGAAACGTCCAGCCCGCGGTACTTTGTTTCCGCATATTTCTGCGGTTCGAGCGGCAACGCAATACACAGCGTTCTGCCGCGGAACACGAACAACGCAACGGGATTGCGCCGTACGTAATAGCAAAGCTGTTTCCAGCTCTGCACGCTGTTGAGCAAAGAATACTGTCCCAGCAGTTCCGTGAGCAGACCGTAACGGCGCTGCACTTCCGCGGGGGCCTGAATGAGTTTTGCCTGGAAACTGAAATTGTAGCGCACAGACACCTTCTTATCCGACAATTGCACGATGTGCGTTTCGATATCCTCTTCGGTGTCGCCAAGTTCAACCTGCGCTTCCAGCTGTTTTTCATCCGACTCCGCAACGGCAATTGCGTCGGGGCGCGACAGTTCCGCCGTATCGTCCGCAGTACAACTCCTTGCCTTGTGTGCAAGCCTCGCAACGATTCTATCGCCCCTGTCTGTCACCGGAGCGAACGGACTTTTCTTGCCGTGTTCCCGGATTATCCGATCCGCAATCCACACGCCCAAAAAGAGCACCGATACCAAAAGCAGTACGAAGAATACGATCCCCGTCGTCAGCCCCGCACCCGACGCGGCGGCAAGCAGGCCGAGCGGCGCAACGGAATAAGTCGCGGAATAATTTTTCTTCGAGCGGCGCTTACGCCATACGAGATAACCGATTTCCGCAAGCAGCAACGCCGCCAGGACGAGATCCGCCACCAGCCAGCCGACATGGAGCGCCTCGACGGCGTTCATCGCCAGTACGCCGCTCTCCTTGTTCGCATCGACATCGTTCAGTTGCGTTGCACTCGTAATTTTTTGTATCGCGTCGTCATAGCGTCTTGCAATTTCTTTTTTGGCTGCGGAGGTGTACGTTGCGGAGGACAGAATCTTTTCCCGCTCGGCGTTCAGATCCGAAATCGCGTCCGCCTTGGCGGTTTCGAGTTTAAGCTTTGCCGCCAGTTTTCCCTGCAACGCTTCAAGTTCCGCACGCGTTTCGGCAAGTTCGTCCCGCGTCGACTCGGAGGAGGCGTCGATGATTTGTACGGTATCCTTAATTTTATCGATTGCGTCCGCAAGGTCCGCGATATTATCGGTCGTAAAGCCGCCGATCACCTCGTCAGTCCAGTCTTTAAGCGCGCCTAAATCGTTCTCGATTTTGTCCGAAATTTCTCCCTGCTCGTACACCGAAATCTTGTTTTCGGCATCGGCTATCGCGCCGAAATCCGACAGTTCGGAAGTCTTTCCGTTCTCTTCGACATAGGTGTCGGTCGCAGTTTTTGCGCCCTCTGCGAGCGTTTCGAGCGTTTCCTTGTCCGCGCCGCTTTTTATCGCGGCGGCAAGCGCGCCGAGTGCGTCGTCCGCAGCCGATTTTTTCTCTTCGAGCGCGGCTGCTTTTTCCTTTAAGGCGGCGATATTGTCCTTTTCTGCGTCATTCAAAACAGCTTTCATATCGTCGGAAAGCTTTTCGTATTCGTCATACATTGCGTCGACGTCCGCCGCGTCGGGATACCCCAGCGCGCCCGCCTCCTTAGTATAGCAATCTCCGAACGCCTCTTCGAATGCCAGATATGCCTCATAATTTTCTATCGACTCTTGCGCGGACGCGATATTGCCGTACGAATCCAGATCCTCCGTCGAGGTCCCCGTCGTGATACCGACGTAAGTTTCGGCCGCCGCAATGGCAGCTTCGATATCCGCCTTGACCGCATCGAGGCCGAGCCCCTCGCGCAGGGCCACGCCCGTCACGCCTTCTAACTTGTCGAGCGCTGCTTCGGCGGCGCTTTTCGCGGCGGATATGGCGTCGGCCTTGTCTTTCAATGCGACGACAGCCGCGCGCTCCTCCTTAGTAAGCCTGTTTGAGTTATCGCTGTTTAACGCTTCGTATGCGGAATACATCGCCTCGATATCGGCGACGTCCTCCCATACGAGATCGTCGGCAGCTTGCGCAATCAGCGCGCCGTAAGTATCCTGAAACGCGAGATACGCATCGATGGAATACACCTCGTAGGTGCCTTTGACAAAGGTGATTGCATAGTTAAAGTCGGTATCGGTGCCGGTAATATCGGTGGTTCCCACGACCGTTTTATCGGCAGTCATCGAAAGCGTATAGTTGAGTTTGTCGCCGTTATATACCGTGCCCGATATGCTGACCGTCAGTTCAAGAATCTCATCCCCCTGCGCCGAACGCTTGGAATCGATTGTCACCGTAACCGGCGCCTGTTCGACCGTGAGTACGCCGTCGGCAAATGAAATCGTATAGTTGTCGCTTGTCAGACCCGACGGCGTGACGGCATAAGTGCCGGCATTTCCGAATTGCGCGTACGTATAGCTAAACGACAGCGAACCGTCAAGATCGGCAAGTCCTTCTCCGTCGGCAAAACCGATATACTCCGCACCGTTGTTTTCGGGTCTTTGTCCGTAGGTAATCACGCTGTCCTTTGCCTTCACCGTCAGCGCGCGCTTTTTCATCGTATAGTTTTTTGTGACGGTCGTCGGAAGAACGTAATTTCCGTCTTCGGCGGCGAAAGCGGCGGCAAACGTATACCCGCTCTCGCGCCATTCCAAGAAAGCATCTCCCGTCACGGCAAGAGGAATTGTTTTTCCAAACACGTCGACGTAATGCGCCTTGATGCCCGCTATCTGATCCGTACCGTCGTAGGTGAAGTCATCCGCCGCCCACACGATTTTCACCGTTTTCGGGTCGATCGTGAGCGTCGCCGTCATCGCTTCGGGAACATTGTAATTATCGCTGTCCGTGACAAAGACCGCCCGCACCGTATAGATTCCGGCGTCCGTCGCAGCCCCCTCATAGCGTACCGACAGCGCAATGCCGTCGCGCCCCGTGGGAAGCGTGCCGCCGATGAACAGTCCGTGCGCCGCGCCGTCGTATTCCGCGCTGCCGCCCGCGAAGGTTATGCCGGACATATCGTAGTCGATTTTCGCGACGGTTATCGCAATGTCCACAGTCTTCGTAACGCCTTCGAAAGTGTAGCTTACGGTGACGAAAGTCGTCCCGAAACGCAGGTCGCTGCCCGACACGGCAAAATCCGTGATTTCCCGTTCCCCGGAAACCGAGAATACCGCCGAAATTTTCAGCCCCGCGGGATCGAAGTTTTCGAACGCGTTATAGGAAGTCTTGACCGGGTTTGACACAACCTTGAGTTCCGAAAGCTCGTCGGGCTCGGCGTGAACGGTAAACGTCTTCCTTATTCCGCCATAGGTCACTTCAATCTCGTTGTCCCCTGCGACAAGTTTCTGATTGGGTAATTCGTAATCGAGCACCTTCTTTTCCGTGTCGCCGTATACCGCCATCACCGCGAGATACCAGCGCAAATCCTCGGCGGTGTCGCTCGTGGAAAACACCTTTTCTCCCGCATCGAACAGGATTGTGATGTCCGTCAGTGCTGCCGCCTCGACCTGCACGTTCACCGTAGCCGTCGCGCCGCCGTATTCCACCGTTATCTCGCACGCACCTGCCGTGAGCTTGCCGCGCAGAGCGAAACCTTTAATCGCATTTCCGCCGTTGAGAAGGCTGCCGTCGTTGTTGATGCCCGTTACCGTGATATACTTTGCCAAGTCGGAAAGCGTCCAGCTATCGTACACCGTTACGGGTACGATTTCGCCGTTTTCGTTTTTGGCCGTAAGATCGATTGTCGCCGTAATTTCTTTCGGCGCAACCGCAGCGGCCATAATGACCACGTCTGTGTCGGGTACGCCGTCGGTACGGGCGATAAGACTATTTCCGCCCTCTTCGAGCGCGGTCTGCCCCTGCATAAAATGCAGAGTCCATTCGCTTGCGTCGAGCGCTCTGCCGAACGTGCCGTCGGCATAGGCGATGCGCGCGGTAAGCCCCGCTTTTACGGCATCGATATCCGCGGACGTATAGATGATATCGCCGCTCTGCGAGATATCCAGTCCGATGATACTGATGGCTGTGAGAACGATTTCGCCCTCTGTAACTTTATACGCTTCAAGGTCGATCGGCGTAAAGCGCCAGCGGTAGGCGTGCGCGCCCGCAAACACTTTGCCGTCCAGCCATTCGAACGTGCCCGCAACCGCGCCGTCCGCAGCCGTAAGCGCGGGCAACTTGCCGTCGATATACAGTTTTCCCGCTGCGACGGGCTGAACCTGCGGCGCTTGGCCGTCCGCGGCGAGGTCGTACCCGTTCGCGGTTTTAACGAGTTTGTAACCCGCCAGATCCAACTCGATAACGGCGCCGTCCGCAAATTCTCCTTCTATATAAATAAAATTCTCGATCGGTTCGCCCGGTTCGGGTAAGTCCGGATCGCTTGTCTCTACTCCGCCAATGGAAGATATGGAAATACTTCCTGTAAACGTACCTTTTATCGTAACGCGTTTTGATCCTGTCCAAATCATGCCGACGTTCGACTTTTCGCCGCCGATATAGTACCCGCGCTCTTCGCTCCACTGCCCACCTACGCAATTGTTTTCGATGCGCGTGGAACCGTAGATGAAACATCCTTTTCGTATATACATACCGCCGACGTTTTCGGTTGCGGTATTGCCGTAAATTTCGCAGTCGGTCAGGGTCAGCGATGCAGCTTCGCTCTGTGCACCGCTCAAAATACCGCAATAAATACCGCCGCCGACTATCCCGCTGTTTCCGTATATTTTCGTGTTGTTGGCTTTAATAAGGTCCTTGTTCGTAAATACGCCGCCGCCGTTTCCGTTTGCGGTATTGCCGTAAATATAGCAGCTATTCAGTTCACTCCCATCAATCGCATAAATTCCGCCGCCGCTTCCGCTTGCGGAGCCGACTCCTTTTGCGGTGTTGTCGTAAATATAGCAGCTATTCAGGTCCATCCAACTATTCGAATAAATTCCGCCGCCTCTTTTGTTTGCGGCGTTGTTTGCGACCGTCACATTGCTGATCGGTTGGTTCATCTGCATCCAGATGCCGCCGCCGTCTTTCCGTGCCTCGTTTTCGAGCACCGCGCCGCCTTTGATACTGGATACTCGGGCACTAATGCCGCCCAACCATATTCCGCCGCCTGAACCGTTAGTGCGGTTGCGGTAGACCGTGCCACCGTACATCTCTAACGAACCCATATTCAAAACTGAAATTCCGCCGCCAGCAACACCGCTGTCAACAGTTGCGTACCCCGCCTCTTTCATATTACCGCCGGTGATAATGCCGCCGTCGGGATAGCCCGCGTACTTGCCCGTATGCCCGGCATCCGGCGCGCTGTCCTTTAAAATGAGCTTTGCGCCGACCGTAGTGCCCGATTCGCCCTGCACGCAAATAACGCAGCCGTTTGTAACGCTTTCGGCGCGATCAAACAAATTTCTGTCCAAAATATGCCCGTTTAAATCGAGCGTGAGCGTCGTTCCGCTTTTAACGACCAGCCATTCTGACGTTACAATATCGCGATAGAGTATGATTGTTGCCGTTTTTGCTTTCTGCGCATAATCCCATCCTTCCGCGAGCGTACCGAAGTACTGTTCCGTTCCCGATTCGCCTACCTTTACGCCGACGGCGGGATCGACGGCATTTACGATAACTTCTACCGACAGCCCTTCATACGAAACGATTACTATATTTTCTCCCTCCGCAAGCTGCGCGCCGCCGCTTGCCAAACAAAGGGCGTAGTTGATGATCGTGCCGAAACCGTTATCGGAAACGCTTGTGCCGTCGTTGTTCTTTCCCTTTACGGTAAAGTAATCGCGAAGATTATCGAGTTCCGTTCCGACCAGCATTGTATTGCCCTTAAAATCGGCGGTAAGCTCGGAAAATACGATCTCTTCCACCGCGATCGGCATTTCGGCGGTGAATATGTTGCCGTTCTTCGCGTTCGTGTACGTGGCGCGTACGATGTTTTCGCCCGCCTTCAAAACGGTTACTCTCTCGCCGTTCACAAACAGTTCAGCGTCGCGTTCAGACTTTACGAGCATACGGCTGTCGCCGTTTTCGTAGAGCACGTATACATTGAACTTGTAGTTCAAATCCGAAAAAACAGTCCCCTCAAAAAGAGTGCCCGAACCGCTGTAACGCACCTCTATCCCGCTGATGGCAACGGGTTCGAGGACGATCGTGCCTTCTATGGTTTTGTATAAATCGTCTTTGTAGCCGCCGACGTATGCCTGGTCCGGAATAAACTTCCAATGATGAATATTCGGCTCTTCGTCAACGTATGTAACCCACCTGATCGTTCCGGCCGTATCGCCTGTGGAAAGAGAAATTTCGGGCAGTTCTCCGTCGATATAGTACGTGCCGGAAAGCACGGGGTTGACCACGGGATCCAAAAGCGCGTAGTACTGCCACAGATCGCCGTCTTCGCCGTACGCAAGCGTGTAGCGCGGATCGTTCGGTTTTGCGCCGATCGATGCGTGCGGAAGGATCGTGCCGTTTGACGCGATTTTAATCAACTTACGCGGCGGGTTTGTATAGTCGTACGTCATTCCGTGCACGCCTTTGATCGTGCCGCCGAACGCCCCGTCGATCGTGATTTCTGCGTATCTGTTCGCGTTTGAATCGCCGTTGAGGTAAATAACGGCGTCGATTTCGGGATCGCCGGAGAGATTCATTTTCGCATACAGAGAAATTTCGATACCCTCGAAATACGACGTGCCGGTCGCAGAGATCGTGCCGCCGCGGAGGTTGAAAACAGTGCTCGCCTTACTGTCGCCATTTACGTACACCGCCGCCTGATTGCGCACATCGGCGCAAAGCTCGCCGCCGTTCATGGTGAACACAGACGCGCTGTCGCCTCTATAATTCACATACACGGCGAACGTGGTGGCGGATTTAACGTTGTTGTATTGATCGACGTACGTGCCGACCTCGATCCTGCCGCCGTTCATGATAAACTCGCCGCTTCGCACATACACCTGTGCGGCCAAGCCGTTGTTCCCCTCGTCGGTATTGCCCTCGATCACGCCGCCGTTCATGATGAACGTACCGGAGCTTATATACACGCCCGCGGCGCCATAGCGGTTGGTCGTGCCATTCCCGAAATCAAACTTTCCCGCCTGCGTATTGCCGATAATGGCGCCGCCATTCATGGTGAATACGCCCTTATCCATACGGATGATGCCGGAGAGAATGGTAGCGTTGCCGTAGGTGCTGTAACCGCCCTTGTTTTTATACAGCGTGCCGCCGTCGAGCCGCAAATCGGCGCCATTTCCGACGCTGCTTCCGCAGACGATGACGCCCGTATATCCGTCGCTTTCCAACTCCATGCCCGTAATGACGCCGCCACTCGGGAAGGACGCATCGCTCTGCCGCCTTTCCGTGTGCACCGTGCCCGCGCGCGAATCGGTTATCACCAACGACATACCGCTGCGATAGATTTTCAGCCAAGGTTTATTATTGAGCGCCGCGCCGCTTAAATCCACCACGTATCCGTTCAGGTCGAGCACGATCTGCGCGGGGGCTTCCGTTTGAGAGAATTCGAACGCGATGTTTTTCAGCCCGTCGTTTTTATCGATATCGCGTTGCAGCGTGATGCGCACGGTTTTGCCGTTCGAGTTTGCGGGATTGAAGCAAGTTTCGTCGAGCATGGCCGTATACACTTCTTCGCCGCCGTCCACCCGGACGGTTGCGGCGGGAATGACGGCATAGACGGTGAGCTCGCGGGTAATCCCGCCGAAAGACGCGGCGATGACGTTCTCGCCCTCGCGAAGCGCCGCGGCGCCGCCCGTATACGACAGCGCAATGCCGCCGAGTCCCACGCCGCCGGGATATTCCCTGCCGTCCGCGTACTCAGCGCTCACCTTGATATACGGCAGCAGTTTATCCAAGCCCCACCGCGTGTAGATAATATCGTTGTACGGATTGTAAACCGTGATTTCTACCGAATCCGGATTTAATGCCGCTTCCACCGCTTCCACCGAAAATTCAACGCTGAGTCCGTTCCACGACGCGACTATCGTATTTTTGCCTTCGACAAAGCTGTCGCCGCTTTTGAACGTCAGCGTGTAGTTCGATATCGGATTGCCGTAATCATAGTCGCTGCCGTCCGCGTATTTCGCGGTCACCTCGATGCGCTCTTTCAAGACGCCGACAAAATCCGAGATAAAGACCGGGCCGCTTGAAGAAAAACGCACAATCAGTTCGGCAGGAACCGCCTCGGCGACTTCGACCGTGAAGCTCCCCGAACAACTCGAACCGGTGACGCTGTCGGTAACCGTAACGATAACTGTCGCCTGCCCCGCCTGCGACAAATCGCCCGATATCTCATAACCAAAAATCGGATACCCGCCGTTAAAGAGCGCGCCGTCGTTGTACGCCGCCGTTACGGTCAGATACTGCCTAAGGTCTTCCAGGGCGTTATTGGTGTTGATGATATTCCACTTGGAATCGAATACCGCCGTGACTTTTCCCAAAGCAACCGCCGTAACGTCTACGGTAAATTCGTTGGATGTTACGCCGTAGTACGATATGGTGAACTGCCTCGAACCGGGCGTTTTAAAGTCGCCGGACAGCGTGATTGCGTTCGAGAAAAAGCCGTGTTCGTTATAGACGCTCCCGTCGTTATAGGTACTCGTCATCGTCATGTCGAACCATTTGTAGGCGTTCTGCATAAAGTCCTTCACCGTCGTGGAGGTGTAGACCGCGTGCCCGTTCTGATCGAATTGTATCGTGATCGATTCAAGTGCGTACTGAACGATTTTGAGATTGACGGTTTTACTCATGCCGCCGTAAGAAATGGTGAACGGCACCGCGTCGCCCGCCGTTGCGGAGCCCGAAAACTCATAATCGGTTATCACTTTTTGGGTATTGTCGCTGTAATACGCCGTCACCGTCATCGCGTTCTCAATCAGCCCCCGTATCCTGGACACGGAGAAATTGCTGTACAGCCCGATATCGCCCTGGTTGAACTCGACCGTCAGCCCGGTCATGACCGTTCGGTTGACATACAGGTAGAACGTCGCCGTTGCTTCGCCGCAATGCACCGTCATGAGCCGCGAGCCGGACTGCGAGATATCGCCCGAGAGATAAAATTCCTTCGTTATCCCTACGGACCCGTCGTTGTAGGTAGCCGTCACCTGCAAACTGTCGCCCAGCAACCCTTTGACCGTTTCCAAATCCGTCGTCGTAAAGACCTTGATAGAGCCTTGATTAAATTGCACCCTGACGGAAACGGGAGCGACTGCGGTCACAGCCACGGAAATTTCCGCAGTCAGTCCGCCGCAGATTACGGCGAGCGTGGCTGTCGAGCCGCCTGCGGAGCCCAGGTCGCCGGACAGCGTATAGTCCTCCGGCACGCCGGTGGAGCCGTCGCTGTACGTCGCCGTCACCGTCAATGCTTCGCCGAACAGTTTAAGGAGCGCATCGACGCCGGTCGTGGGATAAACCGCGATATCGCCCTGGCTGAGCGTCGCGGTAAGTTCGCTAATCGCGACCGCGAACACGTGAAAGGTCGTTTCCTGCCCCCTATAAGAAACAGTTACCGTATTTTCGCCGGCGGCAAGCGCCGCGTGCGTCAATTTCAGTTCCCCGCCCGGAATCGCCGCGCCGTTCAAGTAGGCCGAGCCGTCGTTGTTCGTGCCGTACACTTTGAGATATTGCAGCAGCTTTCCGTCCTCGAAATCGGTACGGATTTTGCTGCTCCCGGCGTCGAACTCCGCGCGGATCGATTGCAGGCCGACCTCGGTTACGATTATCGTAAAGTCGGCGCGAAGCCCCCCGCTGCTCAGCGTAATTGTCCTTTCGCCCGCCTGAGAGAGATTGCCGGACAGCGTATAGTCTGTCACTTCGCGGGCGATGCCGTCGTTGAACGCGGCCGTGATGACGAGATGCTCGCCGAGCAGCTCTTTCAACGCGCTTGTGCCCGTAGAGGTGAACACCTTTGTGTCGCCCTGATTGCATTCGACCGACAGCGCAGTCATTTCCACCGCGGCAAAGTCGACAGACAGACCGGTCGCCCAGTCAGCCCCGGCGTAATTTGCGGAGATAAAAACGTGATTGCTCCCCGCGGTCAGTTCACCGAAGGACAGCGTGAAGTCCGTCAGCTTTTTCGGCTCGCCGTCCGCAAAATGCGCGTATGCCTCGATATACGGTTTCAGTGTTTCGGCCGTCGCGCTCGTGTAGAAAGTCGGACTGCCGCTTGCAAGCTGCGCCGAGATGCCCGTGACGTCGACCGGCTTTACGGTGATCCAATAGGTAGCGGGGCGATAATTCACCGTATCGTAGGGCGTAAACGTATATTTATACGTTTTCCCGCCCACGGGCACGCGCACGTCGTCGGCGTACTCCCAAGCCCATTCGCCGGGCGTGTTGCTTGTTATTTTCAGTTCGGGGAGCGTATCGCCGGGATAGACGATTTCCTCGATTTCCGCCGTAACGGTCGCCTTCGGGCGCTTGCACACGAAATAGGCGTAATTGCGCACGTTGCTGTTGTCCACGCCCACGACCTCGCAGTCCTCGCCGTTGTACGGCAGGATGGTACAGGCGGCATACGAATGCACGCCTTTGCCGGTAAAATACACAATCGGTACGGGTGTTCCGTGCTCGGGAATGCCGTCCCACGGACTCACCTTAAACGAGCCGGTGAACTCGTCGGATATCGTAATCATGGCTTTGCGGAAATCGATGCACCCGATTTGCGTGTCGCCGGACAGTTTCAGCGTGCCGCTGTTCCAGACATAATCGAGATTATCGCTGTACGGGTTGACGATTTTTCCGCCCGAAATCACGGCCGTGCCCGCATATTGGTACACGCCCGCGCCCTGCATTACGTGGTCGCCAAAGTCCTCGCGCGCGTAGCCGTTATCGACGATTTCGCCGCCCGTCATGGTGAAATACCCGCTCTCCATGAACAGGCCCGCGCCCTGCCAGGCCCAATCTCGCTGATACGATTCGGAAGCGCTATTTTGGGCGATGATGCCGCCGTCCATTTCCACCGAGCCGTTTTTCAAATACACGCCGCCGCCGCGCTGGGCCTCGTTGCCCACGACGGCGCCGTCGCTCGTTAAATAGAAATGGCCCTCGTTTTCCACGTACACGCCCCCGCCCGATAGCGGGTCATTCCACGGCAGATATATTCGGGTATACTCTATAATTGTTTCGCCGCGCAACGTATACTTGACCCAGCCGTTCGCTTTGTTCCCCACCGTACCGTTGTCGTAAATCGTTCCGCCGCGCAGCGTAAACACCGCATCCGCGCCGTCTACGCGCACACACGCGTCGCAGTGCAGGCCGGTCAAAAGCCCGCCCTTCCTATCGGGATATTCGCTGTGCGTCGTTTCGGGCGCACTGTCCTCGACCGTCAAACGCCCGTGTACAGTAATCAGCGGCTTTGTGCTGTTATACGTAAGCAGGACGTATTGATCTTGACCGAAAGGCTTCACATTCACGTCGGTGTTGATGCGGTTGCCGTCGAGAATATGCCCGTTGAGGTCGATTGTGACATTAGAACCTTCCGCAATGGTAATCGTATCGTAGAGCTTATTCGGTCGTTCCCCGCTCACCGATTGGCCGTTCCGAATTTCGAAATCGCCGCCGAAGTCGCAATGCAGTACGATCTTCTGTTTTATGCCGTTGTAGCCGTTCGATTTTTCGTTGGCGTGCTTTACCGCCTCCTCGATGGTGTCGAACGGAGCAAACGTATCGAATTTGAGAATTGCGTTGTTGTACGCCCATACTTCGAGCGGGGTTTCGGTTGCGAACAGAACAAACGTTTCGGTATAGCCGTTCCACTCGAACGCGAGCTTGTTGTCGCCGCCGCGCAGTTGTTGATAGTCCGACGTAAGCGTGAGGTTGTACGCGGATTTATCCAACTCGACTTCCGTCCCGTCCGTGTATATTTTATGGACGGACAGACTTTCAACGGCTTCGGTAAAATACGTGCCTGCCTTATAGGCGTCAACGCTCTTACGCAACTCAAACCTGTCGATATCCACACATTCGAGCTGAATCTTTCCCGTAATTTTCGAGGGATATGTATCGGTATCGTTCGGCGTGAAGGTATAGCCGAACTCGCGCTCGCCCGCTACGGGCAAGCCGTCCCATCGGATAGCGCCCTCTACCGTTTCGCCCGTCTGCGCGTCGGTAACCGTTGCCTCTATCTGCGGCATCCCTTCGTCTATGTAGAATTTACTTTTGGCGGACGACGCGGAAAAATTCACCTTTTTCTTCGCCCACAGACCGCCGTCGAGGCTATCAAACGCGCAATGCGCGCTGTCGATAACGATTTTGCCGCCGACAGGCGCAGCCGTTTGCCATTCGATCAACTGAATGGGACGGCCTTTTTCGGGCAAACGACGGGAAACGACGGATACGCTGCCCGTAAAATCGGACGCGATCAAAAACGGCGAGGGAGCGTCCGCGTCGCTGTCCTGCGAATAATAGTTGCACGGCGTGCCCGAGGTATAGAGGCCGTTTTCGAAGTTGGAATCGCTTGCCTCGCGATAAAAGTTGCCGTCGATGACGGCCGTACCCGAAAGGGTGGTTGTTGCCGAACGCGCCGTGCTCACTGCGGCGGCATAATCCCAGAACCATTCGCCCTGTTTTTCGGGCTTGGCAACGCCGTTGCCCGTTATCGAGCCGCCGCTCATGTTGAACTGCGCGCCGCCGCCGATATTTACGACCATTACCGAGGAGGCGTTGCCCGCGATCGTGCCCGCCTCCATATTGAATACGGGCGCAGCGGAGCGGGTCGGCTTGTAGCTTTCCCAGATCCAGACAAGGCCGTTGTTCGCGCCCTTCATGCCCGTCAAAATACCGCCCGCGGAGAACGCGGCATACGAGCCCGCGTGCGTTTTGGCGGGCGCGGAATCTTTCAACGTGAACGTACTATCGACGATGCCGAACGCGTAGTGCGTACCGCTGCCTTTAAGACCCGAAAAGTCCATCACGTATCCGTTCAAATCGAGCACGATATTCCAGTTAAACCCGCCTTGGAGCGTAGCCGCCGAGTCGGACATAAATGACGTTTCAAACGACGTTAAAGGCGCAACGTCGGCATAGAGCGTAAGCGTAACGCATTTGCCTTCGTTTTCCTCGCCCCTGTTTCGTACAGCCAAAAAGGCGGCGTCGATCGTATCATAGCCGACGGGATCTTCGCCTTCAACCTGCACGCCGACGACGTCGCCCTCCGCAAACGAAGAGGGCACAGCCAGACCGACCGCCGAACTTTGCGACTCGGCGATTCCGACGACGTCTGAACTTTGCAACGCGGCAAAGCCAAAACCCGCCGCGCTGAAAAACAGCGCGAGCGTCAGCGCGGCCAAAAGCCAGAATTTGCGCATATGTTTGCCTGTAAATATACTCATGCGAATCCTCCGCGCCATAGCGAAGCGATACAACCCGCTCGAAAAGGCGGTTTTGCGCCTGTTGATTGCGCTATGGCATAATACCATTGTATTTTCAACTCGTTCGTTTTTCAACAAAATTGATCCCTTCTCCGACATTCCTAACAAATCCTAACAAATAAAATTGACTATTGTCGTGAAAATATATTATACTATATGTGAGGCTACTACAAAGGAAGGCTTACATGACGGGTTCCGTATCAAACAAAAATTTACTGATTGTAGAAGACAACCGCGCGCTCCTGACCGGCATAAAGCAATGGTTTTGCGGCGTAAACAGCGTGACGACCGCCGAAACTCTGGCCGAAGCGAAGCGCGCTGTTTTCGAGCGTTTTTTCGATATCATACTGTTGGACGTCGTACTGCCCGACGGCAACGGACTGGATTTAATTCCCTTGCTCAAAAACAAAACGCCGGTCATCGTCCTTTCCGACCTCGGAGAAGACGACAACATTCTCGACGGGCTGGACGCGGGCGCGTGCGATTACGTCGTAAAGCCCTGCTCGATGAAAATTCTGGAAAAGCGCATTTCCCTGCGCCTTCTTCCCGAACCCGAGGCGGTTTTGAACCTTTACGGAATGACGGTTAATTCCCGCCTGCGCACCGCCGAGTTTCACGGCAAGGCGCTTTCGCTCACTTCCAGCGAGTTCAATATTCTATTCTTTCTGATGCAGCATACGGGTAAATTCTTCACGTCCAACGAGATTTACGAAGAGGTCTGGCAAATGCCGCATCTCAATTCGGGAACGATTCGCTATCATATGCACAATCTGCGAAAAAAGATGAACGATATATCGCAGGAATGCGGCGCGCTGATTGCCGCCGAATTCGGCAGGGGCTACACGTTCATAGGCGAGGCTGCCGATGAAAAATAATCTTTTGAATCGGTTTGCAATCCTGCTCTCGATTGCGGCGCTTGCCGTCGGATTTATTTTGACATTCGCCTTTACGGTACGCACGACGCCGAATGCAATCAACTGCACTGACGCGGTCACCGAAGAATCCTATTTCTGGAACGAAGAAACGGAAACCCTCGACGTGAACGTCGAAACCTTTTTGCTCGACGAGGACATTGCGGCAATCCGCATCAGCGATTTGGGCGATCTGGGACAAATCACCAAAGTCAATTATGTTGCCGACGAATTCCTCGCGCCCGATTCCGTTATGAAAAACGGGCAAATCGTCGATCTGACGAAAGGCGATTTTTCATTCGCCAAAAGAGGCACGCTGCAATTCGTCGTACTGAATATCGATTCCCTATCCAAAGATTTTCAAAAAGACGCGGAGAAATTATCCGCTTTCAAAAAGGGCGATTATTGGCGGTTTACCGTGGGCATTCCCCCTATTTTTTCCGCCTGCAATATCTACAACCGTTCGCAGTGCGTCGCCACCTACGGCGAAATTGAAGATTACCGTTTTATCGACTTCACGACCTCCAACGACACGGTAACGACCGAGCACAAGTCCCAAACCGCATACAGTTATATCGAATTGGAATTCCACACGCGGCAGGAGGCCATCATTCCCGATTTAAGCTACGCGCAGACCATTACCATTCATTACGAATCGGATGCGGAAAATCTGGCGGGTATCGTCGATTGCCCGCTCATCGGCACGAAAAACAAAGTGAAAGACGCGAACGCCGACACGTCCCGCTGGCTGTATATCGCCGTGGCGGTATGCGCCATTACGCTCGCCGTGTTCCTTTTCCTCTGCGCGCTTAAAAAGTCGCTGTCCTTTGTGCCGCAGTTACTCATTGCGCTCGGCGTATTCTTTTCGCTTTTGTCCGATATGGTCCTGCATGGAACGACCGCCGCGCCCGCGTTCTGGTCGGGACTCGGGCTGGCCGCCATACCGTTTGCGCTTGCCGCCTGTCTGCTCACCGTGGGTTTGAATTATAAAAAATTACCGCTGAAAACCATTTTGACCGCCGTTCTCGGTATCGGCGCGGGATTGACCTTTCTCATCCCCTTCGTTGCGTATCCGGCGGCGGCTGCGCTCGGCGTCGCCGATATCCTTTTCAAATGCATCGGCAGCGTAGCGGCGATAGCCTTTATCGGAATACGCGCCGCGGATAAAAGCGACGATTTGTGGCGCTCGGCAACGCCGCTCCTGACCGCAATCACCGTTGCCGCGTCCTTATTCCTGACTAAAAAACAATTTATTCCCGCGGATCCGCTGTTTTGGATGTACGTCATCGTTATCGTAACGACGTTCGCCGTCAGTCTGAAAGTTTTTGTCAGTATGGAAAAGCGCAACCGCTATTTAACAAAAAATCTGCAAGCGGAAGTCTGTATGCAAACCACCGAATTCCAAACGGTAATTAGCGAACGCGACAAACTGCTGCGTTTCCTTTCCCACGATTTGAAAAAGACGTTGATGTCCTCCTCGCACTTTTTGGACGTTCTGATTGCGCGCGAACAGGATAGCGAACAGATCAAATCTCTTAACATCGTCAAAGCGAAAACGGAGGAAGTGACCGGTTCCCTTGCGCTGGTGGCAAAGTTCTCGAAATTCTGCTATAACGCGGAATCGGCGCAAATTATTTCACTCAAAGAGCTTGCCGATACCATCTATCAAAGGATCAATCCCGACTGTATCGCCGACGGCGTCATTCTCAAAAATGGAGTCGAAAGCGATTACAATGTCTTCGCGAAACTCAACGGACTGGAAAATACCATTACCAATATCATCGTAAACGCTCTCGAACACGCGGACTGTAAAGAGATTACGCTTTCCGCGTTCAAGAGGAAAGCGTATGTCGTGTTCGCCGTACACGACAACGGCAAAGGAATTTCGCCGCAGCAAGACATCTTCAAGCCGTATGTTTCGGAAAGCGCCGGCGAGGAAAACAGCGGACTCGGACTCTATATCTGCAAGCAGATCATTGAATCCATGAATGGAGAACTGACCTATTCCTCGCGCCCGGGCTCGACCACTTTTTATATCGCTCTGCCCAAAATGTGATTTTTCCTTTTTGCCCTATCGGAAAACCACAGCAAAAACAGTCCCGAGAGGTTAAACCGTCGGAACTGTTTTTTCGGATTAGTCGGGTTTTCTTTCGGTCGATTGGGCTTGCGGGCAGAAAGAATCGAGGCTGCGGATGGACAACATGGATACGGAAAAAAAATCGAAGCGGCAAAAGCAGCGGGCGCTTTGCTTATTGGCGCGGTCTTTTAGCTTCGATTGTTTTAAACAATCTCAAAGAGAGCTGCACGGTAAAACTTTCCGCGCAGCTCTCCTTGGTCTATATTATTTTGCTCTTATTTTTTCATCGAAGCTTC